>JAABUK010000035.1_pt1 | contig 308948 bp, 258 predicted proteins | sample 5559141 | NCBI WGS metagenome assembly JAABUK01 (sample SAMN10711869, study PRJNA513367) | rock metagenome | isolation source: Antarctica rocks | place: Antarctica: Victoria Land, Pudding Butte nord | collected 2016-01-03 | reverse complement strand
TAAGGTAGGAGTTAAACGATTAAATATACTCGTTATAAAGAGTAAATCTTATATTAAAATTAACGCGGCGGAGAGTTAATTTAATAAGTTTTAGAATACGGAGCCGAAGACGATTTAATATAAGGGTAGTAAATATTATATTATTAAGGAGTAGTATAATAGTAAAAATTACGCCTCGTAACCTAGCCTTTATAATAAGACGAGTAAGTTAAAGAGGGAATTAACGATATTATAATAATTACGCTAGTTATTATAGGAGGTATCGGCGAATAAACTAGTAAAATTAACCCCCTTTTAATCTCGTTAATATAGATAATACTCTACGCGATTTTAAGATTAATTAATAAACCCGCGCCGCGCGGATTTATTATTAAGTTAATTAATAAATATAATACTCGGAGGCTTTAGGGTAGAAATTAGGATTATAAGACTCTTTAATATAAAATTATATTTAATCTTTAACCTAGCCGTTAGAGTATCCTCGTACTCGTTATCCGTTAATAATATATACTCCTAGGTATACCGCTCGTTATACTTTAATATATTCCTATTTAACCGCTTAAACCCGGTATCGAAAAGATTAATAATTAAGTTTAAAAAGAATTTATCTTACTCGGTATAACGAATAAACGACTTATAGGCGAGGTTAAGAGTTATATTTTAAATATCCTCGGCGGCGCTTTTAACCGGATATATAACCGAGGAGGGTTTTCCGAATATAAATTCTATTATCTTCTTTAACTTTAGAAAGTATAAGTTATTAAAGGCCTAATTCTTAAGTAATACGTTACTATATTTAGAATAGTAGGACCGGTCGTATTAGAATACTTTAAGATTATTATTAAGTAATTTAAAAAGGCGGTCGAGCTCGAAATATATATCCGTTATTCCCCGTAGGTTTATAAGATTATTCGTTAATATATACTCTTATAACCTTATTATTACTATTAGTAAATCTATTATATAAAGTATAGAGAGTAGGGCCTATATATATTTTAAGGTACCGGTAGCGTCGGCTTAAAAGAGAATCGTAATATAACGTAAAGCGTAGCGGAGTAGGTTAATATTAATATATTTAATAATATATCGTAGGGTTAAATAGATTTCGACGTATATATAGAAATTTTAATAATTTTAAAATTATTAATCGCGAGTAAATAAAGATTAGGTGTATATAACTTTAGAAATCTTTTCTAATATACGAGACTAGGTATTAATATTTAAGGTATTTTACGTTATAAATTAGGATACGATATTCTTTATATATTAAAAATCTATAGATTATTATCTTAAGATTTTAACCTACGTTCTTATTATACGTATTTAATAATTATAAATAATTAGGTCCTTTAATACTTAAAAGTCCGTTAATTAAATAACTTTAAAACGATCCTAGCGATCGGTTATATATTATAACGTAGATAGATCCGTAGAGTTACTAGGGCCCTAATAAATCTTATAGAGTAATTATAATATATTAAAACGAAGGTATTAAAGACTTAAGCCCGGTAATAACTAGTTAAAAATATTAAATAGGAGCTCGGAAATATCGCTATATAAAGTCTTAATAAATTATATACGTGATTATATCTTAAGGTTACTGTATATTAATCGAAAATTAGTCTTGATAAATGGGCTTTTACCGTCTAATTTAAGTTAATATTTAAATATATCCTTTAATATATAGATATTATTGGCCGTCGTACTCTTATCTTTAAATATTAATATTATTAAGAAATATTTTATCGTTACCGGGTTTAATTTCTTTAAGACCGGTATCGCTTTTATTTATAAAGACTTTATATTACCTAAATAAAATATATATACCGCCGAGATTACCGACTCGATATAATATAGTCGAATCTAGAACTTTAGTTCGTTAATATACTTTTATTAATATTAAGGCGTAAAAGGAAGAATAATAAAATTAAAAATAAAGAACGTACCTTTATATTTATATCGGTAGGTATTAATTAACGAGCGATTATCTCGGTTGATAATAACGTAGTTATTAGGTATTATATATTTTACCGAAGGGCCCCTTTATCGAAAAGACGCCCTTTTAAAATTAACGTAGTAGTAATTAATCGGAATTCTTAATAATTATTTATTCTTTTTCTATACTTTCTTTTTATATATTTAAAATTATTATAAATTAAAATAATACTCGCGGCCTACCCTATTATTTAAACTCTTACTTCGGCGTTTTTTCTTAAAGTTATTATACGTCGTTATAGTATTAAATATAAAATAATTAAACTAAACTAGTATAAAGTATCGAGAACTCGTTATCGTACCCCCCCTTAATATAAATAAAGCCCTAAAATCATTTAAAAATTAATCGACCTATAAGGTCGTATTAAATAATAGAGTATTAATAATATAAAAACGGCGGGCTATTAGGTAGTAAGATTTATTAATAATAATAATAAACTATTTAATTTATTTTTATAATAAACTCGGTAGAAGATATTAAACTATTATAGGGCCAGTCGTAATATAACCGGAATAATATCTTTAAATAGTTATAAGGTACCGCGCTTAAGCCCTTTTACGGGTAAACGAAAAATATTAAATACTTCGTACTCTCTTAAGACCTTAATTTCTCGTTAAAATATATTAACGATTAACTAGTCTTACCTCTTAACTAGCGAATCGCGCCGTTTAAATATTAATTACTTTTTAAATTAAGAATCGCTAGGTAACTCGTTATAAACGAAATCGAAAAATTATTTTTACACTAAACGGAAAGTATAAATCTTACGTAGTTTATAAAGCGCTCTTAAAAATCTCTTTATATCCTATTATATATCGGTTATTATTATTAATATATTAATAATTTTTTCGCTCTTCGTTTACCGTCGACGACGTTTTTTATTACCCGTTATTATTTCTTCCGATAAATTATTACTATCGGTAGAGGTAGGGGTAGAGGCGGAGGAAGAACTCGGAGGGGAAGAGATAAAGATTAACCTACTTAAAATTATACGAGGGCGGAGGTTTAGGGTAAAGGTACGACGCGCTCGCTTAAACGGGCGGCTTATAATCTTTATATATAACGGAGATAAACGGGGAGGCGATATTAAGGGGCTAGATAATAAACTAGTAAATAATAATATAATTTTTATTTTAATATAATTTATAACGCGGATTATTAATATTAAGGATTAATATTAATAGTTAATATAGGATTATTATAATTAAGATTAAAATAACGGAGTTAAACGAAACCGCGCCGCGCGATTTTACCCTATAATTAATAATATCCTATATTATTTATATAGTTTAATATTAACGCCCTTTAATCTTATTATCCGTTTACCGAAAAAAACTACTTTTATTATAAAATCTTTTCTCCGTTTATTTTATCTTACTTTATACTATTTTAAATAACTTTAATACTTCTAAATAATATCTTTAAATAGCTTTTTATACGCGTACTCGGTTAGCCTTTAATAATAAATTAATATAATTTTAAATAACTAGGTCCTTTTAAATTATTTTATATATTAATATTTAATTAATAAATAATATTAAAACGAGTTAGGTACCGGCCGGAAATTAATAAAAGATTAAATTAAATTTATTCGGTAACCCCGATAACGTAAGATTTACCGCCGTCTACTTTAAATAAATAAAGGCGAGGTTTAATTATTTATCGGACTCTTTATTATTTAGGGTCTCGTTATTTTCCTTTACCTCTATAAATTATAGGAGGATAATTCTTTAAAGAGTAATATTTAGGCGGCCTAATATTAAATTATATAATATTTTAGGCCGAGTAATCCTTACGTCCTTACGCGTATATAATACTGGAATAAATTAATTATAATTAATTATATTTACTAGCTCCTAGATTTTATTTATCCTATATATATAATCGTTTATTATTTTTCCCCGCCCCTTTACCCTCTTTTATTATTCGGTTATATTCTTATAAAAACCTAGAATAATCTCTATATAATTATTAATAATTTTATTATTAAGAGATATTAATCTTTATATAATATTAACTTTATACCTATAAGCGAGATATTTATGTATATTTATATTAATATATTAAAAAAAGATCGAGTCTTTAAGCCGAGTATATTTAATATAGTAAAGATATAAAACTAGTCGGTAATTACGATTAAGTCGTAGGTATATATATAGAGCCTAATATATCGGATTTTATTAAATAATTTATTATATTAATAAATAAAATATTATCCGTAGCTACTTTTTATTAAGTTATTTATTCCGCTTTATTTAATAATAAAGATATATATTAAACTCCTCTATTATAATATCTTTAATTTTAACCTCGGAGTTACCCTTTAAATTTACCCCCGTTTATAATTAATTAAATATACCTTTAATAATAACGTTACCCGTCTCTTTTTAAATATCCTATACTTCTAGCCCTCCTATTTTACGAACGATAAACCGCGATATTTAATCGGTTAAGAATACTTTAATACTCGTTTTAATCGTTCGGTATTTATAAACTCTATATTTATTATCGTCTATTTATAATCGGGTTATTATCCGTTATTAATTCTTAGTAGCTACGCTAATCTTAAAAGTATCTATATTATTTCGATAACGCTAGTATTTAATTAATCGTAAGCGGATACTTTCTTTATTTAATGATTTAGTTTATAAACCGAAATATCTAGCTATAATATATAAATATATATAATAAATATATCGTAAATCGGACCTAGTTTTTATAAATACTCGGAGGGTATTAATTTAACTAGCCTTATTATTTATATTAATAGTTTTTAGATTTTTCCTTACTACCCGTTTAAGAGAATTAACCGATAGGCCTATATAATTATAACCGAAATATTTAACCCGATTATTTATTCCTTAATTCTTATTACTATTATTATCGTCGTTATTATCGTCCTTATTAAAGTTACCGCTCGAAGATATTATATCTTTATTCTTCGAGGTACTACTTAAATTATTATTATTAATTTTATAATCCACCGACTCAGGTTTAATCTCTTTATTATTAACGACTCGATAATTATATCTCCTATATTTTCCTCGTAATAAAGGTCCCTCGTTATTATCTATCCTTAACCTTATTAGATACTTTCGATTAATCTTTAATTTTATTAATTATTTATCCGTTAAGCCCGATTTAATTAAAAAAATATAAATATTAGTTTTATTTAAATTATTTAACGTTTACTAGTCTTTCGGGATACTTTTACACGTAGATCCTCGTTTATAATTATTCCGTTTTAAGTAATTAACTATTAACTAAATAATTATAAAATAAATATTATTATAAATAAATTTCTTAGCGATTTAATTTATATAGCCGAGGTGATTTTCCCTTATAGTATCGAATTATTAATTTTATACTACGGTCCCCTATATATTTCGTATACCTTTAATATATTTCTCCTTTCGTCTACGATTAATTATCGCCCGTTTTCATATATTTTATAAAATCGTCGAGTCTAGCGCTTTATATACTTTTTATTTACTCGCGAATCTTATTATTTAAAGTTTATCGTTTATTAATATATCTTATACCTCGGTAATAATCTCGTTAACGATCTCCGTATTATTAACGAACTTTTTTAATATATTTTAAATTAAATTAATTTATACCTTTAATTCTCCGGCCTAATATATCGTTTCGTTAATCTTCTAATATATATTTATTAATAATTTATTCGTCGCTTTAATTATAAGCGCGAGGATCGAGGCTTTAATAATTATTAAAGAAAGAGAATCTTTACGAGATATTAATAAGGATAATATAATAAATAGTTAAGTAATAAGTCGATAAAAAGTAAAGAGAGGTAAGGAGCTTTAACGAATAAAAGTAATAAAAATTTAAATAAAATTAATAAATAAAATAAATTATTATACTACCGACGATAATAATAATAGGGTTAGTACGGTAAATATTAATAATAATATTAGTAATAATAATCGTTAATAAACTTTACGTACTAAATTTTAATATACGAAGTTATTACTTTAGAAGATTATTTTGAAATTCAAATATTTTTAACTAGGAGGTAAAGTTTAAATAAATATTAATTAATATACGAAGTTAGTACTCTAGAAGATTATTTTAAAATTTAAATAATTTTAGCTAGGAGGTGAAGTTTAAATAAGTATTTAATACTAATTAATATACGAAGTTAATACTCTAGAAGATTATTTTAAAATTTAAATAGTTTTGGCTAGGAGGTAAAGCTTAAATAAATATTTAATACTAATTAATATACGAAGTTATTACTCTAGAAGATTATTTTGAAATTTGAATATTTTTGGCTAGAAGGTGAAACTTAAATAAGTATTTAATATTAGATAATAACGTTTTAATTTAATCTCTTTATTTAATACTAGTAACGGCTAAATTTTAAACGTCTTTAAATTAAATAAAAATTTAAAATTTACTTTCGAATAATAAAAATTTACTTTTAAATAATATAATTATTAATAATTATATTTAGGCGCCTTTAGCCCCGCTTAAAAATCTTTAAACTTTAAAATTATTTCTTAAACTATTTTTAATTTTAATTTTTACTTTTTCTTTCTCCTCTTTAAATTAATTTTCTTAATCTCTTTATCTAATCTTTATACTTTAATATTAATTATAATAAAGAATAATAATATTTATAATTTAATATTAATTATAAAGACTAACGATCTTTTAAATAATATAGTTTATTTTAACGATAATAATAACGAAGGGGATTTATTAAATAAACCGTCCTCTAATAATATAAATATAAGTATAACCTTAAGCGAGATACTCGAGGACGGAACTTTAATAAGTTTTACTCGTTAACCTTTATCGTTTATTATATTAATATTATAACTAGAATTATTTTACGGAGGATTATAAACTAGCCTTCGAAGATAATAATATTAAACCGAAGTATAAAGGGCCTACCCCGAAGCTAGGTATAAAACGTAAATTAAATAAAAATAACGCGTTAATCTTAAAAGTTAAACCGGCGGTATTTAAGGCTTAAAAAATTAAAAAGAAATAATTAATTTATAATAAAAAAAAGAAGGAAAAGATAAATAAAAACGACGACGACGGTGTATTAATTAATAACGACGTTATATTAATCGATAACGACGTTAATTATAATTATAAGAATATAAAGAATTAACTTAATAATAAGGAGACGCTTATTAAATATAAATAAAAAATACCTATTAAATTTAGAAAGGATAAGATTATAAAGTTTATTAAAAGAACGTTTATAAAGTAAAAGAAAAAGAGAATAAACCTTAAAATTAAAGGAGACGAGGACTCTAATAGATTTATAAAGAAGAAGCGTAATATTAAAACCGTTAAACCTCTAACCTAAGAAATAACGATATATAATATTATTTATTACGATCTTTATAACCTAGCTAGAAAGAATATTAATAAACCCGCCGAGCGCTTATATATAACCTTCGTAGTTTATAACTACTTTATTTTATTTATAAATCTAGGAATTTTAAAAATCGACTAGATCCTTAAATCTAGTATCCGTTTAAATAATTAAATTATTTTATTTATAATTAATTAATACCCGGCTAAAATTCTTATAAACTAATTAAGCGAATTCGATTTAACCGGAATAATATATAGCCTAAAATACTTTCTCGATTATACCGCTAAGTAATAAAAAACGGTAGGGGATATAAATATTAACGGGAACGTATTAATAACGGGGGAGGAGGGATAATACTATATATAAATAAAGGGCCTATATATATTAAATAGATAAAAGGTATTTAATATTAACCTATACTTTAAACGTCCGATTAGGGAGAAGATCCGTTACTAGAAGCTAGTATAAAAACGATCTTATAAAGTATATATTTAACTCGTACCCGGGTACCCCGAGGACCCGATTTTCTTAACTCTATTATTATATATTAAGTTATTATTATTTATAAAGGGGGCCGCCTAGGAACCCTCCTCTTTAATCGCGAATAATATTATATAAACCGAGATTAATAAAGTAATAATAATAATTTAATAAAGTATTTTTAAATATAATTATAATAATCCTTAATAACGGTTAAAAAGCTAGTAAATCCGCGCGGCGTAGTTTTACCGCGTCGTTTATAATAGTCCTTTAGATAGTAATACTAAACCTACGAATAATTATAATAAAACTAAAATTTCGAATTTACTACTAGAGTTTAAGACTATAAATATATTAACTTTATCTTCTATAATTACGAGTATATTAATATTAACGTTTTAGATTTCTAGATAATAATAATAATAAAAGCTTACGTATAATAACGATAAAACTACGATTATAATAATAATAAATTCGAAACTTTAATATTAAATAACTAAAGCTTTAATCTTAAATAATTAAATCTTTAAATTTAAATAACCTTAAGGTCGACCTTAAAATATATTTATTATTAATTATCCTTAAAGGTTTAATATTAAAAGGTTAACCCCCCGCTTAAAACTTTTAAATTTTTAAAATTATTTCCTAGACTAAAACTTAATTCTAATAAAATTTTGAATAATCCCTTTTAATCTTTAATCCCTTTTCGATTATTAATCCCCTTTTAATTATTAATCCCCTTTCGATTATTAATTTATAATATCGGAACTATTATTTAAATCGTTAATACCCTCTCTTCTTAATATTTATTATAATATAATATATATATTAATTAATTTACCTTATACTTAAAACCTATCGGATTACTATCGTATTATAATAATATTCGAAATACTTCTAAAAGAGACCCGTAACTAGATCTACGGGTATTACTTTATTTATACCGAAGAAATTATCCTTTATTTAATAAAAGACGAGAGGTTAATATTTAAAGGAGGCTTTTATAAACTAGTAAAATATAATATAAATAAAGATTATAATATCCCGATCGGAGACCCCGAAATATTTAAGAGAGTTATTTATATAACGGATTAATTATATATTACCCTACTCGGCGTTAATAAAATTATTCGTAAAGATATAACGAGTATTCTTTTTAAGTATAACGTCTAGCGCTTAAATTATCCCGATTATTTAATTAATAACGAGTATAATAAAGATCCCGGATCTATAAATATATAGTTCTATTTTAATTATTATTTCCGTTATATTAAAGTCTATTTAATAATAAATAATAGTCTTAATCGTTTTTTTATTATAATAAATACTCGAGCGGAGTAATAAAATATAGGATTCGACGTAGGAGATAAAGTTTACGGAGCTCTAATAACGAATTTAATAAACTTTTTTAGATAAAAAAACGAGTATTTAATATAAATAATTTAATTACGATCTCTAATTTTTAATATAAAGAATTTATTTTATCTAAATAATTATTATCGTAGAGAGGCTTTATATAATTTATATTATTATATAATTTAAAAGAGCTTTTAATATAAAAAGGAGTTTAAACCGGCGAAACTTTATAATTATATTAAAATTAATAATATAATCCTTAATAATAAAAATATATTAAATATTAAAGTAAAATCTAAAATAAATATAAAAATAGTCGGCCTCGATATAAATTAGGATAAACCGACGGAAAGGGAAAAAAGAGAAGACGGGGTAACGAATAATAACGGGGATAATAAAAACGCGATCTTTATAAAGTTTTAGGGTTTAAATACGTTATACTTTATCGGGGGGGTTAAATAAAGAATAATCTTTTAATCTCTAATAATAAATATATACTCTTTAATATTTAATAAATAACGATAATTAATTAATTAGTAAATACTTTTAATAGGATTTTTATTACGTCGGTATTATAATTTTATAAATAATAATAAGAAAGTTTATAAATAATCGTTTATAACTTAAATTCTATTAATATTAAAGTAATTATTAACTATAATATTTCTATACGCGGTTATATTAATATATAATAAATTTAGATTTTATCGCTAAGATTACGGTATTAATTTAAAAATAGAATAATACGGGTATTTTAATAATCGACAGTTAAAATAAGGCGAACTAGACGTAATATTCGGATTTTACGCTTAGACGTGCTACCTGGAGGTTCCGTAGTAAGCAGAAGGCGCTAACCCGAAGGGGCTTAGCGAGCGGAAGCTAACCCGAAGGGGCTTAGCGGAGCTTGGCACATCTGAGGGACTGAGGCAACAGCCTCGCCCACCCTATCTACTGCTTACCCCAAATCTACTTCTTCTCTTCGCAAACGAACGAGGAGGAGCATCGCCGCGTCAATTCGTGCATGAGTACGAAGTCAATTTTGCTTTCATGATTCTTTTAGATACTTTGTAGTCCGGCTTTGGTCGTGGCAGCTTCTCCAGCTTCTAACGTTGCGAATACGGTAGAGACCACCGGCTGGAGGTATGTGTGCTGGCCTACTGTCATTTCTGAGTACATTCTTGGAGGAAGTATGGGTACTGCAATCCTTTGGCCGCTGTTTTCTTTGGCAAAGGGCTAGGCATGTACCAAAACCGTTCGCGTCCAAGTTCAGAGGGTGTCTCTATCTCTAATTCAGGGATTTCAGATCCAGAGACCAAAGTGAGGCTGATGGGTTACTTGCAATAGGTCCGAGCCACCGACCCGTGGTACTTTCCGTTTGCTAGTTAGTTGCATAATCACGCTATCACTCTGTGTTTATACGGCTCTACATCTCACTGTCCCTCGACCAGGCTCGACAGCAGCGGACATCTTCTGGAAGAAACTTTGGTGGGTCTTAGTAGGCATCTTCGTCCTAGAGTTAGTCGTGTACACGGAGTGAGGCCAATGGAGTTCGGCAAAGAAATTGACTGTCATGGTCAATGAGATCCTTAAAGATCAGGTTTGTGCTCCTGCAATGATCAGGAGATGCCCAGAAGTTGAAGATGATACTACAGAAGTCACAGGGGAACCCTGTTGCCTACCATGGTGCACAATTTTTACGCTGGCATAGGCGGCTTTGCAGTCGACACATGACCCCGGTATGCACCCTTACATTAAAGGCTCGCCGCGGTTCTTCGTCATTGCATAAGGCGCCGCAACACTTGCTGAGCATGGTCGGCTTCCTGATATCTCTAAGGATTTCATCCATGACAAAAGTAAAGCGGACAAATTTCCAAAAGTCTGGCAATCATCCAAGCGGGTTGCTTGTTAGTGCAGTGTATCATCAGAGTTGCAATTTGTCTACTTCTGACCTTCTTGGAGATTAATACCCTTGGGCACGTCATATGCGCTCTGATCATGTATCTCCTATAGATGAAGAAGCCATACAATGTACACGAACCGCTCGTTCTTTCAGATGAATGGGTCCGACCACTCTGCGCAATGATGTGGATGTTCAGTCCAATCAGCACACTGAAGCACGAGGAAGTTAAAAATATCCACGAGTGGCCCAAGATCGAGCAGATTCTACAAGTAGATCCTCCAGGCATCACTGCGCTCGATGCCAAAGAAGTCCAAAGCCAAAGCGGAGAAGGCCGTGTAGTATCGGCTGCTGTCACTGAGCTGGCCGAGGTCGAGCCGATGGCGGACCCCAATACGGACTTTCAGGACCTAGAAATTGGTTCTGTGGCCACAGAAATGGTAGTTATCCAACCGGCTCTTTCGTCTAGGCCCAGAAAGATGTCCCCCCGTCTCGACCCAAAAGGGAAATTTATAAAAGTCAATGTTACGTCTGGCAAGATTACCGACCTCACGAATGGCGGGCAACGAAATACGGGTTCTCGATGGGAGTCTTAGACTAGCCTGGGACGCGGGCAACTCGTAGTAGAAATTGAATTCGGTCCAAAGCCTGAAAGCCAACACTTTCGCAAATGAGACGTGTCTTATGAAAAGATTCGACGATGGCACTAACCAGCGGTCGAACTTGAGCTGAACCCAACGGCTTTGACGAGATGGCAGCTAGCTCTTTCAACACTGCAAGCTTATCCCACGATATGGGATCGGTATAAGGTCCCATACGATCTGAAAGACATTGCTTCGGATCAGTCGAAGCGAAGTCTTGACCGCATCAGCGTCTGGCAGTATCCCCAGCGTCTGTTGAACAAAATTTTCGTTGACCCCAAGATCGGAAATTGGCCTGGCAAGGACATGTTGGGCCAAGCGAATACGGTCGTTCCAGTGTGCATACTCAGTCTTTTAACAGCCGCATACGGGGGGCTACATACCGCTGCCTGGAACTAGTACTTTCCATCTTCGTCTGAGCGTGGCCTGTGAAGGTTCGCTGCCGTGTTCATCGAAGCATCTGGGGCGACTTGGAGCGTTCTCACCCTGATGTGGGCAGGAGTGCCTAGATTCAATATCCCAAATCATTAGCTTGTCAAATGTCTTTTTTTCATTACCTATCTCCTGGGTATGGTTGTCTTGGTGTCGGCGTTCTGTGTCTACATGTTCGCTCGTGCTTATCTGGTCTGGGAAGCTCTTTACAGCCTGCGACGGCTACCTGTTGATGCTTGTAAGACTCCTACGTTCACTCGGTATCTTCCTCATCTCTAGCCCTGAAGCGTTCATGGGTAATAACAGGTTAGCGCTTCGTCGGCTTCTTCGAAAAAGGAACTTGCTTGGCTAAAGAGAGCGTGTCGGACGTACTCGGGCTGACCAAGGAGTTCTTTCAATTGAAATTGGCGATGATGAGAAGCTCGACTACTACTCCTACGAAAGGATACACCATACAATCAGGACATGAAAAGAAATCAACGGTTGGGCAAGAGTAAGTGGAAATCAATAGCCTTGTTGATTGAGCACTTGTCATCGGTTCTATAATCAATATAAGTTTCCATCTCATTACACAAAACCAAGAGCCTTGCAAGAATGCTACCTTTATACTCAATCCATGCAAACACCACTAACGCAGTAGGAGTCTCGCTTTCTGGATAGACACGAAGTCCAATGAGTGACATGAGTGATTTGAGGACGCCAAGCCCGCAACAACCCCGCGAGCCCCGCCAGAAATTCGGCCGCACCCCACCAAAAAGATTGATATCACAATTACGGTAAGCTCCTCGACAAATTTGCTTCTTTCACGATTACTTACCCTTCAACCAATTGCACAATCAAGACAAGCAAATATGTCGCTCTCCAACAAGCTCGCTATCACCGACTGCGATCTCACGGGCAAGAGGGTATTGATCCGAGTAAGTGCTCACTAGCCAGAGCTTCTACCCTTATTTCCCAACTCGCCTTCGAGCTCCCACCGCTTCTACCGCGCTCAATTGATAGCTCACCTCTCTCATCTAGGTCGACTTCAACGTTCCCCTCGACTCCGACAAGAAAATCACCAACAACCAACGCATCGTCGGCGCGCTCCCCACCATAAAATATGCCACCTCCCACGGCGCTAAAGCGGTGATCCTGATGTCCCATCTTGGTCGCCCAGATGGCAAACCCCAGCAAAAGTACTCCCTCCAGCCCGTCGTTCCCGAGCTCGAAGAATTGCTCGATAAGAAGGTGATCTTCTGCAAAGATTGTGTTGGGAAGGAGGTTGAAGAGACGGTTAATGGTGTGACTGATGGAGGGGTCGTGCTATTGGAGAATCTGCGATTCCATGCGGAGGAAGAGGGAAGCTCGAAGGATAGCGATGGAAAGAAGGTGAAGGCGGATAAGGGGAAGGTGGAAGAATTCCGGAAGGGGCTGACGGCGCTGGGGGACATATATGTCAATGATGCGTTTGGGACGGCACATAGAGCGCACAGGTATGTATTTTCATGGACAAGACCTCTAGGGCTGTTAGCTGATACCTGAATGCAGCTCCATGGTTGGCGTAGAGTTTCCACAAAAAGCATCAGGGTTTTTGATGAAGAAAGAGTTGGATTACTTCGCACAAGCTCTCGAATCACCCAAACGACCATTTCTAGCCATCCTGGGCGGTGCCAAAGTCTCTGACAAGATCCAGCTGATCGACAACCTCCTATCAAAAGTTGACAGCCTGATAATCTGCGGCGGTATGGCCTTCACATTCAAAAAGACGCTCGATGGCATGAAGATCGGCAATTCGCTTTTCGACGAGGCAGGATCAAAGACAGTAGGCGAGCTGGTCGAAAAAGCGAAGCGTAACGGTGTCAAGCTCGTGCTCCCGTGCGATAACATCATTGCGGACAAATTCGGCAAAGACGCAAAGACCGGCACCGCAACGGATGAAGAGGGTATACCAGACGGTTGGATGGGTTTGGACTGCGGGCCCAAGTCTATCGAACTCTTCCAGAAGACAATTAGGGAGGCCAAGACGACGCTGTGGAATGGGCCACCGGGTGTATTTGAGATGGAACCATTTGCGAAAGGCACCAAGGCGGTTATGGAGGCTGCTGTCGAGTCTGTGAAGGATGGCAATATCGTGATCGTGGGTGGTGGCGATACCTCGACTGTGGCTACAAAGTATGGGGTGGAGGACAAGCTGAGCCATGTTTCGACTGGTGGCGGTGCATCGTTGGAGCTGCTCGAGGGGAAGGAGTTGCCTGGTGTGACTGCGCTCTCGAGTAAGTAGCTATGCAAATGGGGATGTAGATGGGAATGGACCGCTCTGATGGCTAGAAGGAAATCTGGCAAGGCTCTAAGAATAACAGATATCCAAGGGAAGAGGGTGATATGACTGGACGATAATGAGCGTCAGCTGAGCGTAGTCTTTGATAAGATAATTAGCTTCTGCCGCCATTTTGTTGCATATCTTAAGGTTCGATGCCGAACTTTTGCGGAAATGCTCGGTCTATTTGCTCTGCTTAAGCTGCCCGAACGCCATGTTATGCTCGTGCCTGTAGTCATCTCTATCATCATGATTTCTGGCCCTTCACCTTGGCCAGTTCGTCCCTTCATACACTGTTAGTCCTGCCCTCTTCCAACTAGATGTAGGGCCAAACCTACTTCAACTGCTTCGAAAAGTCCTCGCTTGTGTCATCATCGTCCCAACTCTCTTCCCACAAGTGGGTCGTCGCGCCTTCACTGCCCGGCGGTACCTCGCTGTCTTCTGGCGCCCAATCTATTGCCCACCATGGGATTAGCAACGCGCCCCAAAGTCTGCGACAGCTAATGTCCGGGGTCTTGAGGGAGCTCGAGAGCTTGGGACAATGTACCATCTACAGGAAAGTCTTCGAATTCATCATCCTCCTCCAGCGCCGTGGCTGTCTTGGATTGATCTTTCATTGTGGAGGTGTCTATAGGGTCGTTGGTTGTAGCTTTGGTTGTGGGGCCGGAGCCGTCTGCTGCCGCTGACATTGCTGCGGGATGACGTGGCAGGATAGCTATACGGAGTGAAGGATTAAGGGAGCTGTGGAGAACGTCTGTGTACAAAGATAGTATTTGGTGAAGGTTTTGCGCAGCGTTATGTGTTGGAGAAGCGTGAGGAGCTTTGCGGCGGTCGAACTCTCCCAAGGCTGAAGCTGGGCGTGCTTGGCACGCGACTTCGATGACGGTTCCACCAACATCAGCTACACAACCTGATCAATTAAGAGTTCTTCCTTCACCAAACCTTTTTTGTGATACCTTTCGCTTCTGTGCATGAACTGCATTGTCTAGTATGACATGTGCTTTTGCTGAGAAATACTCGCTGTTAAGTAAGACACAATGTTGCGAGGATGGATCCAATCGAAGAAGGGAGAGCTCAATGCCTCCACTCATTCGCTGGATGCGCTGGCAGAGCCCCAGAACTGTATGAAGTCGGACCTTCCTCCAAGTGCCTACTGCATGTGCTAATCTCCTCGATGCAGTGGAGGCAGCCTTGCGGGCAGCAACGTACATAATGGATGACGACCTCGAAGGTGCTGAGGCTGGCCTTGCTAACGGGACCTCAAGTTTTCACAAAGTACGACTTTCCCATAATCGCTGCTGCCTGGTCTCAAGGCTGATTGGTTTGGAGGAGAAGAATGCTGGCTGATCACGAAGCTGGGAAAATATAGATGGGCAAGGGAATGGTTGCTTTCCTACGGGCAACTCTGGGATTCGAGCCGGAGATCATAAAAGAGGGTGAGCATACGGATAACTCTAGTCAGCCGTCTTGGACCATTTGCTGACGTCCCGGGCACCCTCAGCGGCCGAGAGACTCGTAGATGCAGAAGCCACAGCCTCATCAGACCATCGGAAAGCACAAAAGGATCCCAATTCCTACAGATCGCAGATCTACCCACCTGGGGCCGAGTTTGCATTATGTCATGCCGAGACCCAGTTGATGAGTGCCGTCGTCGGTGTCCTGAACGAGAGTCTAACTGAAAGCATAAGAGGATTCTACAAATTACGAAAAGCATACGTGACGCTCAACGGGATATTGGAGGCCGAGGCCCGGTATATGAAGAAAAGAAATGGCGTGGGCTCTGGTGCCCCTAGCAGACTATCAGTCGAATCCCTGCGGTCAAATAGATCTGCGCGGTCAGCGAAAGTGATGCCAGGTGGATTTGGCGACGGAATGGGCTCAAAGCCAGCTTCCAATGCCCCGTCGATACGATCGGTGAATAAGAATATTGCAGGCGACTTAGCGGCCCCAGGAGCAAAGCCAAATGGACATAATGCTGCAATAGAAGATGACGATGATGAATTCTATGACGCGGATGAGGACCTAGAACACAGTCAAAATATAGATGATGTAGCCGCAAAGGTGGATGACCTTTCGATGGACGGTGGGAGCACAGCCAACAACAGACCGCCGCCTGCCCAGATTGCCATACCTTCTTATCATGGATTGCTGGACCACGACCCCGACTCTGATGTTTTCTCGAACCCCATTGATGTGTTTATCCATTCTGGTGCTAATCTCTATTTTGGGCTACTGCTAGTCATGATTTCCATGATCCCGCCTGCTTTCGGCAAACTACTTCTCATTATTGGTTTTCACGGCGACAAGGATCGAGGTATCAGAATGCTTTGGCAAGCCAGCAAGTTTCACAACATAAACGGTGCCATGGCAGGTCTAATCACCTTGGGCTACTACAACACATTCGTCGGTTTCTCAGATATCATCCCGGATCATGACCCTTCAAGCACCGATCAAAACTCAGTTGAGGGCTACCCCAGACAACGCTGTGAAGCGCTGCTGGCAGATATGCGCTCTCGCCACCCCAAATCCCATCTGTGGCTTCTCGAAGAAGCACGAGGACAAGCCGCGAACCGACACCTCTCAACCGCAATCTCTATCCTCGAAGGATCCACCAAATCCCCCCTCAAACAGGTCGAGGCTCTCAAGATGTTCGAGAAGTCCTTAGACGCAATGTACATGCACGACTACGTTCTCTGCGCGAAATCGTTCTCCGCATGTGTCTCCCTCAATAACTGGTCTCACGCTCTGTACTATTACATAGCCGGCGCCGCGACGGTGGAGCTCTACCGCAAGCACAGGACCTCTGATCCCAAGGTTGCGGAAGTCTACGCTAAGAAGGCTACCGAACTGTTGAAGCTCGCTCCCAAGCATGCTGGCAAGAAGAAATTTATGGCTCGCCAGCTCCCATTTGATATCTTCGTTACGCGCAAAGTGAATAAATGGGAGTCGAGAGCGCGTGACTGGAACCTGCCTTTTATTGATGTCATTGGTGTCAGTCCGGTCGAGGAGATGATCTTTTTCTGGAATGGGTACAAGCGCATGGACAAATCGCAGCTCGAAACGAGCTTAGATCGACTAACATGGAGCGAGTCCCCTATGAATCCAACATGGGCGCGTGAGGGAGCTGATGAGAAAGCCATCCTCTCCGTCCTGCGCGGCGCTACGTTCCGCAATCTCACCCGGTGGGACGATGCAAGAGCAGTCCTCCGCGCCGGCGTCCTAGGTGTCGACAAGGCCGAACTGAAAGGCGGACTCAAAGATGATTGGACGGCACCAGCCGCACATTACGAAATGGGTGTCAATTGCTGGATGCAGCGAGGCGAAGCTGCAGAGAATGGCAGTGGAGCCGCGATAGAGGAGAAGTTGGTCCGGGAGTGCGAATCATGGATTGACAGAGCTGCAAAATGGGAAAGCTATGAATTAGATGCGAGATTTGGTTTGAAAATTGCTACGGCGCAGGACACCTTGAGGAAGTGGAATGAGCGGAAGGGGAAGAGGTAGTAGATACGATGATAAGTTGTGCTTTGCTGTGTCAGAATCATTCGGAGTATGATTTGAAGGAAGGGATGGGAGGTGAGATGTTTGTGTAGCTTACATGCCATTGTATGAATGTGCAGTGAGCAGTATATCATCTCATCAAAAAGGTACTCAATGTTTAAAGCATGAGATTTCACATTGAGTAAGCTGCTCCATGGAGATGTACTAGGGGCGAAAAACATCACACGCATATTCTTTATTGCGCTGGTACTAGTGATGGAGTTCTATATCTAACGATGAAACTACACATCATCTCAACTCTGGCTTACGATCAGAATGGACAACACAAATCCACACATAAGCAATTTCCAACCTCGATAGAGTAAACGACTGGCTGATATACTTCCCCGATCCATATCAGGCTTCTAAGTCCAACGACGCATCTACATTCCACACATAATAATCAAGCTTAGCTCATACCAGACAAAACGTTTTAACTCCAACCCACTCACAACGGACATCAGATCTGCACATTAAAATTCCACATACATGACCGCTTGGAATTGACAAGCCAAACTCATGGATCTGCCATTTATGTAATTTCGTCAAGGAAGATGAACACCTAATCGGACCAGCGTAGTGCGGGCTGGATCCTGCGATTTTGATCGAGATTGAGGTGTCCCTTGCAAGTATTCTCCACCGAAAGGACTTTGATCTCGAGAGTCTCAAACTGCCGGTCATTGTGAGATGCAATACTCTCCCATACGCCGCAAGCCGCGTCAAGCAAGTTGCAGGATCCATATCTACTTTCCAGTATGAGTCTCAACCAATTCCTTGGTTACACCTGTACCGACTGCTATAACATCGCACGCTCAAGCGAAGAAGGGTATATGGGCTTATGAAGAAAACCACAATATAATCACACCAAGCAAGAAATGAGCGTACCACCTATGTCCCTTACGCATAACCGAAGCGGGAAATACCCAATAAAGCCCGCCAGGTCCGCATCAATGCTCAGCGATATCCAAAAGGACGCACAGGTATACAACCAACACGCGAGCCACCCAAACTCCCAACTTCATGTTCTCTCAAGAAGATCCACCCCGTTCACATGCCCGTGATCTTCTGAAACCAACTACTCCTCTTTCCCTGTCCTGTCCTCCCATCAAACGTCTTCGTGCCTGCGCCTAGCTTGACAGCACCAAGGTCACTCTGCCGTCTACTCATCCCATAACGCTCGCCCTCGGCACTACCCTCACTACTCCGAATCCCCCTCTCATCCCCTTTCCTACTCTCTCGCCGCCTAGATCGCACCTCCTGATCCTCAGGGATCGGATCCGTGTACATCCGACTCGATCGCTTAGACTTCCTATGACTCGACCTCCGCAGGTTCTCTTCAGCCAGTAAATCCTCTCCGCCTTTGCCAGCTCGCAGGTCTGGTGGCGGTTCCAAGATTGTGGGTTCAACAGGCGGAGGTTCGGGCGGTTCGCTGACTTGGCTCTTGACCCAAGAAGCTGTGTGGTCGTTTTCACCATAGGGGTTGTTGTCGTCGGCACCGCGACTGGCGCCGTTGCGAGGGTCGAAGTAATCGTCTACTGGAGCTGGAGCTGTAGATTTACGACGGCTGGGTTTTGCGCGGCGGTCTTCGCGGCGCGCGCGGCGCGCTTCTTCTTCGTCCGGTGTTTGGGATGAGGGCATGGCTTTGTCCATGTGAGAGCGGCGGCGGTCGGGTTTTGCTGGGCGAGACGTAGCTTCTTTGTCTGTATGGTGGCGCTTGGTGCGTGGTTTGAGAATGTCTTCTTCGAGTTCGCGATTTGCAGCCTCCTCCTCTTTGGCACGACGTGCTTCACGAGCTGCACGGCGGGATTCCTTTTCTTCTTGTCTCCGCGCTTCGGCTTCTTCTTCTTTGCGAGCTTTACGATCACGCTCCTCCTTAGCTTTAGACTTCTCCGCGTCACGGCGCTTATTGCGGCGCTCGGCTTCGTATCTCAGAGCTTCTTCTTGTGCTTCCTTGACCGCACGATCTTTATCTGCACGCTTCGCTCGTCGTTCTTCGCGGCGGGAATCAGCGTCTTCAGCTTCGGTGGCTCCTACGTCGCCTGCCGTGTCATAGACGTAGCCCTCTGCTGCACGAGAAGATACTTTCTCTGGGCGTCTTCGATCATCACGACGAGGACGCTTGGCAGAGTCATCTCCTCCAGTCACAGTTCGCTTCCTCGGCGCGACTTCTTCGTCCTCTACGACAGCTCGATTCTTGGGTCGCTCATTAGTCTCAGAAGCGCGGCGACTCTTGCGGAAGGCGCCCAAGAGGCCACCCTTTTTGATTTCGGGCTTCTTCGCATTTGCTGCTGAGCGCTGAAGTCCTTTCGGCTTGGTGATAAATTGCATGTCATCCGGTCCATCTGCTATCTCAGGATCATCAGAGGGCCCAGCGTCAACCATGACAACATCATCGTCGAAATCGTTTCCGACTTTGGATTTCCTCTTGGAGCTGTTGGGCTCGATCTTGGAGTCTCGTTTAGATTTAGTCCTATCGGGCAAGTCCCTCGTCAGAGGTACCGGCTCTGGTGCGACATCCTTAGTCTTGGACTTCGATCCTTTCTTTGGCGGTTTGGCGTTGATGATTGGATCTTCAACTGGATTCACCATGATCATATCATCGCTATCAATAGCATAGGGATCTGGGGCAGCTGCAGCGGCGTGGTCAGCTATGTTCTTAGGCCCTTCAGAAACAGATCTCAAAGTCTTACCTGAAACCTTTTGCTTTCCTCTTGTCGATGCTTTCCTGTCCAGCTTACCAGTGCCCATGATCTTGGCGGCTTTTCCAATCACTGGTGCATCATCGGCAGGAGGAGATGGAAGACCACTGTCACCAACGTCCGTGGACTGTCGGCGGGGCGTAGTCTTCGGGCCCGAAATCGTGCTGTTCCTGCGAGTAGACGTCGTCCGTTTGGGGGTACCGCCACCGAAAAGTCCACCGAAGCTGGAACCTCTCGATTTGGGTGGACGAGAGTCGGTCTTCTTCGGTTTCTCGACCTTCTCCTCAACCTTGTCGGAATCAGAAGATTTAGGATCAGACCTCGCGGTCTCTTTCTCCTTAGCTGTCGTTCGAGTGGACTTTGATCTACTCAAGCCAGGCGCAGCGACTTTCTCCTTCTTGAGGGGTGGTGAGACATCGGCGTCATCTTTGGACTTGATTTCCTTTTTGACCTCTTTCTTGACCACTGGCGCGCCCCACAAGCCCTTACTCACACGCGCACGCTCCTTCTTGACCGGTTTCTCCTCCTTAGGCTCAGGCGGCGGCGTAGGCGGTCGCTTTGATTCTGGAGTTTCGCGCGCTTTTGGAGTTTTCATTGATTCCCTAGTTGAAGATTTGGTACTCTTCTTACCATCTTTCTTCCCAAGAGGAGGCGAGTCCATATCCAGCAGATCATCAAGGTCGTCCATACCTGGGAAACTACCTGGGACAGAGTCGTTTGAAGCTTTCTTGTTGTCTACGGGTGATAGATCCTTTTTATTTGATGACGCGGTCTTACTTGCTGAGTCTTTTGATTTTGCGCCCTTTTTAGATGATGGGGCGGGATCTACAGCGGGTGGCGGCGGCGGAAGCTCTGCTGCAGCTTCTTGTCGCTTCTTCTCAAGATCCTTAATTTTCTGCTGCACAGGTGAAAGGTTTGTTGGTTTGGTCGTTGACATCGCTGACTTTGATGTTTTCGTTTTCGTAGGTTGGGCGAGCGCGGGTTGGTCATCACCTTCTTTTTCTTTTTCTTCAGCGGTAGCTTCTGGCTCGTTCCAGGCTCCAAAGGCTCCCTTCTTTACCGAGGCTTTCTGATTGGTCAAATCTTGTTTTCCAATTTCCTTTTCCTTTTTGGCTTCATCTGCTGCTTTCTTGCCAGATGTCTTCTTCGATGATGATCCCCAGAAACTCGTCGTGAAAGAATCTTCATTTGGTGTATCGTCCTTGTCCTTTTTATCAAGGCTTTTGGATTTGCCATCCTTGCCTTTCGCCGCCGGCGCTTCGTCAGCGTCATCCGTAACACCCTTCTTCTTGGCATCACTAGACTTGCTGGCCTTGTCGCTCTCTTTGCTTGTCGTTGCGCTGAGCTTCCAACCAATCTTGTCTTTCGACTTCTTTGGAGGTTCTGCTTCTTCATCTAAGATCTCAATAATCTCATCAGGGTCTTCCTCCAACTCCAACTCTGGCTCTTTGGTCTTTTTGGACTTGGCTGTAGAAGCAGCACCCATGCCACCCCAGAAGGATTTGGATGCTTTCGCTGGCGTGCCCTCTTTGCCGGCATCTTTCTTCTTTGAATCATTTCTGGGTGCTTTCTTCTCCTCGATGACCTCCTCGATTTTGTCCTTTGCATTCTTTACGCCCTTCTTAGAGACCTTAGCGTCTTCCACTTTAGAATCTTTTTTGCTGTTGGCCTCGGCAGTCCCGAAGTCACCCCAATCAACAATTGGATCATCCTCTTCAGCATCCGGTGTCAACCCTTGAGTCGGCGGAGTGGGCGCAGCTGGCGGCACCTCGAAATCCATGACTTTCTTATTGCCTTTCTTCTTGTCCTTCTTGCCAATGCCCCAAGATGATCCCCATGTATCTGCTTCAATAATTGGGTCTATGTCGGGAACTGAATCCGCCAGCAGATCCTTGGTTTTCGAGACTTCTGGCGAGGTGCTAGTCTTGCCTTTCTTACCAAGCTTGCCCTTCTTGCTGGCTTTCGCTTCCTCCTCGGCGGCTTTCTCCTCTTCCTCTTGCTTAACTCTCTCTTCTTCTTCTTCTTCTACCCTTAAGTTTTCTTCCTCTTCTTCCTTCTCGCGCGCCTCTTGCTCCTCTTTCTCTTTCTTGGCTTTGTCTCTCTCCTTCTCCTTCTTCTTCCTCTCCTTGATGGAAAGACCTTTAATACTAGCAGCCCACTCTTCCTCCTCCCTCTTCTTCTGCTCTTCCTCCTCATTCGCCTTATCTTCTTCTTGTTGCTTCGCCTTCGCCTCTGCCTCCTCTTTCTCTACCTTTGCCTTATCTCTCTCCTTCTCCTTCTTTTTCCTGTCCTTGGCCGAGAGACCCTTGATACTAGCAGCCCATTCCTCCTCCTCTTCCTCCTCCTTCTCATTTTTCTTCTTGTCCTCAGCCGAAAAGCCCCAAGTAATAGCACCGCACTCGTCGTCAAGCAAGTCCTTACTCACATCCGGGTCCGGAATTAATTCAGGTTCAGGCTCGGCAGCTTTGCCCTTCTTACCTTTCTTATCTTTCTTCGAAGCATTCCCCCAGATCTCAAACGAAGGCGCACCTGGAACATCGGGGACGGGAGGCGGTGGCGGCACGGCATCTTCCTTTATACCAGCCGAACTAGCGATGGAGTTACGCTTGCTCTTTTTGTCCTTTTTCTTATCACTAGCGCCCCAGCTACTGCCACAGTCATCTTCTGCTGCTACACTTTTATCATCGGCGACAGATTTCGAGTCCGGAACAGGATCTTCTTTGACTTCCGAAATCAGGCCTTTCTTGCCTTTCTTCTCTTTTTTGGATCCGGTGCGCGACAGAGCTGGCTTCTCCTCGATCACTGGCTCAGGATCTGGTGGCGGCCGCGGAAAGTCCTCTACAATATCTTTCTTCCCAGCTTTCTTTTTCTTCGAGCCGAGGGCGCCCCATCCGGTCTCTGCAACGGGCTCAGGTTCAGGATTTTCCTCGATGATAGGCTCTTCTTTTCCAGGCTCGTCCCAGACAGACTTCTTTTTCTTCTTGTCTTTAGCCTTAGTGTCGAAACCACCCCAATCGACGTCTGGCTTTGCCTCTGGCTCAGCTATTTTGGTGGTGTCTGGCTCAGATGCTTTATCGCCATCCTTTTTGCCAACTTTCTTCTTGTCTTTCTTGCCAATCGAGCCCCAACCGCCTATGTCTGCTTCGGGCTCATCAACGACGGCAATGATCGGGTCATCAACCTTCTCCTCTTTCTTGCCAGCCTTCTTCTTATCTTTCTTACCAAAGGAGCCCCAGCCACCTATCCCTGCTTCTGGCTCGTCGACTACCGCGATAATTGGATCATCGACCTTCTCCTCTTTCTTGCCCGCTTTCTTCTTGTCTTTCTTCCCAAACGAGCCCCAACCCCCTACCTCTGCATCTGGCTCGTCGACGACGGCAATGATCTGGTCATCAACATTCTCTTCTTTCTTGCCAACCTTTTTCTTGTCTTGCTTGCCAAAGGTACCCCAGCCAGCGTCGAAATCATGTTCGGGCTCGGGTAGTGCCGTGATTGTTTCCTCAACTTTCCCTGGCTCTTTCTTGCTACCGTTCTTCATCTCTTTCTTGCCAAAAGAATCCCACCCACCAATATCAGCCTCCGGCTCCAGCTCCGGCTGAGGCATCACAGCAATAATCGGATCCTCTACCACCTCTGTGATCTTCTTACCACCCTTCTTACTTTTCTTAGTACCAAATCCACCCCAATCACCAGCTGGGGGATCTGAAGCCGCAGCAGCAGCTGGAGGTGGGGGTGGAGGTGGGAGTGGTTGGGCCTCTTCTTCCCCTTTCTTGCCCTTCTTTTTCTTGGTGGCCGTAGCACCCCACGTATCCAAGGTGTTTTCCGCCACCGGGCCCGGATCTGCAAGGGCAGTGCCAATGGTGTTTGGGTCGGGCTCGGCAGTTACATCGTCCGAAGCGCTCTTCTTCTTGAACTTCTTGTCTTTCTTTTCAAAGGAGGTGAAGCCTGTACCCCAATCGTCAGCCTTTGGCTCCTCTTTCTTCTCTTCTTCCTTCTCCTCGTCAAGACCGCCTAGGTCACCGAAGTCAAAGCCAGTGGACGTGGTCTTTTTCTTGTTGCCCTTTTTGTTACCACCGAAATTCCACACGCTGCTGTCTGCTGTGTCTGTGGTATCCTTTATAGACTTTGAGAATGAGTCCGCGATATCAGCGGCCCCAGTATCAGCTCCAGAAAAGCTCCAGTCATTCCCTGTGTTCCAACTACTGGGGTTCCAGCTACCGAAGTTGCTACCAAATCCGGTGTCTTTCTTCTCCTTGGTACCAGTACCAAAGCTGAGCTCGATCTTCGGCGTATCATCCAGGCTAATTTCGTCAAAATTACTCGTGGGTTTCTCCTCAACCTGTCCATGTTTAAGTCACAATCTCTTCTCGAGTGACAAATAAACATACCTTGCCCTTCTTATCTTTCTTATCCTTCTTCTTCGTAGTAGTCGTGAACCCACCCCAATCATCTCCCAAATCCCCATTCGCATCATCGGCCCAATCCAGCTTGATCTCCCCACCACCCGCCTCCGCCTCCTCTTTTTTTATTCTCTCTTCCTCTTCCTGCTTCCTTTTCTCCTCCTCTTTGGCCTTCTTTCCCCCCTTCTTCTTCTTGCCTGTATCCCAATCATTCCATTCATCGCCCCCACCACCGCCAGCATCTCCTCCTGCGCCACCATCGCCGTTATTGCTGCCCCCTCCTCCGCCGCCGTTGTCTTCGCCTCCGTCACCACCGTCCTTGCTACCACCTTCCTCGCCGTCGTCTACCCATTTTGATTTGCTGGCTTGTTGTGCTGCCTTTTTGGCTTTCTTGCCGGTTGCTTGCTTGAAGGCTGACGTGTCGTCGAAGTCGATATCAGGTTTAGGCATGGATGAGGGAGGGTAGACGGTGCTTTGCGGGGTATATTTGTAGTATGTTGGTGAATCCTGTGGTTTGTGGAGTATGTGAGCTGTAGCTAATTCTTCTGTATGATCATAGCTTCGGGGTGCATCTGCGATTGAGTCGTTGTATTGCGGTGGCGGCCTAATGGGTGGTAGGTACGTAGAATCGAGAGTGTCCGAGAGTAGAGTGCTGAGTATGTTTTTGCTTTCGTCCCAACTTCGCCGCCGTCGTGTCTGCTCGAAAGATTAGATTTTCTACAAAGCAACTCGGGGCGAACAGCACTCGGCAGATCCTAATTGCCTTATTTCTCGGGTGATACCTTGGAAGGCTGATTTTCTGGGAATCTTACGTTGGAGCTGGTACGTGGCGAGGCCTTCTTCCCCTCCACAGCTAGGTCCCGCCGGCCAATGCATGAGCTTGCACACCGCCTCCTCCACTCTGTAGATATATATGCTACTTCATCATCCAAACCAGTCCTCAATCGCTCGGTCTTTCGTCTCGTGTATGCATTGTCGCGATGTACTGATATGACAGCTACCGTCGCCATTGCAATTGTGGAGGGCGCTGCTGAGTCGAGAAATCCTGGGCAGGGTCATTGACGCAACGAAGAATAGACGAAAGGCGGTAAGGCTGGCGAGTGGAAAATGAAGCCTGCGTTGTAATTGCAAGTGGCAAGAAGGAGAGCAAATGGCCTCCCAAATAGCAAGTCGGTACCAAATGACACGAGATAGGGTATAATGATACTGTTGTTCAAGCTTGGAGAGCGAAGAAGTGGCGGTAACAAACGGTCACGAGTCAAGAGAGCGATCTTCTCGCACCCCTGTCGCTTGTGTATCGCTCTTATCCCGAGCTTCTGCGAAAGCGAAATGAAAGACCTCTACAATCGATATCTGGCCGTAAGCTTAGGCTTGATCCATTATTGACGGTGATGTTTTCGTACGGACGCTGAGGAAGGAAATTCTCTGTTGACTGAGGTTGCGTTATCGCACAAATGCATTGCGGACCAAAACTCTGCAAGATACTATTGGTGGTCTTCTCCGCTTCTATGCAGTCGGCCTACTTCCAATCGGCGTGTTAGTAGACAACATATGAAATGAGATTGGTCTGCTAGATATATCTATAGTCTCAAAGTGGTAGTAACATGTGCACTTCCGCGGGCTGTCGAATCAATGATTTGTACATTCAACATCTAACGTGGTGATTCTGCGACTACTGTCTGCTCGTACATACTGACACGACGCGTCCTGCAAGACTGATAAATCCCTCTTCTCTAGTACAACGCCTGGAACAGAACACAATGACAGCCTGATCTTGACCGGCACACCATTTTTCACGCCTTAGCGACCATAAGCACCTCAGCAATGTATCCCCATTCGCCACCCTAGAAATGCATGATGGGCGTGACCTTGACAGGGCCATCGTTCCCCAATCGTATCCCCAACGCCTTGCACATTAAATTCATTCAATCAAAATTCTATCCTCATTTCCTTGCACGATATCCTGATGTACTAGAAGATCTCTTGCAACAGCCTGGCGGAGTCGAATGAGGACGAGAGCTGATCTGAACCTATTCCTTCTTCACAGCAACTCCGTTGACTTGACCGTTGACCCTAGGCAGCCCCGCGTTCATAGATGCTTCCTCCTTGGGTGGCTCGGAACCTTGGTTCACGAGCCGTTCGTACATGTCCTTGATGTTGCGGCCCGCAGTGTTTTTGTTGGGCCAATTCGAGGCCACGTAGTCCCTGTGAGAAGTATTAGCGGAAGTACAATATTTAGGCTTGGTTAGAACTTACCAGAATAAAGAACTCTGGTCACCTGTAGTAGTATCTGAATCGGAACACAATTTCACTACATGGTTGCCAATCTTGACAAGCTCAACTCTCAAAACCTTGGCACGAGCAACTTTGTCTGGCATCTCTTGTTTTGTGGCACTTTGCACAGCCGTCATGCTTTCTCTGACATCGGCGAATAGCTTCCACAGGAGGAAATTGACCGGTTGCGCAGCCTCATGTTCGTTGCTCCGGTGCCGGTGGTGTGCGCTTTGGTGTCGATCCTCATGCTTGACGTTTTCTCCATTTGATCGTGGCCGATTATCATGCCTTGGTATGTGGCCATTCTGCTCTCCGATAGAGATCCGACGCTCGATGCTGTTGCGGCTGCGATGTTTGTCTGACTCGCGCTGCCCTTTACGAGCAGCAGACGGAGCAGGTGACGCGGAGACGCTGGCACGGTTGTCGCCTATCCTTGCATGCATCCCGTTCTTCTTATTGTTCCGGTGATGATTCTCTACAGCTCGTTTCGCGGCGAGATCTTTGCCACCACTCGTCTTTTCTTTGAGTACCGAGAGCAGGTAATCGGCACGGCGCACCAAGTGAACAGCCCCAGGCGACTTGACACTCTTTTCTTCGCCCTTGTTGCGCTCTTCTTTCTTTTCGACGCGGTGCTCTTCGAGGAAGAATTTGTCGCTCAAGCCCAGATCAGGGTCATCACGGATCTGGACCCATGCACCATACCCATGTCGGACAATGCCTAGACAGAGCATGCCGTCCTCTTTAGAACCCCATTCGCAGCTGTATGTCGCACCTTTCGAGGCCTCAGGGATCCGGAAATTTCTGTGAACATCCGCCTTCTCTGTTACATCCTTGAGCATTCGCATTTCACCCGGACGTTCAACAATGGTCTCGGCATTGATGCGCTTAACACCCTTGAAGTCAAAGAGCACAGCTTTTCTGTCTTTCTTGGTGATTGTCTTGCCGTGCTGCCGTTCCAAGGTGTCGATACGGTCCTGCTCCTCTTTCATGAGCTCTGAGGCTTTGTCGATAATCTCTTGCATGGAGGTTCTCAACAGCCCCCGATCTCTTGACGCAAGTCGAGCTTCTTGAACCAATTCATCCCCACGATCGTCAATGGAGCCAAACCGTAAGTAGCCGCGGATCAAATTGCGCACCTCCTTCTCGCTCAATGGCCGCCTCGGGTCTTGTCCAGGTCGCTGGTCAGAGTCATCAGCTTCGACTTGAGCAAGGTCCCGTGCACGTTTCTTTGCAGCCCGCTCTTCACGCTCTTCATCGGCTTGCTTCCTCTTCCTCGGCGCGTTTTGCTCGATGACGTCGGCGAGGTACCGCTCATCATCCATTCGCTTTTCTTCTGCCTTGATCTCATCGAGCTGGTCTTTAGGAATGATTTGGTCCCACTCCAATTCGTTCGCCTTCACGTCCACGTAGTCAAAGCTTTTGAGGAACTCCTCACCACCATTCGCGGCAAGACCTTCGGGCTGTTCAGTCTGGTGCTCTTCTGCGTTCTCCAATACAGAATCAATATCGAGTTCTTCGAGTTTCTTCTGATTATCAGACTGCGAAAACATCTTTTCTCCACGGCGCTTGAGTATGCGAGAGATATCGTCAGAGGATGTGGGCTCTGCAATGCCTGTGCCTGCACGTGCCATCCTGTCGGTGATCTCCTTCGCATCTTTATCAGTAACACCACGTTGAATAGTTATGAACTCAAGCATGAGCTTGTTTCTTGCCCGCTCAAGGACTTCTTCTTCAACTGTCTCCTTGGAAACAAGCCTGTATATGCTGACTGGCTTCGTTTGCCCAATTCGATGAGCACGAGCCATTGCTTGCAGGTCGGCTTGAGGATTCCAGTCAGAGTCAAATAAGATCACCGTATCAGCACTCATTAGATTGATACCAAGCCCGCCGGCCCGAGTGGAGAGAAGGAAGCAAAAGTCGTTACTATCAGGCGCGTTGAAGTGGTCAATGGCCATACGGCGAGGCCCGGCCGCTATTGTGCCGTCGAGACGCTGATACTGGTAATTCCGAAGATGCAGATACTCGCCGAGTATGTTGAGCATTTTGACCATTTGACTGAAGATGAGTACTCGATGATTATCCTTCCTCAACTTAGTGAGTAACTGATCAAGCAGCATCATCTTACCGCTACTAGTGATCAGAGCTTTGAGCATGTCTTCGCGTTTTTCGCTGCCGGCCAGTATCTTTTCCTCGGCATTTGGAAACATATAAGGATGGTTGCTGGCTTTCTTCAGTTCCATCATGATGTTGAGCAAGGACTGCTTCTGGCCTTTCGAGCCCTGATTCAGAGCCGTGTAGTTCCGTGTAAGAATATTCTTGTAATAGTCCAGTTGGACATCTGACAACTCTACTCGTATGATCTTTTCTGTTTTGGGTGGTATGTCATTCTCAACCTTGTTTTTCGTACGGCGAAGCATGTATGGTTGAATTGCAGTTGTCATTGCGTTGATCTTCTCGCCAGCTTCCGCGGACGCGAGATCGATGTTTTCCTCAATCTTGATCTCTCCTGGCATTAGGAAGTCCATGAGTGCAGACAACTCGCCAAGGGTGTTTTGCATTGGGGTACCCGTAATCAGAAGGCGGCTGGGGGCTTTGAAGTCGAGTAATTTAGCATAGAGTTGGGATTCCCGGTTTTTGAGCCTATGAGCTTCATCCACAGCCATGAATTGCCACTTGATTTGAGACAAGAAGGTTGCATCGGCGAGTATGTATTCGTACGTGGTTAGGAGGACATGAAATTTTGCCCTCTGAGAGTTCCCATTCGTGAGCAGTTCATGTTCTCGAATTTTCCTTCGCGATGCCTCATTGCCATTGTAGACCACGTAATTAACATCCGGGGTCCAATTGTCAAAGGTCTCTGCCCACGAAGGCATAGTCGAAAGAGGTACGACGACGATAAAGGGTCCTTGTTGCTGCCTGTCATGGCGGAGCCAATTTATGAAAGCAACAGTCTGGACGGTCTTTCCGAGGCCCATCTCATCAGCTAGAATTACGTTCTTGCCAGTGCACCAATTGAAGGCCAGGAAATTAAGTCCGATCAGTTGGAATTCGCGAAGCGTTCCATGCTTGACGTAAGATGGCTGCTCAGTTATACGCTTGTGTCCCCTCCTCGTATGAGGATTGGACTCGGTTCTGTTCGATTGAGGTAACGAGGAAGTTCGATCGAGGTAGCGGTCGATCTCAGTCTGCGCGATGTTGCTGATCAGTTGAGCTTCTTCCCACGTGCACGAGTCGTAGTAAAGCCCTCTCCCTACAGAACGTCAGCTAGTGGCAATGATTCGGCGATGAAGACCATACACTTCACAAGGTACTCGACATCGCCTTCATCATCTTCTCGCATGCCAATGACTCGTTCAACCTTCTTGTAGTCCTCCAGTGCATCCGCCTCGCGCTCACGATCAAGATTCCACTTCTCGTGTTCTTCTGGTGGAATGTCTTCATCTTGCTTCATATGTATGTCCTCTTGAACCATCTTTCGGAAGTAATTGTCAAGTCGCTTGATCCCACGGTAAGCGGCTAAATTTCCACTGTTCTCCCATGTAGAGTGTAAGTGTGCCTTGCCCTGCCATTTGATCTGAAAAAAGTCAGTAACGGTGGTAGGAAGGCATGAAGCGGAGCCACATTGTGGGCTACTCACATAGTACTCGAAGTCATCTCTCCCAGGATCAGTAACTTCTTTGCCTGTAGCAGGTCAGCATAGAACTCCAGGAACGTAACGCAAGACTACTGACTTGTATCTTCACGCAGCCGGTGGTTTAGGACGACATCGATTGCAGGCTGGGTCTCCTCTGTTGTAGTCCAGTAGCTCTGTGGAAGCATGTCCGCTTCATCATCGAACATGTCATCGTCATCCTCATTATAATTTGATACTTTAGCAGCTTTCCGGGTAGAAAAGCGTACTTCACCGTGGGCAGGGGTGGTATCCCGAGCAATTTGGAGTGAGCGACGATTTTGCTTCTTAGCTGCAAATGCTCGACGAGAGCTACCGTAAGCGTCTATGTCTGACTCACTGTCAGATATGGAAGGTGTTGACGGAGTATGCTGCTTAGATGCTGCGCGAAACGTCAGCAGGTGAACGAGATAGTTTCGGCCTAGTCTGCCTGGTGACACTAGCGGAAACGGTACCTTGGTCGGAGATGACATGTTTTCTTTTCTTCCGTGGTGGTCCACTTCGGATGTCCGAGCCAGAGTCACCTTCATCAGAGTCATCGTCGACCTAGAAAAGCCTGTAAGTGTCGTGATCTGAGGTATACGAGAAGAGGCAACATACAATTTGGCGCGAGGGGCGAGGCCGACCCTGGAGAACTGGATTAGTGGCATAGCGTGGTCTCGGATGGCCAAAACTTACGCTTCGACGTAGTCCATAGAGCTCAGGGTCATTCAACATGTAGTCATCAGGTTCGACACCAGCTTTGCGTTTCCGCTGTCGTGGAGACTCTTCTGATGAGGAATGGGCGTCGTCTAGGGACCCTTGATTGGCAGTTGGTGGTGTTACCATGTCGAAGTCAGGATCGTCTTCACCGATTGCATCTTCCTCGGATTCTTCGTCTGTGCTCTGAGGTCTGGCATCCCCTTTAACATCGTACCGTTCGCTGTTCGGTAACGACGCAGAGGCAATGGGAAGATCGAGCGCTTCGGAGAGGTCACTTTCGCTCGCAGGTGTTACAATCCCGTTTACTGTAGACTTGGACAAAGGAGGCGAGAGGTGTCCGTTCGAATACGGAAGAGAGGAGGTAGTCGATGGGGTTGGCTGAAACATCAGGCTACTCGCTATGGACACAATATGTTAGCATTGAGCACCAACGAAGAGCTGCTGAAACTTTGCGCATTTGGTGCAGGTACGCAGACAGCAGGCGACCCAGAAAGCAGTCTTCATGAGTCTTAGAAGTTGATGTAAATGTTATTATTATATAATTTTGATGGAGAGATGGACTTTGGTGATGGAGCTGATGGGAGGCAATCGGCGGGTAGGCAAACTCTCCGGCTGCCTGAAGACAGAATTGTTGGGTGTTAAGCATTGTCTAGAGCGGCAGAATCATCCAGAGAAGGTGCTAAAGGCTCAGATGGTGGATATAACAGGTTGTAGAATTATCGTGAAGAGTGGTGATGGTCTGGTCCAGAGGCGGCCCGGGGTAAAGTGTTGTGTCCACAATACCTGTGTATTGTTTGAGATATGAAATGAGTATATACTTACAAGCCATGGCTCTTGGAGCCTTGTATGAGGATATCCAATGTTGTCGATGTGGTGATGTGGTGCAGATATAGGATATGTGTAGGTTGGACTTTCTTGGGAAGTGTCAGAGCCGGGGCTGCTGGAATAGAGCCGCTCTGTTTAGCGCAGCCCGGAGACTAGCGCACTAAGTCTAGCCCACCCCGCCTCTATAAATGCCAATTTTCGTGCACATTGTCTTCACACAATTTGTGGGCGTTCTTGTCCGTGACCTAGACTAAGCATAGCCGAACGACTGGACTATCAAAGCGAAAGACTCCTGTACCAGGTCATCTGGGTGCTCCTGCGAAGTGCTCAAGTCGGTCAAATACCGATAACAATAACACACAACAGCCACACAAAATGACAGACAAATTGACCCGGTTTGTATTGAGTTCTTGCTAGGGATTCTCCACTGACTGTTAGTATTATCTCAAAGGATTGCCATTGTCAATAATGACAAGGTACGTACAAGTCGAGCCTCCATCTTCGCCTTGCACGTTACTGACAATTGCGTTTCTAGTGCAAGCCAAAGGTACCATATATCTGCCCTCAATCTACATGTCTCTGACTTGTCGACATAGAAATGCCGCCAAGAATGCAAGAAATCATGCCCAGTTGTGCGAACGGGCAAGCTCTGCATCGAAGTTACCCCAGACTCGAAGATCGCCTTCATCTCAGAGCGTCTCTGCATAGGATGTGGTATCTGCGTAAAGAAGTGCCCCTTTGCCGCCATCAACATCATCAATCTGCCCACCAACCTTGAGTCCCAAATCACTCACCGCTACTCGGCCAATAGCTTCAAGCTACATCGTCTGCCTATGCCCCGTCCCGGACAGGTATTGGGATTGGTGGGAACGAACGGCATTGGCAAGAGCACTGCACTGAAGATACTTAGCGGCAAATTGAAACCAAACCTGGGGCGCTACGATGACCCACCGGACTGGGAGGAGATCTTGAAATACTTTCGAGGATCTGAGTTACAAAGTGCGTTTGGAAATTATATGTTAAATCACATGCTCATACTCGTAGACTATTTCACTAAGGTCCTGGAGGACGATCTAAAAGCTGTCGTCAAGCCACAATATGTTGACCAGATCCCAAAGGCCGTAAAGAGTTCCGATAGAACGGTTGAGACGCTGTTGAAGCAACGATGCCAGATGGACAACCTTGAAGAGATAATGGACGTTCTCGGTGCGGTCCTTGCCCTTGGCTGTAGGAAAAAATGTTGACATATCTCCCATAGAGTTGAACCAAGTCGCGGACCGGGACATCGACAAACTCTCTGGTGGAGAACTTCAGCGTTTCGCAATCGGTATTGTCTGTGTCCAGAATGCGGATGTGTAAGCAACATAGAAAGTCCTTTGATTGGTTTTCAGCTTACACGACCCAGCTACATGTTCGATGAGCCATCCTCATATCTCGATGTCAAGCAACGTCTCGCTGCCGCTAGAACTATCCGCAACCTACTCCGTCCGGATGATTATGTTATTGTTGTGGAGCACGACCTGTCCGTTTTGGACTACCTGTCAGACTTCATCTGCGTTCTCTATGGCAAGCCCGCCATCTATGGCGTTGTCACTCTGCCTGCATCAGTCAGAGAAGGCATTAACATTTTCCTCGACGGCAACATCCCCACGGAGAATCTACGTTTTCGGGAGGAATCATTGACATTTCGTATTGCCGAAGTGGGCGAAGATTACATGACCGACAAGCAAATGAGCTACGAATACCCAAGGATGGAGAAGACCCTGGGCGGTTTCCACCTCAAGATCGAACCTGGTAAATTCACCGACTCCGAGATCATAGTCATGATGGGCGAGAACGGCACAGGTAAAACCACCTTCTGCCGAATGCTCGCTGGTTCCGAAAAGCCTGACAAAGGGTCGGTCCCCGGAATGAGCATCTCCATGAAGCCCCAAAAAATCACGCCCAAATTCACCGGCACAGTCCGCCAGCTCTTCTTCAAGAAGATCAAGACCGCGTTCCTGAGTCCGCAATTCCAAACAGACGTCTATAAGCCCCTTAAGCTCGACGACTTTATCGATCAAGAAGTCCCGAACCTTTCGGGTGGTGAACTGCAACGTGTTGCCATCGTACTGGCCCTAGGTATGCCAGCAGATATCTACCTCATTGACGAGCCAAGCGCCTACCTGGATTCGGAACAACGTATTATCGCCGCCCGGGTGATCAAACGCTTTATCATGCATGCGAAGAAGACCGCGTTTGTCGTCGAGCACGATTTCATCATGGCGACCTACCTAGCAGACCGAGTCATCGTCTTCGATGGCCAGCCTTCCGTTGATGCTCGTGCCAACACCCCGGAGAGCTTGTTGACCGGCTGCAATAAATTCCTCAAGAACCTTGACGTGACGTTCCGTCGTGATCCCAACAGCTTCCGACCGCGCATCAACAAGGATAAGAGCCAGTTGGACCAGGAGCAGAAGTTGAGCGGGAAGTATTTCTTCCTGGAGAATGAGAGTTGAAAGGGGCGGCCCTAAGAACTGGCAAAACGACCATGACACACCAGCTATGGGTGTGGTAAAGACTTCGGGCGCTGGTGAAGGCGTCCACAAGCACAGCGCAGGTCTCCCTGATGAAGGGGCATGTGCTGATGAGGACGACCACGAAGACGACTAATCATGGCGACGGTAGTCTACCTCCTGTCGACGATCCTCCAGTGGCGTGAATGGCCTACTAGCTATGCCGTGGAGCAGTTGGATGGGTCAAGCTAGGTGACGGCCGTCGAATTGGTGAAAAGGTTATGGATATGAACGCAACTAATCGGAGATGCTCGGACATGCGGTCGAAATGCTTTCTAGATATGGCGACTGATATTTGATGCACTGATGCAAAGGGTGCAAGCAGGGAGAGCTGGGTGACGTAGAACGCAAAGATAGAGAAGTAAGGATCAAGCCTAATAAACCTGACCAGACCGCAGACTGAACTCGTAACGTTTACAATGAATATTGGAGGAGACCAAAATTATAGAGAACCACTCAGTGTTTCGTTGGTGCAGTATTGCAAACTCAAGGTACTAGCGACTTGTCTGGATGGAATCGATTTTTCGAATCGAATGCAGAACGCAAGCTGTAAGAAGGCTGACAATCGCACTTGATTACTGGCATAATACCAGGCAATCTCTTTTCTCCACACTAGAAGCTCACCCACATCAGCGCCATAGCACGCTCAATTATATCAGCAGCTCCCATTCATTCTACTCTTCCTCAACCATCTCCCCCTCCTCACTTCCGGAATGCACAGCCGGCTCCTCCTTGACCGGCATCACTGGCTCTGGTGTCCTCTCTCTCCTCCTTCTCTCATCATTCCTCCCATCGTCCCTCCTAGCCCTCTTCCTCCCACTCACCTCACTCCCACCACTATCCCTCCTCCGTCTACCCCCAGCACTAACATTACCACCATAATCTAATTCATCCCTACTACCCCTCGGATCGCCTCTCGTGCGATAGAGCCGCTCGCGCTCTTCCTCTCGCTCGCGCCTCTCACGGTCGTAGTGGCTGAGTCGCGGCGGTCGGCTTTCAATGCGTTCACGCTCGCGAGAGCGGGGAGCTGGTGAAAGTCCTGTGGACCCGGATTTGTGGTATTGGCGCTCGCGATCTGCCATTGCTTTGCGGCGGTCTGCTTCGTATGCGTCAAGCTCTGGGGTGCGGCTCCCACGGCGGCCGACATGTCCATCGATCAGGTTCGAATGGCGATGGGATGAGACGTGTCCGTTGCGCGGGTCTCGATCACGATGATCTCGAGTCCGAGAGCGGTCGCGCTTGGTATGGCGTTCGTCTTCTTCCTTCTCTTTGAGACGGCGGAGGACTTTGTCGAAGGCCTGGCGGCGGAGCGAGTCGTCGTCGAGGGTTTTGAACTCTTCGAAGTGCTGGATGTATGGGCGGATGGAGTCGTACGTTGTGCTAGAGGTTACGGGTGGGCTGGAGAGGTGTTTGATTTTGGAGCGCAGAGTGTCGATTAGCCGACGTTGTTGACGCTCGGAGGCGTGTTTGTCATCTTCTGTGCGGCGGAGAACTTTCTCGAGGAGACGGTGAAAAATCAGGTCGAGGGTGTCTGGGGATATGGGGGCTGTGCGGCGATCTGTAGACATGACTTCGAGGAAGTCTTGGGTTGTGGTTTTGGGAGTGATTTCGTAGCGCTTGTCTTCGAGTACGTCGTAGACGTCATTTCGAGTCAGGCGAAGAGCACGCTCTTCTTCCTCAACCATATCCCAGAAGAGATCTAAAGGAGTGGAACCGGGTTGACCAAGCATAGCTACGTACCTGGGATCCTGTTCAATATCCGGCAGTATGTCCATCCATTTGGTCCCAGCTATGATCTTGCCAGCTGCCTTGAGCTCCTTGAGCAGATCCAAGTACCGGTCTCGATTCTGGCGCTCCCTCCTTGTCTTCGAGTTCTTCTCACGTTGACGCTCGTCGTTGAAGGTGCGCTCTAGTGACTTGATGTGGTTCTCGAACGCAGTCAAAATGTCCGACTTGCTAAGGGTCTTAAACTTATCGTCTGATGTGAACCTCTCGTTAGACTCAATGACCTCCTGAGCTTCAGCCCATCTTGTATACGGCTCCAAGTCCAGTCCCTTCAACAACCCAACAAGATCGTCCATAGCCGACTTTCGGGTGATCGCCTCGCGTTCGATGTTTGCCTTTTTGAGCTCGATTATGTACTCCTCAAAAAGCTGCCGTCGCTCAGTATCATCGTTTGTGGACCTGAAGATTGTCTCACCCTCAATGATTGGACGCGCCGTCTTCCATCGAGTATAGGGCTTTATCTCTGGGTGGCTTCTCAGCATAGTGCCAAAATCCGCACGAAGCTTCGCAAGCCGCTCCTTCGCACGATCCTTCTCATGTAATCGAGCTTCAACTGCGTACTTCTCAAATGCCGCCTTGCGGTCTTTGGGATCTTTCAGTGCCCGATATTGAGGGTCTTTGATGGCTGCGCGCATAGTCTGCTCCCAGGTCCAGTCAGGCTGTACATTTGATCTTCGGAGGAGTTTGATAAACGCTGCTTCAGCTTCCTCGAAGGTCGAATACTCGGGCTCAGTCTGTTGCGCGTTGATTATTGGGCCCTTTGAGTTGTTCATGTCTCCATACCCAATCTGCCGATCCGGCCCTGCCCGCTCACCATAGTCATCCCTATCGCGTTGTTGAGAATAAGAATTAAAGGTAGCCGCACCACCAGCGACGAATTGCGGAGCTCTATGAAGGACTGTCAGCTATGGCATTTGGGGTGCCCGGGATTGATCTTACGGCATAGAAGGTTTGGGAATGGGGGCAGCCTGTGCGAGCGCGTTCTTGTAAAGCTCTGGCATTTCCCATGAGCTTGCCTTTGACTCTGTATTGTACCAATATTTCCTCCCTTCTGGTGTTGTGTACTCTTTCCATGGCTGATTTGCTAGGGCTCGCTGTACGCTGTTAGCTCCGTGAATGCACATTTAGTGATGACCAAGTGCTTACTTCTGCCGGAGTCATCAACTCTGTAGGCTTGGTCCATTGTGTCGCTTTGGTCACTGTATTATAGTAGTATACCCGGCCTTCAGCATTGCGGGCTTCTGACCACATGCCTGGTGGTACCGCACCGCCGTTTGCACCATTCATATTATAGGAACCTGGTTCACAGCCTCTGCTTGCTTCTAGAGGTTATCTGGAGTAGCTAGCGGTGCTGAATGATGTCAATGAGCGATCGTCAAAAAATGTGTTTGAGGCCGGCCGTTAATTTCGTTTGGCTGTAGTTCTAAATGAGGCTCAACGGGAAGACCCGTCGAAGCTGCTTCCTTGGCTTCACCAACGAGAGCGATCAACTTTTATCTCGCAATGGCTCCTGTTTGAAAATTTGTGCAGAGACCCTAGCGCGCGGTTTGCCCCAGCAGGATTTTGATTCTCGTATTTATGGACGCCAAGCAGTTCATAGAGAGCTCCAGATTGCAGGTCCTGGTACCTCAAGCTACTGCAATCAACATCGAGGAGGCACTCACCAACAATAATCAGCTGCTTGGGACTAACGATGGATCGACTGTCGAGCAGAGGTCTCTTCTGTATTTCGGTGGGTGAACCACTGTTGCAGATCAAGGTCTGTGGTCTTACTTATCCTTAGGGATGCGATAGATGAATTGATTACTATCTACGTTGTTCTTCGGATGCGATATCTGGATGAGACTCGGCTCAAATTTTACCTTGACCGACTCGTGGTTAGCTTAGAGGTACAAGCGTACGGCTTCCAGTCTAGGCCTTCGAACGGTCAAGAATCATCGAAAGAGATTTCTCCGTCTCGAAGTGAAGATACGTTATGGTCTACCAACATTGATACGTCTGAGGACGCCACCGAAGTCATTCTCCAAGGAAATGAGCAGGACCCGGAGAGTTACATGTTGGCGATATGGAGGACCACGGTTCCCTTGAGTGGGTAATTGTGCAATACGTACCCGATTGAAGCGAAATTGATGAAGCTCAGGTCGACCAAAGATTCGCCTTCAGTCACCTATGATCGTCTTCAAGCCTTCTGCTCTCATGGGTCCTGTCAAAGAGGATAACGGAGTCCAAATTCTAGATCCGTACCTACAAAGCGGCGTCCCAGCGTCCATCAATGTATTGGAATCCTTGAAGGGTGACCCAAGTTTACAAGGGGCGATTCCGAAGCTCACCGCGTCTCGACTATCAAGCATTGCTCCTTTAGCTTACAATGGTGCTGCCAATCATGGAAATCTGAAAGTTGTTCCACAAAAAGCCTTTCGTGCGCTTCCAGCTATCTCCAGTAGAGTTCGATATTCAAGGTCCAACGACAGGACCGAGAAACCCTGCACCATTGCGGCTCTCGACATAGAGGCTGCACCTTTCTCCAAAGACGACATTGAAATTACGAAGATCGATATGAAGTTGCCCGATGGCTCGACGGAAGACTTAGGGAAGGGCCGCGCACCAATGCTGCCTCTTTTATGCCATCCGAAGGACAACCCTGTCTGCCTATATCGTCTTATCCCCAATGATAGCTCTTCCCAAGCCTCGAACCCAACCTCGGCGAGGACGGTACTCGTCACGATCAAAGCTATTGTAATTGTTTCAAAGACCTGCCGGCCTACCATAGAGATGCGGTGGAAGACCGGCGTAGATTTCTCGACTGCCTTGAATCCCATATACGGGGCTCCTGGTCAATCAATGCAAAGACCTAGTAGGCCAAGCAGCCTTTCGATGGCGCCCTCAACATCTAACGTCAATGATTTACCCATGAGAACTCGAGAAGGGGACTCGTCTTCCAGGGGAAGAGCCAATCAAACACGGCAGCGAGTGGTCTCCGTCAGCGATTTTGGTCTCTCGGTAACTTTCACAGCGCCCAAGACAGTGAATGTGCGAGAACCGTTCTCATGGGATGTTTTGGTGCTCAACCGCTCGAACAAACCTGTTCAGCTTGCTCTTACTGTAATCACTAAGCGAAAATCAAGAGTCAATGAGGGCCATTTGCCGCGAAGCTCCACGTCATCAGCTACAGAGAGTAAGAACAGCGATACAGCTGAAGCTGTGATCGACGAGAACTTCGTCTATGCAAGGCAGAGGAATGCAAGCAATGAGGCCGCACAGGTAATAAATTTGACAACGGATGTCAGGATTGGGTATGTCTAATCAAGATTCTCCAGTCTACATTTCTTACTTGATCCATAGGCCCTTAAATCCAGACGCATGTGTCAGTACAGAGTTACATTTCCTTCCCCTCACCCTGGGACGTCTACCAGTTGAAGCTATACGGGTTATCGACAATGTGACCAATGATTCCATAGACATCCGTGACGTGCCTGATATCGTAGTAGAAGCATAGACCCAGTTGACATAAATGATAGGAACAAGCTGGTCACTTGTAGAATGGATTAGCAAACAAGTGAAATCGTAATCTGAATTTCAAGCGTCTTGTGAAAGGCGCTTGATGAAGACGCTTGATGGGGGAACTCGTCAAAGGCGGCCCTCAGCCTTCGGGTCCAACCAGGCTAGTGTGTCAGAGGGGCGACGCCACATTCGACGACCACGATTCGCACCCGCCCTCGGCATTGAGCAAGTGAAGATTTGCTCCTTATTGATCAGCAAAACTACAGCGTCTTCTAATAGCCCTTTTCGCTTTAGAGCCCCGCCTAAGCATAACGACTTCCATCCCGCCAGGCGGCGCATCTACGGACACCCATCACTCCATCCCGGAGTTTCACTACACACAATAACCAGGATGCTCGAAACAACGAGGCGGAGAGTGCTCGATACTCTCAACAGCAGATGCCTCTATGGACGAGTGGTGCGTGCCTTCCTACAAGTCATGACTCCATGATATCTGCACCAGAATAACATCCAAGTCGCAACTTCTTAGAAACACTGCTGATCCTATACAATATTCTCAGCCACTGCTGCACGCACTAGCACTCCTAATCGAAATGGCTATCGTGTCCAGGCTGATTGCTAAGTTCAATACCTACTATGCGGACAAACCAGGTATGTCTGGACGGCATGAAACTTGCGCAGCAGCTAACGAGTGCTCAACAGTCCTTACTATTATGATTACCAATGCTGTACGTTTCCTGGATTACATAAGATCAGAAGCTATTGGATGATATGAAGGAGAGGATGCTAAAAACTGCTATACAACAGGTCCTAGGAGGAATAGCAGATACAGTCGCCCAATCCCTCACAGCCATCCGCTCCAAACAACGGCGAAACCTCGCCCTAAGCAAAGACATCTCCGATGGTATTGAGATGCCCGAGTATGATGAGAAGAGCCCCTACGCTACAGAATTCATGATACCTCACCGAACACCAGGCCCACCACCTTTCGACTTCGAGAGACTGACGAGATTCATGTCGTACGGTTTTATAATGTCACCAGTGCAGTTCCATTGGTTCTCGTTCCTGTCGAGAGCATTTCCGATCACGAAGCAGAGTGCGACGGTGCCGGCGCTACAGCGGGTGTGCTTTGATCAGCTCATCTTTGCGCCACTTGGTGAGTGATACACAACGTATAATAACTTGGATTAGGCTGATATCCAAAACAGGGCTAGCAATGTTCTTCACTTTCATGACTGTCACTGAAGGTGGTGGACGACGAGCCGTCGCTCGCAAGATCCAGGACGTATACTTGCCAGCGCTGAAGGCCAACTTCATGCTCTGGCCTGCGGTGCAAATACTGAACTTCAGAGTCATCCCTTTGCAATTCCAAATTGTGAGTGGGACTTACATCGCCTAGACATTGATCTCTAATAAAGCATCCCCAGCCCTTCGTCTCCACGGTCGGTATTGCTTGGACAGCCTATCTGTCTCTCACGAATTCCTCCGATGAACCGCTATAAGCCATAACCCGGCGGTTGTCTTCTTGCATTCGATTTTGACCGGGAAAATGGGGAATTGGGAAATGGAGTTTGCCGATAGAACTCTTGAAATTGAGGTCAGGGGCATGGTCTATGTGTCAAGAGAGCTTCAAATGCATTTTTGGCGTACATGTCTGGTATCTGACTCTCAGCCGGCATTAAGCGCATGATTCAGCTGGAAGAGATGGAAACTAATGTATGTGCATAAAGACAATACATGACTTAAACGGAGAGCGCGTCACAGGTAAACTACATATACAGTCAAACTGTCTGATGCAGGGTTAGCAGTGACCCTTGTACCGAATCATTTCAAAGATACGGCACAGCTGGCAGAAACGCCTAAATACGGGCAATCATTGGCCTGACACTCATAATTCAGGGCAATCCGTTACCAAAGGTCAGGACACCTTTCGAGCCTACTCTAAACTTGCTTACAAGTATAGACCAGGCCCCGTACCTGTATCTTTCAAGATTTCACTGCTCCATTGACCTTAGTGGTTGTCTCCTCGATCTACCAATCTTTATCTCAATCAACCGCAACGAAAAGCATTGTTTGCCTTCTTCTGCCCTCTTTTAGTGCTGACCACGCCCCGAAATCTCTCCCATCCACCCACCATGGCCGCACCTCCTTATTTCACTCCGTTATTTTTGGCAATTGACGAGCCCACCTCCTTCCCTTAAGTCTTCTCGGATTGTTTTGATCTAACCAAGGCTCTCAAACAGGCCAATCACGAGGATCCAACCTCTTCATACGCTTACGTAATGCCTGGCGGCGGCTACGTCGTCGAGCATAGGTAATTTCTTTTTTTGTAACATACTGGTTCTAGCAGTGCTCTTCTACGTCTCCGTGAAGTCGCAACGCAATTTGAAAATTATCATTTTTGTGGATTCCCGTGCTTGTATCCCGGTTACGAACTATCTTTACCAGATGAGGACCTGCTGGACGTCCATCTGAAGGCACATTTCGCCGGAACTATTGATGCCCGGGTCTTGGTCGGCCGTGACGATGTCATCGACATCGACGCCAAAATCAAATTTCACAACATTGACCTCGGGGCTTCCAATGACCTCGGAAACCGTTGGCCTTCCATGCCAGGTTTTGATATCGTCCCTGATGCCCCGAAAATCGAGGTCGACGAGAAGCTCGGCGGCAAACTCCTCTGTGAGCACCTGAATTGCCAGAAGAGTTTTAGCTGCGCAACCGATCTGCAACGCCACGCCAAGGCCCGTAATCCTGGGCTCGAGGGGGCCTCCTGCCCTGCTGCGGGTTACGCAAGGAAAGGCGCGGAGGGATTCACAAGGAAAGTGAAACTGGGTGACCACTGGAAGAACAAGCATCTTGGGACATTGGGGGATTTGGGGGCGTGGATGGTGTGATGAGGCTGGCAGGTCACTCGATTGGCGTTGTCATTGTTGTTTTTTAGATGGGGAGAGGTGTTTGTTATAGGCAACACATTCTCTATTTTAATACGCCCTCGAAGAACACCTTGCATACTTCAAAGATTGTCCAATTGACACGTTCTAGGCCTTTTTAAAAAGGGATGCAATGATTCTGAGTTGCACTGATAGGGTTCCATGCTTATGGTCAAAACTGATTTGACTGAACCCAAGCCTCAGACTATCGATAATAGGCTTTTGCACACTTCGGAGTGACACCTTATTCGGAATTCTGAGCCGCACCCGTATACATGGTCAAAGATTCTCAGCACTTGAGAATGAGATGTTAAATCTCATTTTTCCAACTCTAGTGGGGCTTTGGACAACACTCTGCGGACCCACAAAACACTGACACTCGACACGTCGTTCATTCATTTCAGTCAGCTCCAGGAAAGTGATTTCGATCCATATCAAGAATTTTCACTAGGATCGGACCGCTGTTCCTATTGTAGCCCATCAATTTTGTGGATCCAACTGTGAGCCTCTATAGAGGATCAGCGAAAAGATACAAGACCTCTGACTTCCAGCCTTACTATGTCTGCAACCAAGACTTCTGAGCCTAAATGACCGTTAAAAGAATCCTAGAGAAACTTGTGTTCTAAAAATTTATAGTAGACCATTTTCGCGTGAGCCTTATATTGATTGAGGTATCTTAACTGGAGAAAAGCAATGTTGTATTTCTTCGCCTCCACCACAATCGACCCAAAGTCGACCGAGATTCTCTTGACACTTGCAGGGCTCTGAACCACTCTCAAAAATTTGATGGAATTGACGGCTCTACAAATCTTTCCCTCGCCTGCGCTATAGCTTACTGTCAGAGCACAAAAGTTCCAAGATGGCGAATCAAAATATACCGTTGATCTGTCCACTTCTTTTGACGTCCTGCCAAGCTTCGTAATCGGGTCTGAAATAATGTTGTCATGTTGGATAGGCCTATCAACGTCACGAGAAAGTATCACCATGAAGACCCATACATAGTCGCTTCCGTCCTTACAGTAGCCTTCACCTGCCAACAGACGTACAAGGAGGCAGGCTCAATCTACTACCCAAAAGCGGATGAAGGCTACCCGGCCACGGAACGCACTGTGTATTCGCAATTTTGCCTCGTGTTTACTCAAGGCATGAGACTTCCGATTTGCATTGTCTCGTCTTTCCCGCCGGATCTAAGATATTGTTCTCATATCAAGGCGTGATTTGCACGGAATGACTCAGGTTGGTGAGGTTGAATTCGTCTCACTAGACAAGGATGTAGTTCCGCTGCAGTATATGGGGGGAAACGGATGGGATAGTCTACAAAACCTGTCGAAGAAGTGGACGAATGAAGGGAAGGACTATGAGAAGTGGAAAATCAAGCCTTAAAAATACCAGCGCAAAAGTAGCGACAAAGAGAGTGAGACCCTAGGGTGCATGATTACTTACTTCATACTTTGGATCAACGCTTCATGGATATGAAATAGCACAATCAATTTTGTGTGCTGTTCCACGATGCTGCCTCAAATTTGAACACATGCCAAGTAACACGTCAGAGGATAAGACGTGAAAGGACAAGACATGAAAGGGTTTATGAACCTTGAAAACAGCTTTCCCAATCTTTCCTTTTCGGCATCTTCGCGCCAAATCTGGAAATCATAAGAAAACGAGAAAGAGGAGTAAAAACTCGTCTACGCCTCGACACAATAACATCGTGATAGCGGAACAGCACATGTCGGTCGCATTCCCCCTTCTCAAACTCCCAGCTGAGATTCGTAATCGAGTTTGGGAGTACGCCGTCCTTGTGAGCGATCCCATCAACATCGAGAAAAAAGGCTGTCAACACAGCCAGCTTGGTCCAAGTTTACTCCGGTCTGGGAAGCAAATTCACATCCAGGAGGATCTCAACATCCAAGCAAAAAGTCTGGCGTCAGGTCTTGCCCTGGCCTCTACATGTAGACATATCTACATGGAAGCGACCCCTATCTACTACTCCAAAAATCGCTTCGCGATCACCTGGAATGAGTACTACGAACAAAGGCTAGCTCCTCGCCAAGTGGAGAATTTTATCAAAGCAATTGGGCCTGCGAACGCTCGGTGCATTCGCGCCATCTGCCTGACAGTACCAAAGTTCCGGGTTTTTGACAGTAATGGTCTTGTACTTTTTCTAACCCGGGATTCGCTTCGGGATACGCGCTGGATGCGAGGTGTCCGTGAGCTCGCAGTCCACTACCAGCGTTCAGTCTTTGCTGCCGGATCGAGGTTCTTGTTCTTGCACGACGGCCTGATAGCGGCGGAGTTGTCTCAAGATGGACGCGTCTCGCTGGAGAGGGATATAGCTCCGTTGCAGCATATGGATAAGGGAGTTTAGGGGAAGGATTTGGAATCATTATCTATCAGCTCATCCTGAAGGGTTGGCAGCATTGTGTATAGGGAGGAAGGTGCATAAGCAATAGAGTTCCAGCCTGCGAGACACATGCTTGTCCTTTTCCCGGTCACGACGTTGGCTAGCGACCTGACTGATTACCACAATATGAATAGCTCATGAGCAGCGCATCCACTGATGCGAATTGATCTTCAAGGAGTCGCAGCGTATGCAGATTTTAACACATCCCGCTGCAACCAGTGGCGAAGCGAAGGTGTTCCCACGGAATACGTATGTGCTGGGTGGACGGGAGAGGAGCCAACGCTTGCCGCCCAATGAGGGTCACTGGAAATTTGTGTCTTTTAGTTTGGGGAAAAGATCGCCGGCAAAGACGAGAGCCGATGAAATGTTGCCTTCCTAGAGGCTGCAATGTAACGTTTTCATGTCCTACGGTTTTGTTCCCAATACAAGTGTCTAGGATGATTTTCTCACAAATCGCGACATGCTTACGATGTTCACACCCGCAACATATCGTACGATCTCTTCGAAAACAAAGCTACGTCATCTTGCTAGTTTGAGATCACAAGTGCAGGCTGGCCAACAGCCTCGAGTGAAGATTTAAGCGGTCGGATACGAGGAGAGTGGTCCCTGGAAGCATTCTACAAAAAGTTATTAGAAGGAAATTGCGTGAAACATCAACGAGGCGATGGATGATAGGTCGCGCAAAAGCAGACAAGAACACATGGAGTAAGAGTTCGTTCGGGAGGTTGAGGGGTTCCGGCATGATTCTCGAGCAGCGCAAACACAGTGACTAGTGGAAGTTGATCTCTCTGAAAAGGCACAGAGAAGTCACGAGATGGCTGAGTGTTGATCCCACAGCAAGTTCAGCCACTTCGATATCAAAGAAACCAATGTCGTTGTTGTTGTTGTTCTTTGAGGACCTCGCCCACTATGCGGATACAGAACCTGCTCCTGGACCCCTCAGTCTCAGGGAGCCAGAAGCTCTGTCGCAAGCTCTTGAAGCGAGGTAGTGCCGCGAAGGACGGGCATCATGCAAAAAAGACCGACGTCAGTGGAAGTGCAATGAGATATCACATGTGGATATGGACTAGGAGAGGGCTTGGTATCCGTATGTTTTGTCATTGAGCCTCATGCCGAATAAGATTGAGAGGTTCTTCGGAGAGACACGAGCCAGATTAAGGAACCTTGCGACAGGTCCAGCGTCTAATAAGGTATGATCATTCCACAAATAGAGCAAAATATCATTCAACTTGCTGTCTTATGGGTAGGAGACTGTTGCATGACAGACTAGCTGCCAGAGAAAAGGTGGCCGATGGAGGCATATTGTCAGGGGGGAAATTCTCGCCGCTCGGAAGAGTAGACTTATAAAGCTCTTTGTATAGTTTCTTTGGACACACTTTGTGAGATTGAATCCAGACATTCTGGCCCAATGGGGCTACTCCAATTCTAAGAACGGATCTTCAGTCTTCTCTAATACATCCATTGAACAACAATCGATTCGCCATCAATTTGGTCAACGCATTGCAGGCCTCAACTTGCTTTCAAGCGGAATACGGGCTTAGCGCAGAAAGACAGTCCGTAAACGGCTAGCGCTGATCATGAAGTCACGTGGCGGCGCGCTCGCGCTAATTGTGTCTGACACAACGCGCTTTCCTTTCAAGCTGCATCAACGCTTATCAAAATGTGATCTAGGAGACAACACCGTCATTCCTGCGCATATTGGCCACGCTCGCCTGGACAACGATTATCATGGCGACTGCTAACGGCAAGCGCAAGCACGACGTGATCGACCTCACTAGAGACGACGACGCATCATCCTCATCACAGTACCGAAGGCCCCCACCTGGGAACGGCGTCAGTCAGTCACAGCGAGACACCTGGGTCGCTCAAAGTCAAGAGGAAGATGCAGACGATATTGTGATAACCTCTCAAGATGGCGACGATAGCGCAACGGCAAGCTACCAGCTTTATGGTGTGTTGGACACCAAAATTGTCGGAGTTCAATACTATAGAGGCCACGCAACCGCTGGAGAATACGTTCTTATACGCAGAGAACCTACGAACCCGTACGACTCTAACGCTCTTCGCGTCGACAACGTTCAGCGGGAGCAAATTGGTCATATACCAAAGACCAATGCGGCCAAGTTGGCCAAGTATCTTGATTCCGGAGCTCTGTTGATTGAAGGATCCCTATCTGGCCACCTCGGCTCTTACGATTGTCCCGTTCAATTGAAGTTGTTTGGGACTAGCGAGCCCGTCGAGCGAGCAAACCTACGGAATCAGTTGAAAGCCGACAGGCTACCGTCGCAAGCTATTGATCAGAAAGAGAGGGAGGCGAAGAAGCGCAAGGCGGAGCAACTGAAGAATATTGCAGCGGCGAAGAAAGTCAGTGGCGGGAAGAAGGGAGGTGGCCAACAGCCTAGCAACTCAAGCCAGGGTTACGCGGGAATATTGTCGCAAGTAGATGGAAACTCCGGGCAAAGCCTCGAGGAGCTCATGGAGACAAGCCAACTCTTCAACCCTAGGGAGTTGGGCGAGATCACCGAGAAATTTGGTGCTGGAGAAGACATCCTCGCCCAGATGCCGATGGCGGAATGCCCGAGCAAGCTACAGACGCAAATGCTTCCCTACCAGCGCCAGGCTCTGGCTTGGCTTTTGGAGAAAGAGAACCCGCAAATACCAGCTGTTGAATCAGACGATGCAGTGCAGCTATGGAAGAGATCAAAAAATCAGTCGAACGTTTTCACCAATATTGCTACCAACTTCTCACTCAAGAATCGTGAGCCCACACTTGCCAGCGGAGGAATTCTGAGCGATGACATGGGCATGGGGAAAACGCTGGAAATGATCTCTCTGATGGTCGCAGAAACGAAAACATCTGGCTCTTCGAATGCTACCTTAATCATTGCACCAGTTGGGGTGATGAGCAATTGGAGCGGACAGATTGCTCATCATGTCAAGTCCGAATATGCTTTGCGGGTTCTTACCTACCATGGCAGTGGTAAGAAGCCAATGAAGCCCGAAGATTTTGCGAAGTACGATGTGGTGATTACATCCTATGGAAGCCTAGCAACGGACTATTTCCCCCGTGGCAAGAAAGACCCTCCACCGGTTCCTCGCTCAGAAGGTCTATTCTCCATGCAATGGCGACGTGTTATCTTGGACGAAGGCCACATCATCCGAAATCCAAACACCAAATCAGCTTTGGCAGCTACGAACCTCATTGCTCAGTCGAAGTGGGTACTCACAGGAACTCCAATCATCAATAATCTCAAGGACCTCTATTCGCTGGTTCGATTCATCGGCCTGACCGGAGGTCTAGAGCGTCTTGAGATCTTCAATAGCATACTCATTCGGCCATTGAACCAAGGTGATGTCAATGCAAGCCTACTGTTACAAGCCTTGATGGCTACCATCTGCCTGCGCCGTAAGAAGGAAATGAAATTCGTCGACCTGAAACTACCTGAACTCGCGGAATATGTGCACCGCATTGACTTCCTGCCCCACGAGAAGGAGAAGTACGAAGCTCTACAGGCCGAAGCCAAAGGCCTCTTAACCACATACAAGCGCAGCCAGAACAATAGCGGCAAACCTCAGGACGCATATCGTCATCTGCTCGAGATGCTGCTCCGATTGAGGCAGGTCTGCAATCACTGGAAGCTCTGCGGCGAGCGTGTGACTTCAGTACTGTCACAACTGGAATCACAGAAAGTCGTCGACCTCACGCCTGAGAACCGCAGGGCGCTGCAAGACATGCTACAGGTCAGCATCGAGAGCCGCGAAGACTGTCCTGTCTGCTTGGAAGACCTCCACAATCCAGTCATCACTGCCTGCGCTCACGCCTTTGGCTATGAGTGTATCGAGCGCGTCATTGAAACCCAACACAAATGCCCAATGTGCCGTGCCGAGTTGATGGACGTCGAAAACCTCGTACGCCCAGTTGTGGAAATGGGCGAGACTGCGGAGATGCATGACATCGACGTCGACACTAGCAGCAGCAAAGTCGAAGCTCTACTCGAAATTCTCAAAGCATCGCACAAAAAAGCTGGCACGAAGACTGTAATATTCAGCCAATGGACTTCCTTCCTCAACATTATCCAAGCCCAGCTCGACGCCAACGGCTACAAATATGCCCGTATCGATGGCACCATGCGTGCGAATCAACGTGATGCCTCCCTCGTCGCTCTCGAGACCAATCCAGAGTGCACCATCATGCTCGCCAGTTTGGCCGTCTGCTCTGTCGGCTTGAACTTGGTAGCAGCTAATCAAGTCATACTGGCAGATTCATGGTGGGCGCCGGCTATTGAGGACCAAGCTGTCGATCGCGTGCATCGATTAGGTCAGAAGAAGCCTACTACCGTCTGGCGACTTGTGATGAACGATAGTATCGAGGACCAAGTCTTGAATATTCAGGCCGAGAAGCGGAAATTGATGATGACTGCGTTCCAAGAGAAGACAGGGAAGAGGGCGAAGGAGGGAAGTACGGCTAGGTTGGGGGACATTGAGAGGTTGCTTAGGTGATTCGGTATTTTGTGCGAATTCTAAGAGATGCTGGGGATATCTGGGCTAATGTACTTCGTATGACTGGCTATTTCGGCTATCTCGAGGTCGATCGAGTATTCGCTTTTCACTTCTGTAATGTGTTTCCACAAAACGTTTGACAACGACTAGATTAGTTTAGCTTTCGGCCGCCGCCTTGCAGGAGATATCATTCATTCAAGGAGTATTTCGATTATTATGATTTGCCCCATTTCTCAATTTTCTTTCATCATTGTTTGCTAAGCGAGTCCTATATCTTAGCCTAGAGCGTTAGCTGATCACGGCATACATTGATGCTCGTTTGATAGCAGGTCAGAAGAAAGCAGAAATCTTTCTTATCAAGATCGCATACTGATGTGTAGCCTCGGGAACAAAAGGGTGTGTGTGTCATCACGTAATGCAGCAGATAATTGGAAGTAGGATACCGCTGGCCTGGGCGTTCTATCCCAGTAAGGTAATTACTTACATCTATTTCACGGCCGAGATTGATTGAGCTCAGGAAGTTCACAAAGAGTATAAATTCGTGGTGTTCGCGGATGGCTGTTTTGCATGAAGTTAGATTAGGTCTGAGGCATCTGGTTCAATAATCTTGGCGATTGGTGAACTTTTTTTGGATCTCTCAATGTGGTCGAGGTAGGAGCCCCATGGTGTTCAGCCTTGTGCAAATTGAGCCTTGAAAGACCTCGGTTCTTCGAAAAGTTCATGCAGATCCTGAGATTTCACTTTTTAGATCGAGACGTCAAAACTCCCATCACTGCCCTGGCGCGGAAATACAACCTTGGCGAGCAACAACGCCAATCACAAACGTCAACATAGCTCGCATTTTGGTAAACCAATGATGCGGTGATTCTTTCATGGCGTTTAAGAAGTGTGTGTAGCAAGAGAAGTGGATACATTCTGTGTTAGGGGCTTTGATTGATTGGTTAATGAGTGTGTCTTTTCGATACAAAGCATTGTAAATATCTATTAGTCTGGTATTGTGCCGCTATCTTTGCATGAGACAAACTCGCTCCGAGAACCTATCGGTACAAGCACGTGTCTTCCTGACCAAAATAACAACCGATCAACATCGAAGGTTGTGAAGGACCAGAAACATTTTGGATATCGCCATCTGGGATATAGAATAGGACTTGCAGGTTCACCTGCCGCTAAGGTGGTTTTGTGAAGAGTACGGCCGTTGGTTTGATTTTCGCTTTCATGCATCGTCTATAAGGTTGCCCAACTTCTAAGCTAGTAGACTCCGAACGCCAATGTCAAGTACATATTTCGACTGATGGTTTCATCGTCGATATTCGGTTTTCCTCCTAATAATGCAGCCTTTCGCTCGCAGTGTACCTCTGACTCTTTACCAAGCAGCTAGTAATCCTCGGTACTCATACCCTCTCGAACAGTGAGGTTCTTGTCTTGGAAATGATGAAAAGCTTGATGGAAATCACCAAACTTTCGTCTATCGCTGCTCCTGCCGGGTAATTTGAATTAAGTTTCGTCTATCGACAAGAAACCCATTTTACCTTTCCGGTTCAATGCCCAATCTCGCCAGACGTCTGCACAATGGTTTGCGGCACACAACTTATTGTCATATTGCTCAATCACTTTGCGCAGCATTCCTAGTCCGAGGTCACCGTGCTTCTCGATCTCATTGCACACATCTCTATCGAGCAAGACTGAATCAACCTTGCCAGCACATATCTCTATGACAATATTGCGCAGCCCGGTGTCAGTGTCAGGGGTGCTCTCGAACACAAGGTCGATGACGTCCGGGTAGTACAGACCTTCAAGGACTGAGTGCGACCAAGTTTCGAACTTGTCCCTTGCCAACTTCATCAACGCAGGAATGGCGTATTTGTCCGCAAGTGCGTACACACGAGCATTGTTCATTAACTTGCACTGTACGGTTGCATCAACGTTCATGTCATTCTCGTTTGGTCTTTTTCCGTCAGACAAAGTGTCCGGCGCTTCAGGTTCGTCTGAATCCAGTGCTAGCCTGGTCTCGGATCCGGGATTCTCGCTCGTAATGCTAGCGTCAGGTTCTAGCAGCACAGCCCCGCCGTCACAGTAATCGAGGGTATACAGATATTTCAACATTCGGCTTACTGTAGCTGGGTCGTCGTCTTCCAAGGAGATGATGGCCTCTTTTGCTTCCTGTGATTTATGTTAGACCGATGTCACCACTGCTAGCACACCATTTTTGCTCACCTTGAAACCTCCATCGCATGCAGCTGCAAAGAATTCAGAGCGTAGGCACAGTATCGAGCGATGCACCTTGTACTCGTCTGGTCCACAGCGAACAGTCAGGTCTGAGTATTTCGACGAACTGAAGAGGTTGTTCAAAGCCGACAGGAGGTCTTTTTGATGAATGTCTAACATCTTGACTGATTTTCCTCTAAGCACGGAGATGTGCGAGAGAAGAGAACAGGGAAAGCAATTTATAGTTGAGAGCGGGAGTTCAGCGTCGGTGTTGCCTCAAACGTAAAACAAGTAAGGTTTCTGGACCGAACAAGCTGATCTCAAACACTCTGATGCGTTGATCCAAAGTGTTTATTAGACTGAGTGCTTTTCGCATAGAAGCCCGTTTATGCATTAATCCTGCTCCGGCAGTGTGTCGAATTTGGATGTGGCTCGACACGAGACTTTCTGGGCCTAAAGTAGAGTTAGGGGTGTGTCAAGAGTGAATTTGGTTTGATGCCACATCAGGGTGTTGAGTATCTCAATTGTCAATGTGACATGAGATATGTGGCGCTCACAAGGTACCGTCTTCTTCACTTAACACTTTCTGCATCCCTCATCCATCAATTTTGAACTCTATCCTTTGGCTAACACACAGAGTCTCCTTGTACTTCACTTTGCAAGTATCTCCACCGGGCCCAGATATCCTGCCTCATTGGTACGATAAGCTCTGCCATTTTCAGTGAGCGAATTCCTGGGTATCGGTCCTTCAACATCGCAGACCCGAAAGCATCTTAACACAGTTCTCCCATAAGCCTCAAAGCTCGATTCGACTCTTGTCCCCTTCATCATTCCCCAGCGTAATACTCGCAACATACCAGTCGGCGAAGATGTCTGACATCCACAACTCCAGCATGGTGGCCGGTATGGTAGAGCTCTTCGAATCAGGGAAATACTCTGATGTCACCATCCGTTGCGGTGGTGAGGAGTGGAAAGTGCATCGCGGCGTACTTTGTCAACGCTCAAAGTTCTTCGCTGCCGCCTGTGACGGTGAATTCAAGGTAAGATAAAGAATCGTTGACAGATGTTGTACGTTCAAGGCCATCAGAAGCACTGCTCGCTCATGACAATCATTGGAAATTACAACACACCTCTCATTTATTAGCCTACAAGCAGGCCAAGCACTGTCTGTGCTGTTGCTGATACGGTACGTACAGGAAGCAAAGAACGGAATTATCTCACTCGATGACGATGACCCACTTGCGGTGAAACACATGTTGCGCTATCTCTACACTTTGAAGTACGACGACAGTGAGGGTGCACCTACTGTACCGGACCCGGCAGCTACGGGCACTGCTACTATCACAGCCACGGACTCAGAGGACACCGAGTCTAAGCTGAATATCAACGCCGACACCCATGAATACATGTTGATGAGCAATGTACAAGTATATGCTCTTGCAGAAAAGTACGACGTCCCAGCACTCAAAGAACTTGCAATGGCGAAGTTCGGGGCTCTGATAGACTTTGACCAGTCCGTCTCCAAGATCCCAGATGTAATCGAGGCCATTTTCACCAGCACTCCCGAGACAGATATGGGGCTTCGTGACATAGTCATTGGCATCTGCCATGTGCAGATTACAAGTGTCTTACAGGATAATTGCATGGTCGATATGATCAAAAAGCATGGCGATCTTGGCCTGGGCATGTTGCGCGCGTCTCTTGAGTATCATCAGGATGATTTGCTAAATTTTGCAGCCGCGAAGTTAGGATTGAGGAGCCAGATTGCGGCTTTGGAATTTAACCTGCAGGCATTTCTGGACGGGACTATATCAATTGTAAGCTTAAAGGCTTTTCAAGCCAGCATCGAGCCAGATGACTGAGCATTGTTCTCAAGAAGAAATTCCGAGATCTTCAAGGGAAGCGTTGGATCGTCAAAGACTTGTTGAGTGGGCAGATGACATGCATGCATCGAGAAGGGATCGAAAGAACCAGGACAAGCTTTGGCGTTAAGGCTTAATCTTATTTCATTCAACAGAAGATGAGCCCAGTCTGCGGTCTACACGAAAGCTGCTTCTTATATCTGTAACTCCACGGAGAAGCCTGATGTTGATGATGCCATCCAAGCTGCGAAAGTCACAAAGCTGATAAATAGCTCTGTCTGTTGATTTAATAGTTCTGTAATATCCGAGGAGCTCAAATTTGGTTCCGTACCAACATCCTGCTGCTACCAATGGTTTTCTTCCCTTTTCTTCAGGAATGTATGACCGGAACATGTCGACGGCTGATCAACGTACAACCTGGTTCCTTAATATTCTGAGGCTCACTTTCGTTCCCCCATCTAGATAGTCAAATGCGAATTTGTCGTTGCACAATCTCTGTTGTATGCTTCACTCGAATTGCGTTGAGAGGATAATCCCCCTCATCGAAAACGCCGCCTTCAACACGTAGCCCTCCGATCACCCCCGTCAAGTGTTCGCTGTCAAGTGTCCCGTCGTCGATCTGTCTATATCGATTGCGATCAGGCTCGTCGCGCCTACGGGATTGCTCAGATGGAATGTTGCGTTTTGGTAGGGTTCCTTCTCGCCATTTGGTACGGCTCAGAACAGAAGAAGACCAAGGATTGACGCTGGAGGCTATGAGCATGCTTTGAGATAGGATTGGACGATAAGTGGGTAGGCAAGCACAAACGATGGCGAGGCCACTCTCGATTGTTACCGATACGCTGTTAGGACTCAATGAGACTCTTTGGAAATTAATTCAGCATTCCAATGAATTAATGAGAAGCTCATACATGTGGTAGAGTGAGCTCTGTGTATCAATGCCATACGACATACGCCCGCAATCAAGACGCTATATCTGTCAGCTCAGCATAACCATTTACACGGGTAGAGGTGACGGGTCACACATAAACCACCTATGCGAAACATCACCCTTAGTGCAATCTTTTGCTTCAGAGGCATCTGAAATTCTCGAATGACCCGCAAAGGTGGACAGAGCATGACGACGTCCAACAAGCAGTTCACGAGTTCGAGAGCTTGGAAGAAAGCAGCGACGTTGATGCACTTACTTTGTGGCGTCTTCCGCCAAGCCCCTTGGAATGGGATACAGTGGAAAAGTAACCCGATAACGGACGCATTTCAATGGACGAGAACACACAGCTCGACAATAAGACTCTTGAGTCGGACTAATTCAGTGACGAAGATGCGGCGATACAGGCAGAGAACAGAGATCTTTGCTGTGGCCGCGGTGGGAATTGCAGACTGCGTTGCCAGGTACGAAAGTATAGCTATTTGCTCCAGTAGATGAGGCGGCAAAGAGGCCGTTGCACTTTTGTCGCCACTATGGATGATGACTTTTCACCTGTTGTCAGAAAAATTGTCAAGCAGATGCAGTGTACATACATCAGATTTGTGAGCCCATGTAAGTGCAAAAGAACAACAGACTGGCAACTAGCCACTTATCTTCGGCCGCAAATGACGCTTTCGATCGTGCCCTAATCACAAGCCGCAGGAACACTGCAAGGCCAGTCAAGACAATCATAGCAATGTTCAGATGAAGAACACTCGGTAGCGGGAATAACTTCAAACATTGCGATATTAGCTAGGATATGACTTGGCTCTCACCTAAAACCATGGGGTCTTGGCAAGAGGAATTAGAGGGGATAGATGGCTTTCTCGCAGCAAATAACCCTTTTGAAGGATTCTCAGCTCCTCACGCTGATCTCCATACAGTGTAACCCACCTTGAATGGCGAGGCCAATTATCTCGGAGATCCACATGCGGCCTAGATGCAACTGGGAGAACAGTGCCGACGATGGACTGCGCCTTGAAGATCTCAGCCTTGTCGTTGTGGAATGCCTCCGCTTCAGCCAAAAAACCGTACGAGCCTTCATTAAGGCACTCTACATACCGCAGCTTCGCATAGAGCCCTCACAACATGCGTACCAAAGGCTTGGGAAGTGCCCGGACGAAATGTTCGTCGGTGCGTGGATTCCGTCCAAATAGAGGCCTGATTACGTCCATTCAATGGACTTCGTATCAAGTTCTCCACCAATTTCTGCACGAACCATGTTGTCCTTGGACCATTCCGCACCGTGGTCGATGTTACTGCGGATCTCGAGGCGCAACTTCGAAAGTCCCATCGCGATACGTTCGTGCTGCCATTACAGCTCTCTTACTGAGAAAGGTGGGGGGTCATAATCCTTTCCTTGCTAATATTGCAAGGCTGTACTCTACCTATGGCCCAACTCTGTGTTCGGTTAGGCTTGAAACAGAAGATCATTCGTTCGGCGTCTTGGCTCATCAAGGCTTTGAAAATTATCATGAGTAGTTGATCGTTCACGACGGCGAGCTTGAATCTATTGCATATGCTTAGACGAGCTTTGCTGTCGCTGTTTCGATGCGAGGTTGCTAGATTGAAAATCTTGCAAAGTTGATAGTTCTAGCCCGCGCTTAAGCGTGAAATACCGCTACTTTCTAGGCTGTATTTAGCTCCGGGGATAGCGCCCCCGGAAATCGGCATCTTTTGGGCCCTCCCATGACACACTCTTTTCCCAATTGAACCGCGCTGCCAGCTCGGTGGTCATGGCTTCAAATACATTGTACAGCTTTTTTCCTTTGCCCCAATCGCACATTGTCATACCATTCCATGGCCATTCACTCCCACCATGAACGCCGAGAAAGAAGCGCCTCAAACGCCCTCCAAAACAAATGACCTTCGAGAGGGCAACCCACCCACGAATTCTGGCTCAGAGACAACGATAGCCGGCCTAGGCGCAGACCAGCCCCAAGTCGAAGAGAAACAAGAGGACGATGAGCCTCCAGACGGAGGCTATGGCTGGGTCTGCGTTGCGTGTACCTTCTTCATAAACGCCCACACTTGGGGCATCAACTCTTCGTACGGCATCTTCCTCGCACACTACTTGGACAACAACTACTATCCCGATGCAACCGCATTAGAATTCGCGTTTGTTGGGGGCCTATCGATCTCACAGGCATTGGCCATATCGCCGCTTGCTACATACACTACAAGAGTATACGGGACCAGGACTACGTTGCTGCTCGGTGTTTTCCTCGAGGTAGTTGCGTTGATCAGCGCATCATTCACGCATCAAGTGTGGCAGCTCTTCTTGAGCCAGGGCGTCTGCTTTGGGTTTGGTATGGGGTTTCTGTTCGTGGGATCTGTGGGCATAGTACCGCAGTGGTTCACCAAAAAGAGAAGTCTGGCCAACGGCGTTGGCACTGCGGGCAGTGGTCTAGGGGGAATGATGTACAGCTTAGCCACGAACACTATGATCGATAAATTGGGTGTTCAATGGGCTTTCAGGATATTAGGAATACTGGCATGCGGAGTCAACTTGGTCTGCGCCATGCTGATAAGGGATCGGAATAAGCAAATTGGATCGATACAATTGGCATTTGATTACACGCTGTTCAAGAAGCCGGAGTTTTTGCTACTATTGGGTTGGGGATTCTTCAGCATGATGGGCTACATCACCCTACTTTTCTCATTGCCGAATTACGCAGTCAGCATCGGCTTGAGTGCGCAGCAGGGATCCATCATTGGCGCGTTGCTCAACCTCGGACAAGGGCTTGGTCGACCTGTGGTTGGTGTAACTTCTGACTACGCTGGTCGTATCAACTTAGCTGGAGCTTGCACTTTCATTGGGGGCCTCTTCTGCTTCGTCATCTGGATCTTCGCCAAGAGCTTTGGCGTTCTCACATTCTTTGCTATTATCGTGGGCACAGTCGCTGGGACGTTCTGGACTACGATTGCACCTGTTGGCGCCGAAGTGATTGGCTTGAAGAATCTACCATCTGGCTTGTCGATTGTTTGGATATTTCTGGTTCTTCCCACAACGGGTGAGTTATATCGCCCAGTTCTTGCTCATGCACCTCGCTAATCTTCCAACAGTATCTGAACCAATAGCTCTTGAGCTGAGGCAAATGTCTGGGGACATCTATCTTCATGCACAGATCTTCACAGGTATCATGTATATGGCAGCGGCAGTATGCATGTGGTTTCTACGGGCATGGAAGATCGGCCAGATTGAAGAGATTGCTACAGAGAGAAATGAGAGGCCAGAGGACCTCAATGCGGCAGCCAACGAGCCTATAGATTCGCAGGATGTCTCCACTGCCTTGAAAGCTTCTCGAAGTAACGTAATCAAGCGCCTTGTGAAATGGGAGAAAGTATGATTCCTTAGGACTACATCGGACAATTCTAGCATAGCCATGGGTGTTTGGAGAAGATGTACATATTCAAAACAAAAGTGTCAAACTAAAGCCTCTACAAGCGAATGATTTAGTTGACTGTAAGGCTTTGATTCTTGCGAAGGCACCAGAATGTCCTTGTTTACGCCAAGCCGGGTCACGCGCTAAGGTAGGCGCTGCCCACAACACGCCCGGCTCTTCTCTCCTGCTCCTCTACATCCACCTCTCAACATACATCTCCTCACAAAACCCTCCTCGAGCACTCACACTGCTCTGCACCTTTCAAACATACAACAGTGCTCAGAAATCCTTGCTCCACCGTCAAGATGCGTGAGATCGTACGTTGCCCCGTGTTTGGAAGCAATTTCCCCAACGCGTTCCTGCATCCCCAACCCAACATCAAAAGATTATATGGCTGATTCAAGATCTTGTCGATGTATAGGTTCATCTCCAGACCGGTCAATGCGTAAGCTTGAGCATTCACAAATCGAGTGTCACTGCTAACAATTTTAGGGTAACCAAATCGGTGCCGCATTCTGGTGTGTTCTCTCTCGACAATTCCTACGCGATGTTGAAGATATACTCATAGTGATTGGTGATAAAGGCAGACTATCTCAGGCGAGCATGGACTCGATGGTGCTGGCGTGTAAGTGGAAGCTCGCATGAGTCAAACTTTGCTTCTCTAACACCGCCTAGGTACAATGGAACATCTGATCTCCAGCTCGAGCGTATGAATGTCTACTTCAACGAGGTAGTGTGAGATTTCTCTCCGTACCACGTGATCAGGCTGACCATCAACAGGCATCTGGCAACAAGTATGTTCCCCGTGCCGTCTTGGTCGACCTCGAGCCTGGTACCATGGACGCCGTCCGTGCTGGACCGTTTGGCCAACTCTTCCGTCCTGACAACTTCGTCTTTGGTCAATCTGGTGCTGGTAACAACTGGGCAAAGGGCCATTACACTGAGGGTGCAGAATTGGTGGACCAGGTCCTCGATGTGGTGCGTCGTGAGGCTGAGGGGTGTGACTGCCTCCAGGGTTTCCAAATCACCCACTCTCTCGGTGGTGGAACTGGTGCCGGTATGGGTACGCTTTTGATCTCGAAGATTCGCGAGGAATTCCCCGATCGTATGATGGCTACCTTCTCCGTGGTGCCATCTCCTAAGGTGTCCGATACCGTTGTCGAGCCCTACAACGCTACGCTCTCCGTGCATCAATTGGTCGAGAACTCTGACGAGACATTTTGTATCGACAATGAGGTATGTACTGCTCGTTGCTCTCAATTCTGCAATGCTAATCAAAACAGGCCCTCTACGACATCTGCTTGCGCACCTTAAAGCTCTCCAACCCATCCTACGGTGACCTCAACCACTTGGTGTCTGCTGTTATGTCCGGCGTTACCACCTGCCTACGTTTCCCTGGCCAGCTCAATTCCGATCTCCGCAAATTGGCCGTCAACATGGTGCCATTCCCTCGTCTACATTTCTTCATGGTTGGATTCGCACCTCTCACTAGCCGTGGTGCTTCCTCATTCCGTGCCGTCACTGTGCCAGAATTGACTCAGCAGATGTACGATCCTAAGAACATGATGGCTGCCTCGGACTTCCGCAATGGCCGCTACCTCACCTGCGCTGCCATCTTCCGTGGCAAGGTCTCGATGAAGGAGGTCGAAGATCAGATGCGTAACGTCCAGAACAAGAACGCTTCGTACTTCGTCGAGTGGATCCCCAACAACGTCCAAACCGCTCTTTGCTCGATCCCTCCCCGTGGTCTCAAGATGTCGTCGACCTTCATCGGCAATTCTACCTCGATTCAGGAGCTGTTCAAGCGTGTTGGTGACCAATTCACTGCTATGTTCCGTCGTAAGGCTTTCTTGCATTGGTACACTGGCGAGGGTATGGACGAGATGGAGTTCACTGAGGCCGAGAGCAACATGAACGATCTTGTTTCCGAGTACCAGCAATACCAGGAGGCATCCATTTCCGAGGGTGAGGAGGAATAGTAGGTTTCCCTCCTATACCTTATACAACGAAATTACTGACACTCGCCCCTTCAGCGAGGAGGAGGCCCCCGTCGAGAGTGAAGACTAAACATCTTTAAGCTGAGAGTGCCTCGCTTTTCCATTGAATGGGAAGTAGAGTATGCAATCTGGCGTTTCCTCCTATTCAACGAATGATGTAGATCACGGGGTCAAGAATGCGTTGTTTCTAGCGAAGAAATTGTGGAGCGATCATGCGTTACAGGAGTGAGATAAAATCGATAGCTTGGCAGAAGAGATTTAGTTGACTTGTCTTCCGCGTGTCGATGTTGCTGCCTGATGTGGCTCCTTCCCAACATCCTGCGCTTCTCCTCTCCATCCAACAAGTCACTGCACCCTCCGAGCATAACTTCTTATTGCAGAAACGTTTTGCAGATCTGACAAACAAGGGCAAACTATCAGACATGTCCATTGCCAGCAGATTTGGCTACCCATCCATCGGACCCAAGCACGGCATACTCGCTCTCTTCCTAATCACATTGCTCGCGTTCTTTGCATTCCTCATCTGCGAATAATCCACAGTCGTCTCATATGTACAAGGTCTATCAAAACCTTTTGCGCAAAAAGCGGAGTAATTCTTACCAAGGCAATGGTGGCTTTGAGGTTATTACCCGGGAAGACTCTGTATACGAGGATTCTGAACCCGAAGATGAGGGCCACGATAGTGCTGGTGAGGAGGAATTTGGTGAAGTGGCGCCGAGGGCTGAGATCAGGAGGCAGTGGGAGTATCAACATGGCGTATGAGGATGGGCCTGAATGTCGGGCCAGCTGTAAGGTATTCGAAAAGGAGGCCCATACAAGGGGCATGAATGGCAAGGTGAGTAGCCTCAGCACCTTTGAAATTGCGTTCACTGATCAATTCAGAACAAGAGCAGGGACCCCCTGAAGACTTTCCATAGAGAACTTTTACTACATTGTTCTGTGCTGTTAGTCCGTCCAATATTACACCTACAGAGGCTTGTTACCACGCTTTTGTTATCATGACAATTGCCCGCTGTACCAACTCTTGTAGTGTTCTTGGCAAGCGGGCAGGCGTCTCCCCATTAGACTTCATTACTAGGGTACTCCACCTCCCCACTCCCTACAAAGTCCTCTTTGATACTCCTCATACTGACAAATCTCGACAGCAGATTCGCACTCCCCGCCTTATCATTTGTGCCGCTGGCCCTCGCGCCACCGAATGGCTGCTGGCCCACTACCGCTCCAGTGCTCTTACAATTGATATAGAAGTTACCAGCGCTATTCCTCAGCATATCCTCCGCGAACCTGATCGCTTGGCGATCCTTTGCAAATACTGCACCAGTCAAAGCGTAGTCGGATGTGCTGTCGATGAGCTTGCACATATCGCCGAACGCTTCCTTGGGCTGGGAGTCGTATACGTATATCGTGAGGATGGGGCCGAAGAGCTCGGTGCTGAGAAGGTGATGACGCGGATTCGTGGTAAGGTAGATGGTTGGGTGGATGAAGTAGCCCGTGCTAGAGTCGTATGTGCCTCCTACCAGACATTCGAGTTCTTTGTCTTCTTTTGCTGCATCGATGACTTTCTTCAATTTGTTAAATGAGGCTTGGTGGATTACAGGCCCGATGAAGTTGCCGAATTCCTCTGGTGGTCCGACTTTGAGGGTTTTTGTCTGCGCGATCAAAGCGGGCTTCACGCTGGACCAGAGGGAAGAAGGGAAGTAGGCGCGGGACGTGGCGCTGCATTTCTGGCCTTGGTACTCGAAGGCGCCGCGGATGGTATTAATTGTTGTGTTGTGAGGATCGGCGCTGGTGTGGACTAAGTGGTAGTTTTTGCCACCAGTCTCGCCAACAATACGTGGATAGCCTCGATACCTGCCCTCGGTGACATTCATGGCTATCTTGCCGTACAAGTGGCGGAAGACGGTGGTGCTGCCTGTGTAGTGCAGGCTAGCAAATTCCTTGTGGGCGAGGACAGCCTGGGTCACTTCGACGGCATCGCCAGGTACGAATTGGATCACACTTGGTGGGAGACCGGCTTCGAGGAGGATGCGGTGGATGATGTAGTTCGAGGCTATGGCTGAGGGAGAGGGCTTCCAGAGGACGACATTGCCCATGAGAGCTGGGGCACAGGGCAGGTTGCCGCCAATAGCTGTGAAGTTGAAGGGCGAGATGGCATAGACGAAGCCTTCCAGTGGTCGATATTCGACGCGGTTCCAGACACCTGGCGAGTTGTGGACAGGCTGCTGTGCGTACAGATCCTGAGCATATTGGACGTTAAACCTCAAAAAATCACAAAGTTCAGCAGCAGCATCGATCTCGGCCTGCCACGCGTTCTTTCCTTGTCCAAGCATCGTTGCAGCCATCAATTCGTACCGATATTTCCCCCCAATAAGGTCTGCAGCCTTGAGGAAGACGGCGGCTCGATCTGCGAAGGGCATCGACTCCCATGCTGGTTTGGCTACTAGCGCAGATTCAATGGCTCTTGAGACATCGTCGGAGCTGGCGTTCGTGTATTTGGCAACGACTTCCTTGTGAGAGGAAGGGTTTGATTGGGTCAATGGTGGTGTTGCCCATAGCTTCGAGAGGAATCAGCCAGCGTCCTACGAACTCCAGGGCTGCAACCTCTTTCGGGAAGCCGTGGATGCTGGTCTTGGGGTATGTCTGCTTCGTGCGATTCAATGGACCCTACCTCTTTACCATCAATTACTGTGGGCACTTCGAGTGTCTGCTTCTTGGCCTCTCGAAGGGCTTCTTCTAGAGCTTTTCGGTCAGGGGAACCTTTTGCGTAATGATTCTGTGTCAATGTAAATAGCTTGATCTCCAAGAAGAAGCAGGTTCTTGCCAACCCACGTTGTTCTCATTCTCCACCTTCGGCACCTTGTACGTTGCAATTGTAGCCATGTTGGAAGGTTTGAAGCTCTGCAAGGGTCTGAAAACAGGGGCGAATGAGCTACGAACGGTGCAATTTCGAGATAAGTTTTCAAATGACTGACAACTTCTGCCCGCCATAAACACGCAATAACGAGCAGAGTTCTCGTTTTATTTTGACCTTTCGGACGGTTAGACACGGCTTTTTCTCCCTTTGTCATGGGGTCTGGCCCGAGATTTACCCGCCTGGATTGACACGCGATGTGCCAAAGTTAAGATAAAGATATGTCACTTGGGCTTCTTTGCGCATTAGAACGTGTTAGCTGTTGGGAAGCCCATACAAATACGCCGATTCGATACAAGAAGACTATCAAACCGCCCAGCTTGCCCCACGACCCATCGCAACGCAAGAACTACTCCTCCAAACATCTCTCTCCAGCTCTCTCCAGCATGGATCTTCTCCAAGGTTTCTCCTCCCGCTTACTTCACTGCCTTCGCGCATTCACTGATCCTTGCTCCCTAGAATACCTCCCTCAAGCTGCCCAATTCTATAACGAATTCTACTACCCATACCGCACCTACCTCGCCCCCATCTACCGCATCCTTCTCCTCGCCTCCTCCTACTTCTACCGCTACATCTACCCCACACTCTACCCCATATACCGGCTCTCTAACAACGCCCTCCAATCCCTCTCCTCCGACTCTCCCGACATTGTCACACTACTCATATTAGCAGGTCTACTGATAGCGTCGCTCAAAGTGCTCGATTATATGCGGAAGACGATTGTGTATTGGATTGGTCTGGCGATCAAAATGGTGCTTTGGGTGACGGTGGCGGCAGTGGGGGTTTATGTTTATAATAGGGGGATAGAGCAGAGTATGGAAGACTTCGGGTGGGTGTGGGGTTTCTTGCAGGGGCTGGGGGAGGAGGGGCAGAGGGTTGGGGGGAGGAAGGCGATTTATCGGGAGAGGGATGCGAGGAGGATGGCGGGGAAGAGAGGGAGGACGAGGGGGGCGTGGTAATATGCTAGTTACCAGTGGAGTCTGGGTTCCGGAGAAATGGGCACGCATTTGAGAATTATGTGGACGTAAAGGGGATATAGGATGGATACAGGCGTTCAGCGGGTATTGTGCAACCATGAAGTCGTCAGGGACTTGCATACATGGCTCTGTATATTATACCATGAAGACAGGATGGTACGACTTGAGGTTAGATAATGCAAGATATGTCCGAAGTACATGTATCTGCCTGAAGCTGACTTTTCTTGCGACTTCTACCATGGTTTCAAAATCTTGCAAGCATTGATCCCAACGCCCACGCTATGCTTAGTTGCCTTGCGTCGGTCCAGCTTGATCCGGAAGTGGGTATCATTCATCACAAGAAAGAAATGGAATGCATGCATCATCCAAAGAAAGGTTTCAGCCCATCGCTGTATCCTCATAATCATAGTCGATTTCGTCATTAGGCTCCTTTGGCTCCTGAGCTTCGTGATACTGTATCATATCGTCAATGTAGCTCAGTATTGCGCCAACGCTATCCTCATTCTGAACATCCAGTTGAAGAAACGACACCATGCTAAAGTCGTCGATGAGTTGTGCGACTGCTCGGTTGAGTCGCTTGAAGCTGCCTCCTGCCATGACCGAGTCTGATGACGAAGGGTCTGCTGTCCTGTTTCCTGCTGATTTGAGCGCAGCTTGGCTGTCGGTAGGATCGTCGTCCATTAATGAGGTATCCGGGTCTATGAAACGCTTTAACTCTTTCTTCGACAACGTTCCCTTGACCAAATCCATCTTGCTGAGCACATTGACGTGCGGCACTTCGAGCATGATCATTGCGCTCATGGCTGATAGTGTTCCAGCAAAGTATTTGGCTCGGTCCACCACGAATGTGGACTCGAGGAGGTAGGTGGCGCATAAATTAACGTTCAGGGCTCCGGATCGAGTGAGATGTTTTACGAGAGCTGGGACAATGGGTATGTGGGTGTAGAGCTCTATTTGACCGGGCATGTCAATGACTATCAGGTATTCTTCGGTGAGAGGGTCTATCGCTTCGGAGAGGAAGTCGAGATTGTCGAGCAGGAATCTGCGCAAAATTATGTCAGCATGAATGGCCGAACAAGGCTGGTGAAACCGCACTCGAAGCAATATATTAGCCCCCCGTTAGGGCCCAAGCCCATCTCTTCCATGACATCTTCGAGAGAGATGAGCTCTTTTATGTCTAGATCGGGCTCGTACGTAAAATCCTCAGCCGCTGGATCGAGATTGATGTAATAGCATGATCGCTTGTTTAGTCGGAGGTGCTGTATCAGGGCGGAGCAGAATGTTGTCTGATGTTTGTTTAGCAGCGGTACAAGAGGGAGACTGGGGAATGCGCACACCTTGCCGGCACCCGCCGGGCCCATAACTAGGCAACCAAACTTACTCATAGTGTCGATGGTGTTTGCTGGAGGAAAGTGGTATGAGTTCTTTGAGATCCTAAGTTGTAACTCCGCGCTAGCGGTCCGGTTACCCCTATTTAACTACTCATAATGATGGGCCATTTTTCAATTTTTGGGGATTTTTGGTCACCCCACCAAATCCAAAATCCAGAAATCACCTTTTTAGACTACCATGTCATGATTACCTATCGAAAAACTATTAATGTTCTAAGAATCATTATTTAGATATAGCTCTAATACAGCCTTAGCTTTTAGATATGGCGAACGTCGGCGAAACGTCGGCGAAAATTCTGTATTCGCCGACCTCAGCTAGGATTTCTTACAAAATCAACGAAACCGTATATATCTGAACGACCAATAATCCTAATCATCTAAGAATTAAGGGTGTATTAAAGCTATATCTAAATAATGACGCTTAGAACTTCAATAAGCTTTCGATAGGTGGTTGTGACGTGGTAGTCTGAATAGGTGATTTTGGATTTTGGATTTGGTGGGGTGCCCAGAAATTCCAAAAGCTGGGGTATTGTTCGGAGTTAGACCTATGGCGTGCGCCGAATCCAACTCGGTGGGTTTTTTTCTTTGCACCGTTTCTTATCCCTCATAGAAAGCAGTTGCCCACATCCTTCCTTTAACAATATCTTCACACTCCGAGACCCAGAAAGACATCAATCCTCACGCCAAATACCAGACCACTTAATACAATGGGTAGCTTAGGCAATGGAGCTGGCACGCATGGGGAGGTCTTCCTCTTCACCTCCGAGTCTGTAGGAGAAGGCCACCCTGACAAGATGTGTGACCAAGTCTCCGACGCTGTTCTTGATGCATGTCTGGCTGAGGACCCACTCTCGAAGGTCGCCTGTGAATCAGCCACCAAGACCGGCTTCATCATGATCATCGGAGAAATTACTACCAAAGCTCACCCTGACTACCAGAAGATTGTTAGAGATACCGTCAAAGGCATTGGATTTGACGACTCCGACAAGGGATTCGATTACAAGACCTGTGCTGTCCAAGTTGGAATAGAGCAACAATCTCCTGACATTGCTCAGGGTCTGAAGCTGGACCAAGCCTTGGAGAACCTTGGTGCTGGTGACCAGGGTATCATGTTCGGATATGCCACAGACGAAACCCCAGAATATATGCCACTCACAATTCAACTGGCACACGCGCTCAACAAGGAGATGACCGACGCTAGAAACAATGGATCTTTGCCATGGTTGCGACCTGACACAAAGACACAAGTCACCGTCGAATACGAAGACGACCACGGCGCTGTTATCCCAAGGAGAGTGGACACTGTAGTCGTCAGCGCTCAGCATGGCCCCGAGATAACGACCGAGAAGCTACGGAAAGAGATTCTTGAGAAAGTTGTCAAGAAAGTCATTCCCTCCAAGTACCTCGACGAGAAGACCGTCTATCACGTAAGTATCTTAAACTTCACTGCTTAAGCCATCTAACGGATCCTAGATTCAACCATCAGGCCTTTTCATCATTGGTGGACCTCAAGGAGATGCTGGTCTGACAGGGCGAAAGATCATTGTCGACACGTATGGTGGGTGGGGCGCTCATGGAGGCGGGGCGTTCTCTGGAAAGGACTACTCAAAGGTCGATCGATCTGCCGCCTACCTTGCTCGATGGATAGCAAAATCGCTTGTCCAAGCCAAGCTGGCTCGACGCGTTTTGGTTCAGTTATCGTATGCGATTGGTGTAGCCGAGCCTCTGTCAGTGTTTGTCAACACATACGGCACATCGGAGCGGTCGTCCGGCGAATTGGTCAGCATCATTAAGAACAATTTCGACATGAGGCCCGGTGTAATCGTGAAGGAGCTCGATCTAACAAAGCCAATCTACCTTCAGACTGCGAAGAACGGCCATTTCACCAACCAGGAGTTTGCTTGGGAGAAGCCCAAGACCCTGAAGTTTTAGAATAATCTGGTCATTACTGTATGCTTGCCTGTGGATTTTGGTTTCTTTATTCAGGCCACGACTTTTATGACGATACCCTGCGCTTTGTTTTCAACAATTCAAAGTGCTACGGGTTACACAAAAGTTTATGACATTCAACATAGATGCATAGATGGCAACACATGCTACAAATGGGTGCTCAACACTCTTGGGGAGGTACACATGCGCTTCAAGATTTTATGTGAGGGTTCTGATTGATAGAACTCTGACGGAGACTTAGACTAGATGGTGTAGGGCATGATTAACTCAAGCTCCAATCTTCAGATCAATTGCCGAATCAGATGATTCACTACCAAACTAATACGAGGCGACTACAGATTCATTGCCACCACTGCATCAAGTGGTACGGGACGAACCTTCATACTTCACTGGCATGTGCGCTAGTGAGGCTGAGGTTTGCATGAGGGTGTGCTATCTCAATCAATTCTGGTCATCTGCCTGTCGTCGCATTCTGCAAAGCTGAAACTTAAAAGTTGTTGTTCTCGTCGCTTGCTAGTAAGGCTGCGACTCTGCACTGCTTCGAAATGCATACAAAGGCAGCGCAAACACGCTCCTGTCAGCTGGATTGATAATGAGATGTTATAGTCTCAACTAGAATCCTTTCGAGGCTGACAGTGGCTTTCATTTTGAGGTAAAGATTGCAAATATCTTGCATGCAGAAATCGAAACGGGCATTCTGTTTTGAAGAGGCGATCATGTGGAGAATATTTCGAGGCTCAACTATGATCACCATTTGTCATCACGGGTTGTGATACGTGAGTCTCATTCCTCCCCTAAAGATGGCATCGGTTGACGGCTTATAATTCTAGAGCATGGGAGTCAAGCCAACGAAAGGGTTTATTTCCTTTCCGATAGGCCAAGAGGCTCAATCCGCGCAGTCTGACGATTTCATTCGTTACCGAGTCGGAGTTATACTAACAGCGAATTTTACAATATGCACAGTGAAAAGCCTCTTCGCTTATGCCTGTCCAACATCGGTTATGGATCTACCAAATCTTCAGCCCGCTAATCGGGCACGACCAATAACGGACGGGGGCCCCAAGCCGCGGCCATGAGTTCACCATTTCCCCACGAAACGTATAGGAATGTTGACTACTCTTGTTACGGACCACTGATAGGAATAGAAAGGAGACGGGAGGCACAGCCTGTAACGCTCTGGCCTTCTAACCAACGATCGTCCAGAGGCTTTTTGCCGAGAGACGGTTTTCGCTCCGCTGGCCAATCAATTCATGCCCAGTTGATCCTCAGACCAAACCCTGCAGACAAGTCGAGCAGTGCCAGCTCTTAAGAAGGCTCGGCTGTCTAAGTACTATTTCCAGATGTTGTTCATACTCCGCCTTGGTCCATGGATCTGTCTCAGATTATGCGAGCTCCTTCTCAAATGTGGAGGCGGTGCAATGTGTGCATGAACAACTCAGGCTCGCTCACTCCCTTCCGCAGAGATCGACATACCCGTTGCTATTTATGCGTGACGTTGGCGTTTGCCAAAGCCGTCTTGATCATTTCGAGATGCGAGTGGACAGAGCCTACGGGAGCGACTGCGGATCTGTGGCGTGCCTGTTGAATGATTAGTTCAATTACCGATGCTCAGCTCGTCCTTCATACTCAGGATACATCGCGTCATTTCTCCCGTCCCCGCCCCCCCGTACTTTGCACTTGTAGATCCTCTAAAGCAGACTAGAAGGCTAGAAGTCGACTTCATAAGTCATTATCAACTACAGTCCGATAGCTCGTAATAATCATGGAAGTCGGCGGACGACCCGTGACTGATATGTACTCGTATTGGACAATCCCACGGCCATTACTCGGCGCCTACTGCGATTAGACATGAGTCATCTGCCCACATCTCGGACCCTTTATCAACGTAAGGGGGGTGTGGCAGAGGTCCAGGAAGGCTATGAAACTCGCACGTTTTGGCTACTGCTGCCTGCAGCGGCGTGCCATTCCGCTTGAACCAGGTGAGTGGCATCCTGCATTGCATTGCAGCATTAGATCCCTCTGAGCCTCGACGATCTTGAAGCAAGCTCAGCAAAGAGGAATCCGCCAACAATCAACCATTTGGGATTTCCATTGGCCATTTTTTGCCTGCACGGACTATCCAAACCGTTGGTGTCAACTCCTAGCCAGCCTTCGTAAACTCCTCGAGTCTCACCTTTCCTTGTTCCTTTCTTTGTCCTCCCTTGTGATCGTGTCCGAGCTCCTGCGACTTACGAGTCAGCTATCCCACAGTTTCAGAGTCACCATGATCTATGCCTTTACTGCAGCCTGTTACAAGACGACTGGCCGCATATTCTGACATATCTACGAGGCATCGAAAGCCCCCACTTTCCTGTTGCTGCCAACGCGGGCGTTCACTATTATTTGAAGATTAAAGCCAATGCAAGCCGAAGTTCTCCATCCCGTCTCTAAAGTAGACACTCGATTGGGATACAGGAACCCATTCCCAGCTCGCTCGTAACACTTCTTCTGACCAAAGCATCTGGCCACTCAGATTCGGCTCAAGTTCCAAGTATCGAGTATCTCACTAGCATCTAAGTATATCTTAGCTCATAGAATATATGGGCGCTTTTTGACAGACTTTGTGGCACAAGCTCGCAGTTCGCTGCTCATCAACTGCCCAAAACTACTTAGGCTACCCATCGTCCGCGCATCCACCATCGTCTTTTGCCCGCTCTCCGCTGCACATCAGACCAACGATTATTGGGGCGAATCCATCAAAATCAACGGAACAGAACCACTATCCCACAACCCATCATCCCAGTGCACACGCCTTGCCTTCAACAACACACCAATGTTGCATGGAGCCGGCCAACAATAAACCTCGCATTCACATCTGCTACATCCAATCGCGACTGGTCAACGCACAACTGCCACCTTGCAGATTACCTTACTTACCCGTCCGCCTCCACCCTCTGGCTTAAGGGTAAGATAGTGCCCGGGGAAGAGGGGACCTAAGCTTTACCTTGCACCACTTGCGCGCGAGAGCCTGCATGCGACAGAAACTCGCGCCGGGAAGCCTCCAGATATCAACATAACAATCTCACGTCGCACGCTGGCAGCCTCTCGCCATCGCCACATCCACCGTAAACCTGCTACGGGCGCTTTGGCGTACCGGCACGGTCGGTGCGACAGGGTTGGCGACTGCTCGACCAACCAAGCCAACGAGTTAAGCTGGCGATCATGTACTCGGCGTCGCACCAGTCCATTCCTGCATCGGCTTCGATGAACGGGATGGGTGGAGGACTGATTGATGGGTCGGGGACTATCAATCCAGCTGCACTGAACAGTGCATTGAACACGCCCGGTAAATATCTCTCCACTGAATGGGCGCCGCTTGCAAAATGTTTGCACTGGCTGTTAGCGACTAGCCGCGAGACATTATCTTCGATGAGGAGGGTGGATCCTCTAATCATCTACAGCCAAAGCTTAACCTCGTCTCAAGTCGAAGCTAACATTGATGCCTTCTACCTAGTGCCACATCTTCCAACCGCATCCTCCATCAATACATCCTCAATCTCCATTAATGCAAACATAAGTCCTCGAGGGCTAAAGAGAAGCAGGACTCCAGAAAACAGTGGGGACGCATACGGTGGAGCCGAAGATGGTACGTGTTACATCCGATGCAAATACCCGTGTGCAAGGCGAAGAGCACCGGGGGCGTGGAGGGCGGCAATCGCAATCGATCATTCACTGACTACTGCCGGCTGTACAGATGATCAGAAGCCGAAGAAGCGGGGCAGGCCACCTAAAACCAAGGAAGACGTCGCCGCTGCTTCACAGGTGATACAAAACAATCCCGACCAGCTACGGACTCCCCAACTACAAACATCAGGCCTGCCCTTAGATGTCAACAGTACTCCTACCCAAGCCTCCCCTCCTAAGTCGACGCCTACAAAAGCTGCTGTGGTAAAGGCTCTGCCAACTGTACGGGATCATACGACCGACCAATTGACCGCAGAAGGAGACGAATTCATACCAAGAGAGCATGATGACAGCGGAGATCGGAAAGTCTCCCAGACTGGGGAACCATTGGGGGGCCGCCAATTTAAGATGAGAACGTTCTACGTTGCGAACAGGGGTGAAAAACGATTCATGCTGGCGACGGAGTGTGCTCGTGTACTCAATTACCGAGACTCATATCTACTCTTCAACAAGAATCGCTCCTTACACAAGATCATTGCTACACAAGCAGAGAAGGACGAGTTGATACAGCAAGAGATTCTACCGTATTCGTATCGATCTCGTCAAATCGCAATCGTCACCGCCAAATCAATGTTCCGCCAGTTCGGTGCTAGGGTCATTGAAGGCGGAAGACGCGTCAGGGACGACTACTGGGAAAGCAAAGCGATCAAGCAAGGATTCACCGAGGAAGATATGGCAGGCGATAAGCGCCCCGGAGCTACAAAAGCAAGGGAAGCTACTGCAGCTCTGGAAAACGCGAACAATCCAACCAACCCAGCTGCATACGGTCAAGCACAGGACGTCGTCTACACCAATGCGACTATGCAGAATCCCAACCATCCTCATCCTGAAGGCTCAGGTTACCCGACTATGAATCCCATCAAAGTCGAAGACTCGCGACAGCTAGCTTATGGCAATGTACCAAGACCACAGCAGGAAATGACAGGCACACCATATCAAGACCGTACGCAACCAAGCCCGGCAACCGACGTGATGCACCAAGCTGCCAATGCAGCGGAGCTGAACAAGCAACTAGCTGCGCAACGCGGTCCTCGCGTCAAATACCTTCAAGACACCTGGAATCGCGAACAAAAACCACCAGTCTCCTCACCCCCCCAAAAAACCGAACACTCTCCAGTGGTGTCCCAATCACCCCACCTCCAATCAAATCAGCAAAATCTCCTCCAACAACAACATCAAGCCTCCCAAATGATGTCTCCACAAGCCTACTCCCACGCCCAACCCTCTCACCACCAACAAAACCCACACGCCCAATCCCCTGTCCGCCCCGACCTCCGACAACAACACCGCTCCTCCATCTCCTACCCCCCCTCCCAGCACGCGCCCCAAACCTCTCCCTACGGCTACCCACCCCCTAACCAAATGTGGGGCCACCCGCCACCACACCCCCAACAATCACCCGTCTCCTCCCACCACCCCTCCCTCCCCCAATACTCACCCTCACCCCACCAGCAACCCCCACCACAACTCCAACACCACCCCTCGCAATCCCCACACCAGCAACAACATCCGCAGCTGCCACAACTCCACCGCAGCCAAAGCTCCGGCTCTATGCATGGTAGTGGCGGTATCAGCTACCAGCAACAAATGTCGAATCTTCCAGGGGGCATGCAACCGGGCGGTGCTTCGGGGTTTAGTAATGCACAAGCTATAGCGGGCGTAAGGGCGATGTATCCCCCGCAACAGAGTGGGAGCCCGGGACAGTATCTGCAGCAACAGCAACAACAGGTGACGAGTGGGGCGGGACAGCAGGGGATGCAGGGGTGGGCGCCGCCGGGCCAGCAAGGGGGAGGGGGGTGGCAGGGGTATCCTAACACGAGCGGATATTGAGATATGCCCGGTAAGGACTGCATAGCAGTTCTCAGCTCGGCACAAATAGAATGGGAGAATTATGATATGTGCGCCCTGAATGGCACGATTGATTGATGGATGGATAATGGTTGACGGCAGGTCTTGACTCCATGAATATGGATCGATGAATCTGGAAATGTGTTATGTGGACGGCAATTGCATTCAGCAAGCAGCATACGGTCGCGCTTTCTGCGTGGCATTGTACTTCACCTCTGTTTTCTCTACTAATTTTCACATCGGCTTTACGTACTTGCTTCACTTCACACAATACTTCTCATGGCAGGGAGGGGACTTTTCATAAAGCAGGCGGGCCGGGAAGCATATTCGGGGCATAGTCTACGGCGTTGGACTGAATGCACTAAGAGAAGGATATCCATCAATCACCGCGAGCGCTTTTCATGTGGCAACAGGAGGGTTGGTTTCATAGGCATTCATCTCATTGGAAAGGCGTTTGGTTCGGGCAAGGACGGGGTTCTTGTATACATCTCTAGGGTTAATTGCTGGATACTACTGGGGGGCGGGGGGGAGGCTTCATAAATTTTAGCATTCGTACACTCTTTGTAATTACACTATTAGCCGTGGAAGAAATCTCATGTTATATATTTCAAATGTCATAATGACTCGCAGCCCAATGAATGCCACGGGTACTGTTTGAATCACGTAAATATGGAAGTACATGAGAGTCATTGAGGCTTTGATACTGCTATCTCGCAAATGTACATCCAGGTCTCTTCTGCCTCTGCTAAAAAGGCTCCTCTGCCCTCTCATCCAGTGGTAAAATGAATGAGCTTCCAATCAATTATATAACGGTCCCCAAAATAGAGCAAAGAGAAAGCTCCCAATAAAAAGGTCACCGCTGATGCTCAAAGAAACTGCTAATGCCTATGCCCAACAAAAAGCCCTTAGCACCTGCGCTTTCGTTGCCTAGGGTATCGATGATGATGGTGAGGAGAGGTACATACAATCAGTGACCGTGAGGAGTCCCTTCGGGTAGGGCCTAGACCCTTCGAACGAGGCTGGGTTGAGGACTGTAGACACGGGGAGGCCTCATTCCGGCTGCCTGCGTGGTTACAGCTTTCTGGATGGAATATTGCACAAGGCGACTCGTGGATCGGAAGAGATTTAGCCCACTCAGCTCTGAGGGTGTGCTCGTATATTTTCCTCCAAGGCGACTCGCTCCCATCCTCAGCCTCACCAAACCCCCGAATTCTGCCTCGAGCTACTCGAGCTACTAGTCCCAGAATTCGTATCCGAGCTGAAGGAACTCTCTTGCCCAGGCACAACCTGCTGCCTGATACTCTTAATCCACTCACACTGCAGCAACTCCGCCGCACTAGCCCTCCTCTTCGGATCCCTCTCAAAGCACCGTTTCAAATATTCAATACCCTGTTCACTCAATTGTTCCCGACTAGGCAGCTGTGGCGGATTGCCTTGCGCGATATTGTACATGATGGCCCATTCATTGTCGAGGCTAGCCCAAGGGCGACGCCCGGTGCTCATTTCGAGAATTACGCAGCCCAGGGACCAGACGTCGATGGCGCCGAGGCGGCCTTCGTTGCTGCCTTTGATTACTTCGGGAGACATGTACATGGGTGTGCCGGTCATGGATTTTTGCTTTGCGGGGACTTTAGGCAGGGCGGGGCCGGCGCCTGGGGGCAAGGCTGGAGCATCGTTGGTAGGTTGGAGGGTTTTGTTTTGACGGGCTATTACTTTTGCGGCGCCGAAGTCGACGTATTTTATTACGCCGTTATGGTCGAGGAGGATGTCTAGGGGGACGGTGGTTAGCACCTTAGATCTGAAATTTGCTGGAAAGGGGAATAGCTTACTTTCTGGCTTGATATCTCGATGGGCAATGCCTGCCTCATGTAGATATGCTAAGCCTTCCAACATCTGAAGTGCGTAGACCTGGATCACCGTTTCGTCCTCGATCCTTCCGTGCTCGAGGAGGTTGGCTAAGGAGCCACCGGAGCAATATTCCATGAAGATGTAAACCTTGTCACGGTGGACCTCGATACCGTAGTATTGAACAATGTTGGGGTGATCGAGCACTTCGAGAACAGCCTGCTCATCACGGATTTGGCCGGCTACCGTGGGTATCAATTGAGGATCTTGTAGTCTGATCTCTTTGACAGCCATCAGGTGTCCCGAATCGATGTTGATGGCTGCATAAACGGAACCGAAGGTTCCTCCCCCAACGAATTGACCTTGCTGCCAGCGCATAGTGACGTTGGTTGCGGAGGATGAAAGGTAGGTGAGCGAGCGGTCAGCGTCATTCGACTCCTCCATCACTCTCCCCAACGCCTGCCTCTCGGCGTTCTTCTGCCTCCTAGCCTCATCAATCTCACTGAGCTGCGAGAGCCACTGTTCCCTGACCATCTCCGATGCCTCAGCATCGTTCTTCATTCTGCTTATGTCCATTTTCCGGAAGTGACCTGCCAGAGCCTCGACCCGTTGCTTCTCTGCTTGAGCGGCTAAGGTTGACTTGGCTCCCATGATATCGAAGTGCGAAATGAGAAGGGACATACATCCCGCCACCTTCGCCCGTAGTCTTGCAAATTCTTCGTCCGTGATACCTAGGATGTTCGATCCTCGCGTCATTACCATAGCGTTCTCAAGAGCCATGACTGCCCATCTGAAAGTCTTCTTGTCGGAAGCAATACAGTCGTCGCAAACGAAGCTAACCCAGTCGAGTGCCAGGCGAGTGAGCTTCATGTTATTCATCATCCGGCGATTAGCGTCCAAGTGGCCAAGAGAACGTTGCCCAAACTCGGTGGCAAATACGAAGCAAGTGTGTATGAGCTCTTGGTTCTCGTATCCTTTCGTTTGCTTCCTGATGATTTCAACGCTGTCCATGATCGTGTGAGAAAGCTTGTATGTGGTCTTCTTGATCTTTCCTAATTCCATGTTCACTTTTGGTAAGTTGGCGCGGATATCCACCAGAACGTTCAACCTTATACCTATGGTCTGGAGGAAAACCTGTCTCGCGTTCTGTAGCCGTTGCAGTGAGCCATCGGCGACCAATCGAAGCCGGCCTCGCCTGATGTCCATTGCTGGAGGGCGCATGCTTATCTCCAGCTTCCTGCTGTCCCAGTACAATGGATCATCTGGCCGAATAATCAGGACATAAGGGTTGGAAGGGTCTTCCTGTGTATTTGTCTCATCATGGTCAGAAGAAGTTCCAAGTATGGACTGAATATCGCGCGGGCGGTCATAGAGCGATGGCGACCCTATCAGATAGATGTCGTCTTGGTTGAAGGTAGAACTGGAGATGGAGAAGTGACCCGTCTCTATTAATGCATCTAACAAGCCTTGGACCTGCCTCTTCTCAAAGCTAATGTTGAACTCTGTGGCATTCTCGAATCGCTCTCCTAAGAGCCTTGAGAACCGCAGCAGCTTTCTTTGACGGACGCGCACGGAGTCCAAAATCTGTTTGTACCGCTTGTCTGTGTCGCCGTCATTCTCCTCAGGGCGTCTGGTCAATTCTCGCTCGAAGTGTGTTGTGAGACGCTGCAGAGCCTTTGCTGTCAATTGACTGAATTGCTCGGCGACTTCGACGTCTCCTCCGTCTAAAGAGCGGCCGATCTCGTTCGAAAAGCCCCATTCCTGCTCGAGGATCTCGGCTTCCTTGAAGGTATTTCTGTTGCCGACCAATTGCGCATTCAACATTTTGAAGTAGAACTTGAGAGCGTCAAGGACGTCCAGGTCGAAATTGTCGTCGATGCATGGAGGTAACTCCCAACCAGGCTCCGGTTGCGAGATCACACTATACTCTTGCTTGATACGGATAGCTAATTTTAGTAATACCTGGAATTGTGAAATCATCGATGTCTGCATCATTGGAGACAGCTGGGTCGGGTCCTTCATATTCGTGGCGTACTGCAAACGCATCTGAATGATCTCTTGGATAAGTCGTGAAGGAAAATTGATAAGTGTCAGAAGTTCTTCGATGTATGGTGGTAGATGACGTTTGGCGAATGCCTTTGCGTTCATGATGAGGGTCTTCTTTGCCTTTTTGATGACTTCCGCAACAGGTTGAAGCATACTATGTTTGCCTTCGTCGTCACCTTGCAAGGATGTGAGACCATCATCTTTGTGGATCCGTTCCAGAAAAGTCGAGTCGTCCGTGAGCCCAGCTCCACCAGGCGCAGGTGTCTTGGCTTTTGCGAAATCGAGTTCTTGATTCCCCACCCAACCTCTCAAGACGGCGAGCTCCGTATTAATCAGCTCCGTCGTGTTATGCCATGAGATAACGGCTTCAGAACTCTCGACAAATGCGGCCGAGGCAGCTCGCTCAATAGCTTCTCCCAGTGCCTTTCTTGTAGGAAAGAGCATCTCGCATTGCTCAATCTTTTGCACAACATCTTGGACTTGCTTTGCAGCTGGTTTCCCGGCCTCACTCTCCCCTTTGACCTGGAATGCGATGATGGCCTCAATGTCCGGTATGATGCTTGCACGACCTTCATCTATCAGTCGCCGTTGTGCTGGTATACTCCGTCCACATACCCTTGCTCTGACTCCTTGCCACAGCTCGTTACAGAGTGTTTTTTCCCCTTGCTGCTCCGTTGTGCCTATCAGACGCTGCTTCTCCTGCTTCACAACATCGCCCTTCAGCACGGACGCTAGCATGCTGTGCCATTCGAGTCTTTCTCGATTCTCAGGTACCTGGAGTTCTTCGGCGGAAGGTTTTACATGGTCGTTGTTATAGAAGAGCTGGGTGTCATGATCGTAGGCTCCACCGCCATCGAAGTAGACCTCTGAAGGAGATTCTTCGTCAGGCTCCGAGTCTGTGCTGTATGCCACACCAGGCGTGAAAGGCTCTTCATCGAGGTGGTCGTTGTATGGATCTTGCCGTAGCTGCTGTATGTAGGCTTTTTCCTGCGCTTTGTACTGTGCATTGGGATCTCGTCGCGCGCGGTTGCTTGTGAAGGACCGTTGACGACTTTCCTGGTATGACTGTAGATGTATGGGCTTTCGAGGGGGATTGTAGGTGCTAGATGGGGTCCTTGCGGGCGCTGAAGGTCTTTGCGGACGTGGGTTGGGAACAAGTCCATTGGAGGGCGCTGGGGCAGACTCTAGTAGCTCTCCGAGGCTATTCCGTCTTGGCCTCGGCTGTTTATTGCTGTTCCATGAAGACTGGTTCGATGCGTAGCCTGTCAATGGTGTTATACCATCCAGTGTCGAGCCTGGAGTGAACTGGCTGTTGTAGTCGGAATCATCGCCAGCGGTTCCGTCGTAAGTCGGCTCATCATGTCCTGGGTGGGTCAGGCCGACGGTGTAGTCGTCGGAGGAGGTCGATTCGCCGGAGTCAGTTCGAACAGTATCTGGGCGCTCTTCCATGACCTGCGAGAGCCTGCGAGCATCAAGTCGGGCTCTCTCTGTTGTTATTCTGTTCTCTTCTCTTGATCTCGGAGAAAGTTCGCCTGACGCCGCGTCCATCCTATTGTTGCCAAGGGTTTGAGCCACTGTTTGAGCCACTCGTGCCACTGCGATGGGTTAATCAAATACGCGCGTCTCGAATCATAATCATAACCACATGCGGGACCACAAACCAGTTCGAACTGCTTCGAGGGATGGCTTTTGCTTTGCGAACAATGCCAAGACTACGTATGCATGCTATCCTTTGCTACGGCATCGATTTCACGGCATCAAGTTTTAATTAGCCGGTTTGGTGCGGTCATGACCAATGCTATCTCCACCATATTCATCCTTGCTCGTTTGCAGACCTTGCCAACGCATGCATCTCGCGTGTACTCGTAGTATGGAGTGGTAAGCAAGTAAATAGCATCGCCTGAGCTGAAGGCACTATATGCCAAAATCTGCTAATGATGATGGAGCCACCAGGAATAATTGTGAGTCGGCAACAGGAATCTCACCATCTGAGAACCTTCCACCAGTAAATCTCTGTCCGTCTCCTTCTGTCGACACATCGACTACAGCTCCGCATTCTTTTTCCATCACTATTCGTCACGAATTTAGCGGGCTTCGCAGGGGCGAAAGCCTTTGCAATGCCTCGGACTATCGTCACCCACTATTTCCGTTATCAGCACGTACCCAATCACGGTGCCCTGGAGAATGACAGCTTGCAACCCAATCGATTGACTTGATACCTCCAGGTAGCCCAACATATGTGTCTCCATTGTAGGCAACGCGCATGAACGTGAAGAAACCTGGCATGCTCTCCTGGAACATGTCGCGGAAGAATCTGGATTGAATACTTAGCTCTCGGGATCCTTTTCTCGGGAATAAACAACCCACAGCTTTTTAAAATCACCCTGGGAGTTGCAAAGTCAGCAAACAGTGTACAAGACTTCGTTGGGGCTGCCTCTGTACAATTGGGTCTGTCCGTTCCTTCATTGTGGCTCTTTCGCCTTTGAAGCAAGTGAAGCCATGTACGTGTCCTCTGGGGATATGTACTGGCTTGTCCCTCGCTGAGACCACCACTTCCTTGCCGTCAAGAGTGAATTCGAAGCGTCCTTCCAGAACCTCCATGTACTCGTCATGATATTGATGCCAATGGCCTGGAATGGCGATTGCTTCAATATCTGCGGCGCCGTCGTACGTGACTGGGGTCTACTAGTAATCTAATGAAGTGGGAGGTCTCGCGTTGTCGTTGAAAAAGCGCTACTAGGCAATGTGTCAATTAGAAGCGTGGCGGTATATACTAATCACTATTATTGACCATAATCCTGCGTTTACTGATTTGGACTGGCTCAAGCTCTTGGATTTCAGCCATCTTGAAGAAGACTAGCGTCACAGGACTACAGATCATTCGCAGGATGTCAACGATGAGGGGTATGCATCCTTTTATGCAGATGCTTTAATTGAGAGACCTCAGCTGAGAGGCCGAATTAGACCGTGGCGAGCATGCCTATCCCACATTTGACCAAGCCTTTCAGACTGGAGACGACTTTCCGAGCATGCAGACCAATGCGGTGGTAGCAGCATCTTCACATCCTGGCACAGTACGAAGAGAATTTTCTAGCGGCCCTTTACAGAGAGAATATTGACAGATCAGGAGTCTCTAGATCCTCACTCTGCAATCAACCTTCATGGCTAGACGAGTAACGTGGAGCGACCTCTAGGGGACACTTTAGCGGGTCCTCCCGGGCACAGGAGGGGCTGCCGGGATCCTAGAAATGGCAGCCAGACTCAAGCAATCAAGACAGTCCTGGCAGCCAGGGCAACACTGCCAGTGCACAATCGTCTTAATCAAAGATATCCTGACGGGGAGAACATAAATTAGTGCGACATCCAAATTCAAGTAGGGCGAAGATCTACAGAAATGCCTATGCACAAGTTTCACAATGTTCGAATCGCTGGAGCCTATCATTAAGAAGAGAGTGGACCACAACCACTAAAGCACCTCCCCTTCAGCTTCTTCTACCACGTCATCCTCTTCTAGATCCATTGCCTCCAGCGCTTCGTCTGCTTGTTCTGCTTCCCTCCCTTCTTTTTTCATTGCTGCAATGGTCTCTTCGAACTCCCGCTCAAATGCTTCGATGGTATCCGGAGTCATCGCCCCCGTCTCAAAATCCTCGTCCGTGGCCATTTGCTCTATTGCATCGCGGGTCTCAGGACTCGCCGTTCCAGTCTCGATGTCTTCTTCCATGGCTCCACCTCCATTCTTTTCCTTGATTCTTGCAAGCTTTAAGCTCGGTCGTGTGCCAAGCAGAAGAACAGGTCGCGTACGAATGACTATATTCTGTAAACCGGACAATTCGAACAGGCGGGGCTGATTTGCATGTTGTTGCTCAGCGCGCTCTTCTAATGCCCCATTAGCTTTTTCAGTGCGGCCATGGTGATAATTGAACGCCACTACGAGCTCGATGTCTTCTACGCTGCACTCGTGGTTGATAATCCTCATTCGCGCAGCCCAGAGATTAGGCGGAGGGTTGCTGGCGCCAAATGTGGGATGGGTATACGTGTTGATTTCTAGCGGTGCTTTGCCTTTGTGTAAGTAGACGCCAGTGTCATGCGGTATTTTCACTGGACAGTCCGGTGACATGCATGGGGAGCCTTCGTTTGGGATGGTGGTAGAAGCGGTGGACATACTTGACATAGCCGCTTCCTCACGGAAGAGCGTTCGATCCGAGTATGGAACTTGACGCAGAGGCTACTCAATTGAAAAAAGAAGTCCACTTACACAAAGGAAAGCAAAAGGAGATGACACCTGGTGTTGACACTTTTACAATCGCTCAAAGTCTTTGGACGTCCGACATCGTACAAGAATGCCCAATGTATCGCTCAACAATGCTATTTTTCAGATACTATCCGTGCCCCCTCAGGCGATCATCGGTTGTCCGACAGACTAAGTCTTTGGTTTAGGCAGATTGCAAGCGCACCCCAGCTAACGGACGTGAACTATCAGGATGGGCGGGCAAGAAGCCCTCAAATTTGGCGCTTTCAATGCGACAGTAAATGAACACACGATGGTCTTACTGAAAGGTTGAAGACGAGAAGAAGAGAAGAGGACATAGTTTGCATTAAGCGTGAATTTCTTAGTACAGCTATATTTACCTTCGCGTGTTCTCACGTGCAGATTAAGACAGCAGGACTCTTTGCTGTCACAGCATTGCCAGGTCAAAATTACGTAAATATAGCAGGGTTGTCCATTGGTCACTTCTCTCTGTTCTGCAGGGCAAGGCACAGAAACATCGACCGGCAAGCACCAAAGCCTCTCTAGATTCTCCAGTCCACACTATCAATTCTTTTTATTGATAGTCTTAGTGCAAGATGGCTAGTCTTGAAAGTAAGACAAATCTTTTTGACAGGCGCCCGATCAATCTCGAAGTACCACGTCCCTCCAGACACTATGGACCTTGTCACGAAGCCTAGCTAGATCCTCTTTGAAAGTATAGGCTTTCTTGGTAGAGTCGAACACTCCCGACCATCAAATGCCATTGCGCAGGTACAAGTACAAGCCACTCAACTCATGCTCCAGACTGATCATTTAAGCTGCCTCGGCCAGCTTCTCCATCCTAAGTTTCTCCTTGTCCTCTTCAGCCTTGTGCAAGGCCTCGTCCCACATCTAACCACCTGGCGCAACATCCCTACCGCGAAGTTGCCATGCTCTTTCACCATATCAACCATGTCTGCGTCTTCCAACACTTGCCTTACCGCGAGTGCGCAATCTGCGATCAAAGGTGCGCGAATACCCGCGTCCTGGTCAGGAGTCGTCGTGAACACAGACTCAATCAGGTCACCGGCGTTGCAAACAGAGATGTAAGGCGCGGACAGAACCATTTATTTCGTCCTTGCCAATGTCTTCAGGCCATGGATGTCATATTTCTCGGCCAGAGCGTAGACTTGGATGTTAGTCAACATCTTGGCCTTTTCGATTTTTGCCTTTTCGATCGTCTCTGGATCCTTGGTCGCTGAGCCCACTACGATAGGCCACCGTGGACCGAAATCAGCATCCTCGCTGGCTGTGGAGGTATAATTATCCGGCGTTGTTCCGTCGCTGTCACTGTAATCCACGCTATAGAGCCAGAGCAGCATTCGCTCCACTGTCAGCGAATCCTCTTCTTCGAGTGTGATTATACCGGATTCTGCTTCTTAAAAGCTGTCTTCGCAGGCTGCGGCGAAGTGCTTTGATCTCTGGCAAACGATGTTACAGTGCACTCCCCAGGATCCGGGGCCACAGCGGATAGTGAGGTCGATGTCTTAATAGGAGTGAAATAGGTCTCGCATACCAGCCGCCATGCTCGATTTATGTATATCCGACATGCCGGCGGTGATTCGGTGCAATTGGGAACGTTTGGTGTCTGAAGAAGAGAAGAGTAGGTCTGAGCGAAGGGAATTCACTCAAAGTGACAAACCCTAAGGTGATGAGCAAAAGACGTGCCATTCTGGGTGTTTAATTTATTGAGCAGCTTTTGTATTACCTTTGTGTAGAGCAAGATCTTCTAATCTCTTTGGATAAGTATCGTGAAAGAGGTTGCACAATGGCAACGTGCCGAGCGAGGCATGCATCAGATTACGCCAACCTAGAGCCATTGTCCTGAATGTGTTCGGAGAGCAATTTCTCGGAACTCTTATATATGATCCAAGATCTCGTGGATGGAATGTACGAGCCTTTGTACAAGAAATCTGGTGTACAGAAGCAGAAACCAGCTGACTAGAGATGCGCTATTGTAGTAGCACAACTGCGCGAGATCATGAATATAAGGATCATCGCGCTATCCTATGTCAACATTCGGCCTTCTTCGCTGCTGCATGTGATGGGCCTTTCCTGGTTAGCCACCAGAAACCCTTGGAGAAGATACTGGTCGGCTAAGAAAGATACTTCAAGAGTGACAAAACGCAACCATCAACCTCGATGAACTATCTCTACACTCTGGACTATGAAGACGGCAGATCGGAGTCAGAAGATCTTGGACAAGGCTTCTCTTGTCAGCATGGGGCTCCGCCAGTCCTGAAGGCATTGTAAGAATTAGCCTGCTTGCGCTTATATAAGGAAAAATAGAATAGGTTGGGTCCTATCACCTTGGCTTGCAATCTGTACAGTTGTTTGAATGGTGCCTGCACAAGAGACTGAGAATTGAAAACACATCATATCTTGGGTGTTAACTTGCTTTCACGAAGACTTCAAGATCTTAGTAATCGATAGCGCAAACGCGAGTTTGCAATGGAAATGTTTCTGCCTTGGCTTTTCTTTAATGTTGCGATACTTCGAGTTCTTTCATTCCCCATCTTCTAGGAAAATACTATGTACACACCCAGAAGCTTCTCCTGAATACACAACGACGTTGTTTATTTGCATTTTTTGGTATTATCGCGAAGCCTCACCGAGCTCTGATTGGTAACTTCGAATTAAGCTTGAGGAGACTGCTAAGCGGTTACCGTCGTCGAGCATGTAGTCAGCTGGTGATGCAACTTCAGCACTATCGGCGTATCTAAGATTGTACAGATGCGTCAGCATCCGACGGATGGAAGTTGGATCGTCCTGATATAGATTGATAATGTTGGTCTGCCCCTCCTAAATCCTCTTTATCAGCCTGATTTGATATCTATGCAATTCACCATTAGTTACATACCTGATACTGTCCGTTACAAGCCGTCACAAAGAATTAGCGCGGACAGACGATAGCGCAGTGGAGTTTATTCCTTCAGGCCTGCAGATAACAGTCAAGTCTGGATACTGCGAAGACTCGAAAAGCGTGTGGAGACTTGTCAGCATGCCTTCCGGGTGCATAGGATCCATGAGGACATATTTGGATCGAGGTTGAGTGTCTGAAGTGAGCGAGAAAAGTGGAGTTTTGACAATTTAGCCTGAGCTTAGATCTCGGGTTTTATTGAGTAAAGTGGAGGAATGACGATCTGTATGTGTTATGTGAGGTCGCTGTGAAATGGCTTTGCAGGCAGAGGTTGAGTGAACATCAAAGATTCCTAGAAAGAGGTAATCGAGCTGAAAAATTGTGGAGCGCGAGATGTCGCTGTGCAGTGCAAACAGACATGCTTGGGACTAGAAGGCGTTTGTTACACACCCTGATAGGCTGTTATACAACATCGCCTTTAGAAAAAGCTAGGGAAAGAAAGAGGCCAAGCATGGAGCAAGCCTTGCTATTCCAAAGCACTGATGAGCTAGCTGCAGGAAAGGAGGATCGAGGAATGGTAGGTTTCGAGTGGGAGACGAGGTAAGGTTGAAATTAGATGTTCTGGAAATAACCTCGATCTCACTCTTCAAGGCACCAAGTTAGGAACGCATTTTTCTTTCGTCTAGTTCTCGGGTTCTCGCCTCGCTCGCTTGCCTTGACTCCTCATGGGGGCGCAGAAGAGTGTCTTGAAGGACTGTGAGCCCCAAGTCTTCGTGATGTTTCAATACACTGGCGAAATTGTTGTCCTTCGCAACTGCCCTGCTTTTACGCGCGCACCAATTCGCTGCGGCGTTACGCAGCGCTGTATGGTAGTTTGGGGTGGATTTGAATACCATATCGAATACATCCGCCAGGCTGTTGACAAGATTGTCAGTGAGCAGTAGCGCTTCCAATTTCTGTTGTGCTAAGAGCTTCAATTCCGGAACTCCATATTTGTCCGGAATAGCGTACACCACCAGGCTGTTCATGAGCACTGTCCGTCTCTTCTTACGTTGCAAATCAGCAGGTATTTGATCATAACTTATTGACGGAGCATAATTTTCGATTTAATTCTGCATGTAATGCATCGCCGAAGCCACTTCCTCCCGGTAATCGTAGTGGAGCGTGTAGAGGTAGGTAAGCATACGCTTCACGGTCGGGTGATCGTCGTGATCCAGGGTAACAATACCCGTTTTTGCTTCTTTTAGAGACGGTATCAGTCTATGCAGATCTAAATGCTCAACGAATTATCGCATATACTTTTGGGGTGATGAAAGGGGGCCATACCTTGAATCGGCCGTCACATGCTGCAGCAAAGAAAGCAGACCGCTGACAAACGATGGAAAGATGCAGCTTGTACTCATCTGGGCCACATCGAACAGCCAAGTCGAAATACTTGGATGACTGTCACAGGTCACTGAGGCTGGTGACTAGACCGCCTTTGTGAAGGTCTCTCTTTGAGCCATGTGGGGTAAGGATAACGGAGCGTGGTCTAGTAGATAAGAAGTTTATCGGAGGATCTGGTCAGTGGAGGTGGAGGTTCTTGCAATATGTGAGGAGGTCTGTGATCGAGATTTGTGCGTTGTGAGGACTCCGTGTCGAGAGTCGTGTGTCGATAATGAAAATTGAATAGAGCGAGAATCACTGGTAAGAACCAAGGTCAGTCTCTCATAGTGATGATCAAAAAATTGAAGTGCACAAGGGTGTAAACTTATCAGCTTAGGTTCGGCAGTCGGCCTTGAGCGCAAGGCGTAGATTGAACATAAAGTTGGTTTGGGAGCGAGATGGATTGTATCCAGTCTACTGCGAATCCATTCAGCAGAAGAGGAGGCCTATTGTAGGCAATTGACGATCGCCGTCAGCAGGTGGAGTCGTCTTCGTGGCGCCCTATGCACCTTATCATTTCGATAAAAAAAACGTTCATCAGGCTGTCACGGAGGTTTAGTCATCATTGCATACAGAAGTAAAAGTCTCTCAGAGTCAGAGTGCATTCAGGAAACATATCTTCCTGCTCTACGCTGCCTCTATCGAGCTACCGACCTCCGAGTGACACACGGATCCAATCAACGGCCCTTCTGGAAAACTCTACCTAATTTGGCCGAGAAATCTCATCGAGGCTGTATGCTCTCGCAGCCAACTCGCCCTACCCACTTTCCGAGTCAATTCAGTTTAATCATTCATTGCGTCGAGACGGAATTTAAAGTCTTCTATCATAGCGTTGGGGACCCGGGTCATGTATTTTCCAGCGCTCCATGAGAGGCCTTGCAGGTCGGTCTTTAGAGACCTTGTCTCTTCATCAATCTTGCCCTTGTGGGTGCAAAGGACGGCACCCAAGACACTCCTTCCGAAGTCACCGCGGTCCTGGAATATGCGGAAGTACTCCTCGCTCTCTGCGAATGTGTCAATGTTTTCGGCACAATAGTCGATAATCATGTCACGCAGTCCTGAATCCGTATCTGGGGTAGTAGTGTACACTGCATCGACGACAGCAGCAAATTTATTTGGTACTGATTCGTCGTCCAAGAGAGCCTCGAACTTGGACATCGACAGCTCTTTTAGTTCGGGGATGTTGTACTTATCCGCAATGGCATAGACAAGAACGTCCGCTATCATTTGATCGATGAGCGAACCATCGGCCTTCACTCGCTCGAATTGTGACGTAGCAGGCTCAGCGCCTGCGCTTGCGAGTCCATTGTCGTCAGACTTGTCATCGTAATCGACCGTGTAGAGGTAGGTCAACATTCGACGAACAGTCGCTGGATCATCGTCCTCCAAGATGATCGTAGAGGTCTTTGCTTCCTACGGCCTCTACATTAGCAATTATGGCACTGGACATTGTGAGTGTAAGCTTACCTTGAAATCTCCATCGCAAGCCTTAGCAAAGAAATCAGATCGTTGACAAACGATGTTTCGATGGACTCGCCAGTCTTCGGAGCCGCAGCGGATAGTGAGGTCCGAATATTTGGACGAATGGAGGAGCTCGCCGAGGCTGTTCAACGTACGCTTCTGGTGGACGGATGTTTTGATGCCTGTCATTGTGATGGTAGTTGAGTATTGAATGTTGCTTTAGTAGAGTTGAAAGAGCGAAGAAGGGGGCGGATGGGTTGCGCGAGGCGTATGGTGTTGGTTTTAATGGGTAAGAAAAATGCCAGTGATGGAAGAGATTGACATCGAAAAAGGCCGAGATCTCAAGGGTATGACGTCGCATTTTACAGTTATGAGTGAAGTAAGCGAATGAACTGGGATCGGTAGTGAATGTAACGAGCGTCTGTTATTCCTGCTGAAGCGCGCTTCTTGACACTTGGGTGAATGTGAAGGTTGAAATTCCAAAACTTAGCCCAATCAATACGCTACCTCATGCATTCGATCATTTCACTCAAACTGCAAGACGTCGCGTCGTGACTGTTTCCAAATGCTAGGATCTTCAATTTCAAATGCATAAAGAGGAGTCTTGTCATGACTTTCCAATGCAACCATACATGCAGACCCCATCTATGCTACCTTTCCGTTTTCAACCAGCCGTCAAGCCTTTAACCTCCTCTCCTCACATCCAACGCAGACCGGCTTCTCGTCGACGCCTCTGGTGAAGAACCTTCCGTCCTCAAATTGGCCACTACACTCCTACGCACACGTTAGCCATTACTTTCGCCCGAACAGGGCAGCCTCGGACTCACCACACAACAAAAACATCCCTCATGCCACTCTCCCCCAAGCGCCCTAATACCGCCCTCCACAACTGGCCTTCTACACCCTCTACACTTTCCACTAAACCTTCCCGCATGGCACCCGACACACCATGCATACCCATCCTTCTCGACGAACGGCGTCTTCGCATCAAACGGATCGCCGCACTCCGCACAGAAGAAATGGCCCACATGCCAACTACCACCACAAGCGAGCACGACTTCAGTCTCAATGGGTGTCTTGCAGCTTCTACAGCGCGGAGAGAAGAGTTCGTGGTAGTCCAGATGACAATAGAAGCGGAGGGAGGCGTCACCGTCGTCGAGGGCGGTTTCGCCGGGTTTTTCTTCGGTGATGTAGGTGTAGCTGGACGCAGCGCGGGCTTCGATGCGTGCGACGCGGACGGTGCGGGAAGTGTCGGGCTCAGGATAGAAGGCTACGCATTCGAGGGCTGTGGCGCAGTGATGGCAGGTGAAGCAGTGGGGGTGGAAACGTTGGGAAGAGGCGCTTACAATGCGGCCTTCGATTGGGAGAGCGCAGGCGGCGCATTGGGCTGTCGCACGGCGAGATGATGGGGTCCAGTGGAGTTTAGATGAGTGCACTGGGGTGGTTGATGAGTGATGAGGAAGTGGGCGTTTGGCTGGTGAAGGACGAGATCTATTGGATCGAGTAGGCAGAGCGCGTGCGGGAGGTATATCATCAGGCAGTGAGATAGTTGGTATTGGGGCTTCAGAGACGGAGATGAAAGGAATGGTAGGTGTATCATCTGCCGGAGTATCGTTGACTGGAATTGAAGGGGGATTCGGCATTTTTATAGTAGGTACGATAGGGGCTGAGGCGGTTGACTCTGGCATGTGAGGCTTGAAGCGCAGCCTCCCAGGAACTCCTGACGGACGACCCGATGATGAGTCTTCCTGCTTGTCGGCATCCTTGGGCTTCCAATCCTGATCAAAGCTGACAATAGGCCTTCCCAGACGATCACTGACGACAGTGGGAGAAGGTAGTTTAGGGCTTCGGTCCCTCATCCTTTTACTCGTAGCCGCTCTGATGTCGTCACTGCGAATCTCTCTTCCATCCCTCGTGGCTGGCCCGTCCTCATCGACCTCACCCTCGTTGGCAATGGCTGTAGTCGGTGGCGTAGGCGACAGCCCACTCTTCTTGTAAGAAGGATCACGAGACTGCGAAGGTGGGTTCCTGTGGATCTCGGACCGATAAACACGTTGCTTCTCCTCGCCAGACCCAAGCCTTGAATGCCATGCTGGTTGCCTTGAAGTCGACGAGTCTGGAGCGGTATTGCGAGTTTTCGCTCCAAGTGGTGCTGGTATCCTACTCACATCAGATCTGACATGCCCAGCCTGCTTCTCAGCACTGTCTGGCTCTTCATAGATCTTGTCATCAGGATTCCTGAAAACCCCCCCACTGACATGCCTTGCTCGAGCACCACTCGATCGACGTCGAGTCGACTTCTTTGTAGGAGACTCAGCGAAGGTCAAGCTCATATATGCTTTCTTATGGGGCGAATCCCAGAGCGCATGTCCTTGCTCGCCCGCAGCTTGCGTCCCATTATTGCTCTTGGAGGGATCCATTGAAGTGTTGCTTGTAGCTTGACTAACTGGCGACTTGTTGCTGTCATGTTTGCTTGAATTCGAACCGTCTGAAGTCGATCGCTGGCCCGGCATATGGCCGTTGGTTGTAGCACCCTGGCCTGCATACCAGCCAACGCTTTGGCTTCGTGCATGTGCTCCTTTTTCAAGGTGCGCTTTATAGTTGCATGGCTGGTATGGGCTCTTTGATGGCATGCCACTGTGTCTGTGCTTCAAGACAAGTTCCGAAGCCTCATCTTGCGCAGCGGCGTGAATCTTGGCGTCGCCCCGCATATCCATATCCTCCAGCGCTTCTCTCAAAGCCCGAGCCTCCTGCTTTTCCATCCATCGCATCCCGCTCTCTCTGTATGTCCCACTCGGCATAATCGAAGAACGCTTTGTTGAGGTCGTGGAAGTAGAGAAGTCCCTCGAAGCCACACCAGCAGCAGGCTGTGGGATTGGAGATTGGCCGTTGGCGTTGTTTAATTCAGGGTGCGTGTTGAGTGTAGGCATTTCCGACTGGGCTCGTTTATGAGACAGTGCCGACACAGATCTATCATATGGCTCAGGTTGCCTTGTAGAGCCTGAAGGTCTGAACGACAATGCGGACGCTGCTCTACTGTAGAGTTCCGGCGTGGAGGTACTGGCTCGGTCGGGCAATGGTCGTGAGCCTCCAGGACGCGCAGGCCGATTGGCACGCAGGTCTTTGAGATAATTTGCCTCCCATGCCTTGTGTGATGCTTGCCCTGGTTCGGCCTTCGGTATTACCGCTGAAGCAAAGAATTTGAGGCCTGAGGATCGTCTTCTTGGGGCTCTTGATGGGGCTGGAGGCCCACCAGTCTGGCCAGAAGCTATCTCTGTGAGATCAAGCTGGTCATGATTGCCTTTGTGTCTGTGCAGCAGACTCATTGTCGTGGTGAACGTCGGCGCTTAGTAGCTAGAGATGGTCGTGAAGATTATGAGAGCATCAATACACTTGGTTTTAAGAGATAATAATGCGAAAACGAATGTAGCAGTGTATTGATACCTCTGTAGAAAAATGGACGCGGGGATCGAAAAGATTTTTCGTTTTGTGGAATGTTGGTTCTGGACTAAAATTGACGAACGGACTTATCCTGGGATTAACAGGTCAACAAATCAGGTTGGCCCAGCAAAGGCTTGGCGCGACTTTTGGAAACGCGAAAATCGGTTAACAACAGATGATCGTCTCGGTGAATTCCAAGACTCTTATTCAATCGTCGCCTGTCTTTTTTTTGGCAAGGAATAGAAGGATTATCAAGCAGAGCTCTTGAACATATGACAGTGACTGAGAACTTCCTGAAGCGCAGTTGTAGTAGAGGTAGATAGAATCACCCACCTCCCCCCTGTAAATTGGTCGTGGATGACAACCTGTGTATTCGTATATCCGAGAGATGTGGTTTTTAAGCCTGCCTGGATTTTTTTTGAGGGCGCAACTATTAAATGACGCTTTACTCCTACAAATTTTTGGAGTCGCGATCTGTAATCGATGATGCTTTGAATACCACCAGCCTCAGTATCTTCCATCAAAAGGAGGCTTGTAAAGATATGGAAGCTTCTCCTCTGTCCACTTATATATGTCACGGCCAATGATCATCGTCGGCTCGTCCCTCACATATGTCAGGATGTCTTGATCCACTTCCTCTTGTGAGCGGCGGACGTCAAGAAACATGGAGAAAACAAGGGAACAGTCCGTTGGACCTTGGAAGCGCCTGACGATGAAGCTGCAACGATTCAGAGCTGGAATCAGCCTAAAGCGTAAGAGCTTCTTTAAGAAAAGATAGAGTGTGTGTGCGTAGCCTTAATCGAGCCTGACGATGTAGCAAAACGGGTTGGAAAAAGTTGCCTTTCCGCAAAGCACGGAAACTGCTTCGTCGTGGATAGCTTTATTGACGCCAAGAATGCTGGCGTGAAATGCCTCAAGGCGGTGAAATCCACCATGGGTAGTAACCGTGACTTCTCAAGGTTTGAGAATCCTGAGTTGTTAGTAGATCTGGGCTCGAATCTCGAATGGTAGGCTGAGAGAGGTTGCCATGTTTCTGGACAACAAGACTGCAAGGGTAACCAGGTACCACGATTCAATGCTCTAATATACTCCACATGCATTAGTCCAGAAATCCGAAAGAGTTAGAAGATCTGAAGCAAGGAGCGGGTGGCTACGTGTAGCGCAAACCCAGCCAAATGCAGTACCCAGCCCTCCATCAACACCATCATACGAATTCGTAAAAAGTCTTGATTGCAAATAGTCTCAAGGACACTCTTCATCAGCCCATCAGCGCAGAACACAGATCTGAGGCTTAAAAAATACCACCCAACGCCCAACGCCTAACCCATCTTCTAATGGTGCGCCAATTGGCTACATGCGTTATCAACAGGGTTATGGACAGGGTTCTGAATGCTGGGAGTCGTAGTGAGCAAGGAGAGTGGCTCGCGTTTGAGGTCTGGCGATTGCGGATTGCGGAAGATTCGCCGCAAGCGAGACCGAGGAGCTCCGAGCGAGCGAGCATGTCCGTAGCAGTGTTGATCAAGTGAGATGCATCATAAATGCAGGAACGATCTCCCTAATGTGGGGTGTGTAAAGTACCCACCAGATGCAAGATCTTGGTTGTTTCCCGTCCACGCCGTCGTTCAGCCACTTTCGGCAATCTACCTACTAGTGGCTGATCGGGGTGCCTGGCCAAGCAAAAGCCACTATGATCTGGTTTACGCATTGCTCTCGATCTGCTTTATGCGGCAATCTGCAGTCAGTGCCAGGATACGAAATAGTCCCGAACACGAAGGTTCCGTCTAGGTTTCAGATTCTGAGTATTGAATAGATTTGGTATTATTTGGGTCACTAGTCAGCACCGATACACTCTCACATGTCTGCATCTCTGTATACTTTCGCAACACGTACTCGTAGGTACAAGTCAAATCTCTCGTTCGCACAAAGACATGACTAGAATCGAAACACCGCACCAGCGATGTAAGTGCCTCCCCACGGTATCCTACCGCGCAAATGCTCCCATTTTCCATCGCCCTTTAGGGGTATCCCAGCTCAACTTTCGTACGTTAGATGATTATGTAATATAGCCAGTCGTGAAATCGCAGTGCAAAGCGCTTGTTGTTGCCTTTATGCTGTTGGGGAAGAGGAATCTATATGCTAGATAACGAAAGTCGTGAGATGGCGCGTCGGACAAATTGGTGTTGGTACATTAGGGTCTATAGACCCGTTCAGGTCACGGTAATGGGGCGAAGTAGTACCGGTGACTTGTAGTGAAAGAGCGTAGTATTCGTATATGATTGGAGTCTGTGCTCGGGTGGCGGTAGTCGTCAAGCTCAGCAAACGCTGCGTTCAAGCCAGGGGTGTGGCGAGAGAGGTCTGGGCGCCTTGTGCTGTGGACTAGGCGTTACAACTGCGAAGTCTACTTCTTCGTGCTAGCAAAAGGCCCAAAGTCGTTTGGAGTGCTGTTGTTGAAGCTGTAGACCTTGTTCTCCTGCGAAGTCTGCAAAAGCTCTTTCGGAGGAGGCGGGCCTTTCTCGATCTTGATGTCGAGCTCCTTCTTCACTGGGGTGGATAAGCCATTGAAAGGCGCGTAAGGTTGAAAAGCTCCGATGCTTGGTGAGTAGCCCTGAAAGCTGCGTTGTGGAGCTGGGAAGTAGTTGTAGAGTCCGCTCTGGCTATGGTGCAGCATATGACTTTGTCGCAATGGAGTCGCCATGTTCTGCTCATGGCGAAAAGGTTCTGCTGAAGTGATGGAAGGTGCTGGCCAGCCTCCAGGGGCAAAATTCTGGGGTGCCGTTGGAGGCGGTTGATCGAAGAAGCTTGTGAGATGCGGGGGAGCAGATTGCGGAGGACACTGGTAGTTGTACTGCTGATTCTGGTGGTGCTCCAAGGGCGTAGGTGGAAAATGATTCGACTGCTCGGGTGATGATGGAGGCAAACTTAGACCGGCGGCATAGTTGGCCGTCATGTTCCCATTTCCATTTCCGATTTGGTCCCATGTTGAGCCTACTGCACCGTACTGTGCCGGATAGTCAGGCCAAGAAGTTGGTGGTTGTTGGCTAAATTGAGTAGATGAAGGGATATGACCATCGGTATCCGCCGTAGATGTCTGATGAACGAGTGCGGGTAGGCGGTTATTTGGCTGAGGTTGCAATACCTTCTCTATTTGAAAGCTGGATTCGAAACTGCGAGGAGATTTTTGGGTTACCATCGGTCCTGGTTTAGTGATCCGGCCTGTTGCGACGTTCAGGTTGTTTCCAGTAGACTTGATGCGACGCACTGGTGAAAGCCTTCCCGTACCAGGAGATGACAGCCGCAAATGTGGAGAGGCCGTTGAAGGTCCTGTGTAGGAAAAGCTTCGATTTGAGTCTGGCTGTAGGGCGGCTGGACGTGGGCGTCTTCTTCTTGAGGCAAGATCACGACCTATTGAGAATGGTGGCTGGGCAGCAATGGTATCAGGACTGATATTGGGCGTCGCAAGGCCACTGGTAGGGACACAATTAGGTGTGGATGTAGCTGAACGCTCGTAGAGACCTAGTCCAATCTTTGACTGCTGGAGATGTATTGTGTCAAAATTTTCTGCTAGCTCCGAGTTCGAATCCCGACGGGCAAAAATTCCTTCATTGAGCCCAGGCATTGGCGAAGTCTCCTGTGGTGGAGTGATGAGCGCTGTATGGTCTCCGCCATCGGAAGAAGTTGTGGCAAATGTCTGCGACGAAGGGTTGCCTACGAGATGACTTCCGAGGGTATTGAGATACAAGGGTTGACCGTTGGTATGGGCGAAGTCAAGACTCTGGGGCTGATTTGGCAGCTCCGTCGAAGAACCTGGGGACCACTCAAAATTATCCTGCTCGACAATTGTTGGGGTTGGCACCTTGGACACAGGAAACCCATAAATGTTGTTAGTCGTCGGCCACATTGAGTCTGGGCTTACAGCATTCGAAAACCTCGTTTCCAGAGCTCCATGGCCGTTGTAAGCCGGGTTGACATTCTCATCGTTTCTTATCGCGTCGTTATGATTGCTGAAGTGAATATCGTTCAAAGCTTCACTTTCAAGTCTCGCAACATAGTCACCTGATGCAAACGGTGGCTGCTCTGGAGAGGAAAAATGGCTCGCTGGATGGACCTCAGGCATGCTTTCGTAATGTGTGGATGAGTATAAAATGGTTTGATACTCTGGGGCTTCTTCATCCGTTGACAGATCAAATTTCGGCTCCTGCGGGTTTTGGTGTTTCGCTTTAGCTCGGCGGTTTTGAAACCAATTCTATGAATGAACGTCAACGTGAGCAGTGATTAGATGCGATGATACAACTCACGTTGATTTTATGATATTCGACACCCATGGTTTCGGCTAATCCCTTCTTATACTCCGTGTTTGGTTTGTATCTCTGCGTGAATTCTCGTTCAAGACGAGCCAGTTGCTCCTGGGTGAGACGAGAACGGCTCGCCATTTCGCTTTCTTCCGTGTGAGCTATGCCCATGCCCTGATCCCTCTGCCTTTCGTCGTACAACTCGTAGCCGGGTGCAAACGCTCCTCCATCAATTGGTTGGTAGACTGGGGAGCTGTGCGTTGGAAAGGATCCTGGATGCTGGTAAGCCGAGTTGGTGGAAGCGAAGGTATGCTGTGCTGCAGAAGATTCGTAGTGGCTGAAATCCATCGCGAGATCAATTGGTCAAGCCCGTATGCAGCACTGCGTGGTTCAAGCTGGAAGCCTGCAGAAGGGCTCTCCAGCCTCACAAGTCAAGGCAAGGCGCAGGGGGAGTTCGTTTCAGGAACCGAGATGATGTCTATACATGCAGGGACTGATCTATGCTGCTGTATGCGTCCTTGGAGAAAGTACGTCGTACAGTTGGGGGCGATGGGGTGGTCGGGCGATATATCTGGAGAGTGATTCGAGCGGTTCGGGTACTAGTTCGCAGTACGCGATTTGATAAAGGGAGTTGAGTCAATGGCGAGTGTGAGGAGTGATAGCGACTGTTGTATTTACCAGATGATCTCAAGGAGGTGAGCGAGTGTGGTGTCCGTGAGAGTTTGACGGGAATACAGAGGAAAAGAAGAACAAGAAGTGCTACAAAACTTAAAACGAATGTTTGTGGTGGGAGAGTATTCTGGAGGAAAAAGAAGATGATTAGCAGCGAGTCCAATTCCTTCCCGCAAGACCGGCGCGGGCGGCTCTTGGGAATAGGTCTTAGGGTGAGAGGATGTGCTTTTAGCTTCTAGGCTGGTGACAGCCCCCAAAGCACCCGATGCTTCGGGTAGCAACAAATCAAGTTTTGCCTCTCCCTCATGCAGCACAGAAGGAGGGTGACCGGCGCCTTTGGCTGGACAGCCTGATGGATGGCTTGAATAGTTGGCTAGCTATTCAGCGCGCGGATAAGAAACGAACGCCCATCTGCACCTTTGACTTTGGGCTCGGTAGTTGGTGTCCAGGTACCCCAGCTTCACGGCGCATACATCAATTTCCACCGTATCCACTATATCCCACTAAGACTACTAACTCAAACTACCTGGTCTATGGAGTCGCCGAAGCATGCTCGGAATAATGAAGACACCATACAGCATACACCCTTCGCCTCCCAGGCACTGTTACTTGTCGTCACTATCATGCGCGCTACCTCGCACAGATCAGAGTTGCCACGAGGTCTACCCCTGGCCTGAATCTCGGTCCATCCCACAATTACAAATGCTATTTTTGATCCTCATGATCTAGCCCTGCCCAACTCATGTGTGTTCAGCCTACAGGACTAACTATAGGAGCAAATCTATACATCAACGTGTCGTAAAGCTCTCGCGAATCTTGCATTTACTTTCTCCAGCTCATTCGCGCGACGATAGTAGTAAATGTCGTGGCATAGAAATGCTGGCTACTAGCACGATGCAGGGTTATTCTTGGGCACGTTGACTGCAAAAGTAGGTGGGTACCTGCACATGTGGTAGTGGGGCTCGTCCATACGGATAGCCACCTAGATATCGGTATTTCAATGCAGGAAGGGTATATTTCGGTCGTCACGCGCGAAGATCATGACGCTGTTTTTCGAGTCCATCGGATTGGATAACATCCCTTGCTGATCACATGGAGATCCTTCCCAAATGTGACTCGTGAGGATGTCTCGGTATGTTTTCGTATTGAGACAGTATCAATTCCCCAGCATACATCACCCAAACACGCATCGTAATGATGCTTATTGTGCATTCTCAACAAGGAGGAGCAGCGCATGGGATACGAGCTGTTTGCTGTGCTTTCGAAGCTTCAAGGCGACGATTGGATTCATTGGAATACCCAGTTCATGCTGAAGCTAAAAAAGCATAGCGCCGACGAGCGCTATCTAAGGTACCTTACGTAGTGGGTTGAGGCGCCTGCATGGCTGGCCGGCTCCCCAGTGACCACACCCTCGGCACGGACAGTCCCTTTTGATGTGGCACAGAGACTTTCTGGCGAACTTTCCAGCATTCCGCACTCCTCATGGGCAGTCCCTTGCTGTGCTAGCAGAAGTCGTAAATGCAAGGCCGAGCACAGTGGGCGATTTTCTAGACTGCAGGTTCAGCTGTGCTAGAAAGCGCCACAAATTCATTGAAGGCAGCGCCCCCCTGTCAATCAACGGCGAGTAGCAACCGCTCTATCAAAGTTCAACGCAAGGGCCGTTGCACTTTTTCGAGCCAGACCGTTGAGATCTCATCGTCATTCGTCGCATAAGCTGCATGCTTGCACGGCGAAGAGAACACGACTTGCTGGTGTCAGTAACGTCAACTTCCGGCACCTCGACGATCTTGACCCCTTTCAATTGGATCAGCCAGGATCTAGCCTGAATCTAATTGTCGCCAGAACCAAAATAGGTAATACGAGGAAATGGACGATCTGCGCTAATACGTATTGGGACTGATGTGAGCAAGGTTCATCAACTAAGGTACTTTAAGGTTCGTGCTTCCTTCGCGCCGTCTCAACAACGACGATCCAAACAGCACCAACGACTTCTTTGCCAAGACTCTGCTTGTCATACTTTCAGCTATCTAGACGTCTCCACGGTATGGCTTTCATGATTCATCTACGACTAACCCCCACCTTCCGCGACCCAGGTGGTTGGCACACCACAACCCTGACCATGATCGTGCCAGTAGCAGCACATAATCCCGGGTTTCAAAGAGGTGATCATAGCGCTGTTAATGCCTCGGAAATCTCAATACTCACCTTTCCCTTGATTTCCGCGGTATCATTGACAAGTTTTACGCTACGGAGGTCCCTGACAATCCAGTCCGGCTTCGTCGCCCTTAACTGATCGATGCTGTGCGTCGTCGCCAGACCAATGACTTTGCATCCTGCAGCTTTCCCAGCCTTGCATCCCGCCGGGGAATCCTCTATCACAACAACCTCTGCATCGGCTCTTAGGCCAAGTCGTTGCTTCCCGAGTAGATAGCATTCAGGATCTGGCTCCAACAGGATCAGCCAAAAGAGCCTCACTCACAGACCCCTCGTGAAACTCATGCCTTACCTGGTTTACCTATATTCACGTCTTCCGCAACGACTAGATGCCTTGGATGGGCCAATTTCATAACGTCTAGCCAGCCTGTGCAAAGTGCGCGCGTACCACTGGTGACACTGCAATCAATGAGAATGAGGCCGACGAACTAGCCCAATGGAACACATACATGGCCCATGGCAATTCGGCCATCTCAAGCGATGCAAGCAAGTCCCTAGCTCCACGCACCTCGACGGCGTCTTGTCCAAATTCTGTCGGTATCAAACCTTCAATATGGCTGACATCTAGACCAACCTTAGCTGAGGCGCTTCAGAAATACATAAAAGCAGGAAATTGGGTGATCGGGCGCATCCGACTGACATTCCCAATTAGCCTTGCTTGGATCGTACTGCTGAAATGTGTCTATCGATCTCCGTCAATGCGAGGTCTGCAGGATAATGTTGGGGTCTACCCCTAACTCTTTGCCAATTCTTCAGGCTATGAGCGACCAAGCGATGTTGTACACTTAGTTGACAAACTTACTTGTGCCAGTGTTTGATGATTGCATCTGTCGAGTCTACGATGGTGCCATCCATGTCGAACAGTGCGCCAGCGAAGGTATGCGTTTCTGGCTGGCCGTTGAAGGCCGGCTCATCCTCCACTAAAGGCATGATCGCAGAACTTGGTTCTTCGGAAGAATTCCCTGCTGGAGACTGATTCAGCTTGTTGTACAAATGCTCGCTTGCATAGACTGGCCGAGACACTCTGGTCTATTGCATGACGGACATGACACTGTAGATTTAGGCGTTTTATTGCTGTGGACACTTACCTCTAAGTATACGTCCTAATTGACAAGTATGCAATTGCAGAGGTACAATGAGCCAATGTACGCTACAAAATAAATGGGCCAATCTCTCTTTGAAGGGAAGCAGTCTGAATGAGAATTTTCTTAAGTATTCCTGTCTGTAGGCTTTGCTCTCTTAACGGATCTGAAGAGCGTAGAACGTTGCACGAAACAGATCTGTACTAATAAAGCTTTCTTCGAGCTGCTCGCACAGAACAAGTTGGTCTTGGCAATCCTCAGAATTAATTCCCCGCAAAATCTTGGCATTGCACAAAGTTTTTGAGCCCCCAGAACACTCAACGTTCAGACATACTCATTGGATAGCAACCATGACGAAGCCTGGAAGTAAGTAAATCTTCTCTACTAGTCGGATTAACGCTGATGGAAAGAAAGAACCCAAGTCAAAGCGTGTGCCTGTACGGTTACGACATAAGATCGAGAAGGCAAGCGCAGCGAAGCAACGAAAGCAGCGGAAGCTCGCAAAGGGTGTATTATTGAACTTGTGCTATCTAGGGAGAAGACTGAGCTCATGAAATATCGTAGAACCCGCAGTGGCGATCACGGCTAAAGAAAGACCCTGGGATCCCGAATCTCTTTCCCTACAAGGACCGAATCCTACATGAGATCGAGGAGAAGAAGCGGCTGAAGGAGGAAGAACATGCGAGGAAAATGGAAGAAGCAAAGATAACAAAGGCTGCTGCATCAGCGGAACAAGACGCCCCAGATGCAGAGGATGTGGAGGAGGAAGATGAGCTCTCAGACCTCATTGATGACGAAGATATGGACGAAGACATACCCAATGACTTCTCTGATCCAATGAGCGCCCTCATAGCCTCTGCCCGAGCACGAGCAGCAGAATATGAGGACGTCACAGATGAAGATGACGATGACGGAATGGATGAAGACGAGTCAAGGGGCGGAGTCGGACTTATCACTACCAACTCGCTGCCAACATCCGGTCCTCGAACCCTTGAAGGCTCCCGCCGCGCCTTCGACAAAGTCTTCAAATCAGTCCTCTCAACCTCCGACATTCTCCTCTACGTCCTCGACGCCCGCGACCCCAACGGCACTAGGTCACGAGAAATAGAACGCGAAATTACAGCCGCAGGTGCAGGCTCGAAGCGTCTAATTCTCATCCTCAACAAAATCGACTTAGTCCCCCCACCAGTACTGAAAGCCTGGCTCACCTACCTTCGCCGCTACTTCCCCACTCTCCCCCTTCGAGCCAGTAATCCAGCCCCGAATGCCCGCACATTCGACCACAAAGCTCTCACCGTCCGAGGAACCAGCGAAACACTTCTACGCGCTCTAAAATCCTACGCAGCCTCTAAACAACTAAAACGCAGCATTACAGTCGGCATAGTCGGCTACCCTAATGTCGGCAAATCCTCCGTCATCAATGCTCTCACGTCCCGCCTTTCCTCGCGCTCATCCGCCACTGCCTGCCCTGTAGGCGCAGAAGCAGGTGTCACTACCACACTACGGGAAGTGAAATTAGACAACAGACTTAAACTCCTCGACTCACCCGGCATCGTCTTTCCCTCCTCCTCCAGCCAGGGAGCAGCTGAAGAAAAAGTCCCCCACCTCACGCCCAAACAACTCAATGAAGCAAACTTGACTCTCCTCTCCGCGCTTCCCCCCTCCGCAATCACAGACCCCATCCTCGCCATAACTCTCCTCCTACACCGCCTCTCACGTTCCGAAGCCACTCTCGCTCCTCTACTAGACCAATACGCCATCACTCCTGACACACTAATTCCCACAGACGCAGATGGCGACGTTACAACCGATTTCCTGCTGCAAGTCGCCAGGAAAAGGGGCAGATTGGGCAAGGGCGGTGTGCCCAATTTGCAAAGTGCGGCTATGGGCGTGCTGATGGATTGGCGGGATGGGAGGATTAGAGGGTGGGTTGAGGCGCCGAAGGAGGACGTGGAGAAGAGCGCTGCTGGGAAGGAAATTGTGCAGGGGTGGGCGGAGGAGTTTAAGATTGAGGGACTTTGGGGAGATGATGGGAGAGAGGGAGGGGTGGAGGAGGAGGTTATGAAAGAATGAAATGGGAAGGGAGTCGATACCCCGGGTTGTTAAAGCTGTTAGACAGGAATGTGAGAAGTGGAGAGGAATCCCAATCTTCAACGCTAAACAGTGGTGTCTCAAAATCTGTTCTGACCAGGACAAATGATCTTAAGTCTGGAGCGCGAGAAACGTCGGAATAATCTAGTTCGGGTTCATTGTTTTCAGGCTATGATGACAGGCTATTCTCCGCAGCGATTGACCTTGTTGGAGCGTTATTGGGGGCTCAGGCATCAAGAGGCACAATCTAATGTTTTCTCACTGCTGCAATCCTGATGTTTATCTTGCATCAGTGGCAGGGCAACCGAAATTTCACTCGCTATAAGAACACCCACGTTTCAGCATCTACGGCGGTTGCAGCCTTGTGCCGTCTCACAATCGATATCTTTTCGCTTTCCGTCCGAGCTTCAGTTTGATAGTAGTGTTCCATTCCTAGCCTTTGATATATCGATGCAAGTTTAACAGTCGCAACGTTCTCGGTGCGAAAACATATCTTACATGACCACAAGTTCGTAGACGTGTGCCATCTAACGCTTGCTTTTGTACACACCTGATGTCGGCCTTCGGCCGTTGTTCGCTCCTTGTTCTAGCCAATGCATGTCTCTCTTTAGAAACGCCGTCGTAAACGCCTACGCATATGGCCTTTTTTTCCATTCACCAAGCCCCATCTTTCCAATCAAGCTCAATCACTTTCCTCCTCCTCACTCCCCTCCTCATCCCCGCTACTCGCCGGCGTAACAGGATCATCAGGATGATCCAACGCATAATTTTCCCTCTCCACCGAACTCAGCCGCATCCCTTCATCAGGAAACGCATCCTCATCATCCTCCTCTTCTTCCTCCTCTTCGTCCCCTTCCTCCTCCTCTCCAGGCCTCTGTCGAAGTTCAACGCCACCTTCCTCCGGTTCCTCGTCGTCAGGAGGGTCCGAATCCTCGTCCTCATCTTCTTCCTCCGCTTCCATCTGTGACTTCAATTGCGTATTTGGGTCTCCTGATCCGTTTTCCCTACGCGCTTCGGGGCTGATGGTGGAATCGCCGTCTGCGCGCCGTACTCGCTTGGCTGCGCGCTCGTCGCCTTCATCTCCGTCGCCTTCACCGTCGCCCCCACTTGCGCTCCCTGCTCCGCCTTTTCCGCCAAAACCCATCTTTCCCTCTTTGACTTTGCGCCGGTAGTCGTTGCGCTTTCCTGTTTGTACTTCGTTGTAGCGATTCAGCTCGGCTTCGACTCGAGGTATGAAATCTGTGAATTCGAGATCGTGGAGGGCTTCGAAGACTGCGGCTGGGGGAATATTCTTCCGGTTTGTGGCGAGGTTTACTTCATTTGCTCTAGATGTACAAGCAATTAGCTCAGATCTCTGGAGTTGGCGTAGGAGAGAGGGCACGTACGCCTGTGCCAGGTAGTTGATGAATACCGTAGCCCCTTTACTCAATGCCAGTAACGCGTCTTTGCTTATGGATGTATTCGGCTGTAGGACGCCTTTCGCGAGGCGCTGTACCATGGTACGCGGGAGGGAGAGATCCTGTGTGGGATGATAGTCAGAACCTAGATCCATAGCTTGTAGGAGTGGAGGATGGGCGGCTCGGGGGTTTGAGGACTGGGAGTGAACAGCTTGAGGATTTGTAGCTTGGTAAACAGAAGCTTGATGAAGAGGAGCTTGTGGGTATGGGATCTGGGGAGGAACAGCTTGGGGGTTTGAAGCTTGATAAGGAGAAGTTTGGAAGTATGGAGCATGGTAAGGGATGCCTTGGGGGTGTGCCGCTGGATAAGGAACGGTCTGGGGGTTTCTAGCTGAGTAATGAACAGCTTGGGGGTTTGGAAATTGGTAAAGTGTAGCTTGCGTAGCCGTGGCTTGCATTCTCACGATTGCTTCCCGCGCGGATTTAGGCTGGGCACCCCAAATAGGTACGCGGTGTTCCATCTCCAGGGGGTTTGAGCGCAGGATATACTGGGGGCTAGGTGGTGAATAGAGGGAAGCTGGCTGAGCATATTGGGGGTTCTCTCTTAATATGGCATCACGAGCTTCGCGCTCAATTCGCATTCGCTCAGCATTAAGCCCCAGATAATCGAGTGAATTGCCTAGAGTGTATCTTCGTTGAGCGGGTAACGGGGCGAGCGTATTCTGAGACGCATCTCCTTGAGCGGGAGGCCATGGGCGGAAAGGACTTGGGCGCACGCTTCCTGGAGTAACGGGGGTTGAAAGGGCGGTGGCCGCTCGCACTCCAGCTGAAGGGACAGAATAAGGGGTATTGGGCGCAATATGCATGCTTCCTGGGCCAACGGGAGGGAGAATTGAGCGGGGCTGTAGTACCTCAATGTTTGTGCCGTCGCGTTCTTTCACTGGTGTGCCGCCGTCGTTGTCGGTTGCGGTGGCTTGCGAGATGTTGCTCTTTCGTGGAGGCATTGTGGGGTTTTGGGGGGTCTTTGCGGGAGATTGACGGGAGGGATCGTAGGGCTGGCTGATGGTGGAGGAGATAGTGTAGCTGGGGTGTTGTTGCGGTCCTGGTAGAGGTAAAGCTCAATAGCAGGAAGTTTTTATGTTGTTGGACCTGTATGATATTTGGAATAGGGCTACGCTAGCGCCAGAATTCTATTTGTCACGTATGAAACGCGTCACGGTAAACTTCGATTGATCGTGAATCTCGATAGGCAATGTGCTTTTTGGGAAGTGATTCTTGGGGTAGACCGACGGTTTAAGCGAGGATAAATAATAACTTAGCGGCTCTAAACCTTAAGCGGTATAGTATAAATTTTAGCGCGCCCCGAAACCTTAAAGTTAAAGTTCTATAAATTTACTATTTTCCTTATTTTCTTTTTATTAATTATATACTACTTCTAACTCCCCCCTCTTTAACCACTCTATAAATTCCCGGTTATTTCGTAAATCTCTTAATATATATTTATTTTTAAAGTATAATACTTTATCTTTAATAATTTATATCTTTACGTTAATATACTAGGGAATCTAGGGTAACTCGTAAATAAATTCTTATTATTTTCGTAATTTTATATTTAAATTTATATTTTTATCGTAGAAGTTATTTAATAAATATATATATTACGCGCTAGGGTATAAACTCGAAACTTATTAATAATAACTTATCCGAAGAAAATAAATTTCGGTAATTTTATAAATTTAATAATTAATCTACGATATTAATATAGATTTAACTCTAATTTTAAAAGATTAAAAAAAAACTACCGAGGTATTATAATTATATTTATAATTATAAGATATATTTTTATTAACGATTATTTATTAAATCCGCGAAAATAACGAGGATTTAGTCGATATTTAATAGCTTTAATAAACGTCTAACTAGTTTAAACGAAAAAGACCTTCTTTTATATAATTATAAATATAAAGTAATATCTTCGATATTAATATATATTCTTAATCTAATCTACGTTTTTTTCGTAAATTTAACGGGTTATACTCGAATTATTCTTCGTGTTTAAGGCCGGATTTTTTAAATATAAAAAAATAGTATACTCGATTTTATCGTAGATATCTAGAAGATATTTATTTTTATCGAGGATCTAGGTCCCGGTATTACTAGTTTCGGTAATTATTCGTATAATATATTTAAAGTTTTTAAATTTTACTTTAAGGGTAAATCCCTAGTTTTTATATTAATTTAATTATTAATATTCGATTTTTTCGTAGAATAAATCTTTAATAAAATAATCCGTTATCGCGCTTATATAAATACCGCGACTTTAATCGCCGATAAACTCGAAGGTAAAATTAATATTAATAATAAAAACGAAGATAATAAAAAGAATTAAATATTACCTATTTAAATATTTATTTAAAATAAATATTATAACTAAAATACTTATTAATAATAAATATATTAAGCGAGATACTTAATACTCTAATATCTAAATATAGTTATTTCTAGTTAATAAAAGAATTAATTAAATTATTTTTAATATTCTTTTATATAGTATTAATTAATATATATAATAATCTTATATAATATATATATATAATATCTATATATATATCTTATATAAAATAATTTTATATAATTAAATATTAATTAATAATCTTATCTTTATATATTAATAATTATAATTTATAATTATAATTTAACTCTTATTTATAATATTTATATATAATCTAACTTTTATATTTAATTTAATATATATATATATAACTACGCTTCGGATTAGCGTGGGGTAGGGTAGAGATCGAGGTATAATCCCTACCCCAGCCTAGCGTAAGGATCTATTAGCGTAGGGCTTAGGGTAGAGTAGGGTAAAATAGGGATCCCTTAGGGATCCCTACTACGCTAAGGCGGATTTCTAATAATTATTCTAATAACGTTACTACCCCTATAGATACGCGTATTTATAACTACTACTACTGCTGCCCTTATAGATATACGTACTCATGGCTACTACTACCCCTATAGATATACGTACTTATGGCTACTACTACCTCTATGGATATGCGTACTCATGGCTACTGCTGCCTCTATGGATATACGCACTCATGACTACTACTGCTCTTATAGATATACGTACTCATGGCTACTACTACCCCTATAGATATGCGCACTCATAGCTACTACTACCCCCATAGATATACGCGTACTTATAGCTACTACTACCCCCATTATAGATTAATAATAAGATATATTATAGATTATATATCGGCAAGTCCGGAAACCCCGATTTTTACGTATTTTGTACCGAAATTGTATAAAATACTAGAAATGCGTATCTACTTATATCCCGTATTCTAAGTATATTATATAATTAAAATATAGTTATATAATTAATTTTAGTATATTTAGCACCCAAAATATACTTATATAACTAATTCTGGTATAATTAATACTCAACGGGTAAATAATAATAAATGGATAATCTTTAATATTATTTTATAGTGCTTTAAATATACTATTTATACTTTGGGTAATAATAGTATTATTATTATAATCATTACCGTTAGCGCCTTTAATATCGTTATCGTATTTAGATCTTTATATATATATTAATTAATTAATATATATTCTACTTTATCTACTCGTTGTATTATAAGGGAGTTATAGATATTCTAAAATCGGTTTATTAGGAAACCGTTATTATTTGTTCTCGTAAGTTAATTTATACCTAGATCTAGCCTAGATCTGGCCTAGATATAAGTTAAATCTAGGTTAGATCTAGGCCGCTATTATCTTTGGTTATAGGAATAGTCTATTATATATATAATTTATCTTTTATTCATCGTCCGGGTTATTAGCCTAGGTAGTTTATATTAGAATAATGTACCTCTCTTTCCTTGTAGTCTCGAGTACTATATTTTATATACGCGTATCGTTTATTATATAATTTTAACCCCGTTTTTTCTATTATATCGTTTTCTCTTCCTTCTTTTTAAGTTTTAACCTCTTTCGGAAGCCTTCGTATATAATAGAGAGTTTAAACGTATATAGCGTAGGCTCGGTAGGATCCTTATTAATATTAAAGGAATTAATCTATTCGTTAGGTTTAATATCTTTAAGTTTTTACGCGATAAAGACCGGTGGTTACTATTTAATATATAATATTAATATATATATATAATAAGTATAATATTGTAATACTATACTATTTCGCGATTTATAAGGTTTTCTACGCTGTGTATATTACTACCCCGGTCTTCTACCGATTTATTAAACGAAGCCACTCGAGTATCCGCCTAGATAGTTATATTAGTATTCAAGGAATAATAATAAATTATAAAAGGCTCTACTTTCTTTTATACCTCGTTAAATATTATCTAATAAGTTAGAGTTTTTATTAATACCTCGTTCGCTAGTTTAGCTTTATTAGAATAAGAGAAATACTTACCCTTATAAAGATAGATAACTCGTTTTTCCGAGATTTATTAATACTTTTTTCTTTCGTACTATCTCTTTCTATAATATTTATCTCGTCCTCTTATATATTATATTATCGAGGAGCCGGCGAATTTATAGTAGTTTTATTAATAATTAGGAGATAATTAGATATAGTGCGGAAGCCTTTATAACCGACTAAATTATCGATTTTATCTTTTTATTTATGGACGAAATCGTTTATATTATTTACCGGTATCTCTTCTCTTTTTATTTCTTAATTAATCCTACCCGATAGGGCCTCTACTATTATACTTTATTATATAAATATTTATTCCTCCTACGTCTTCTTTATTTAAGTCTATGGCTCTATATTATTTCCTATTAATATTAAGAGATATAAAGAAAAGAGTCGAGTCTAATTTACTTTTAATATATTCGCCTTTAAATTTAATCCGTATTTATTTCCCTATTTTATATTCTTTAATAATATAGTGAATTATAACGTAGACTATAATTATTATAGTTCCCGTTAAGGGCCTAAATATATATTTAATATTATTACGAGTTCCTAGTTAACCTAGGTCCGATTAAAAGAATAATAAGATTATAGTTTTTATTACTAGATCTCTAAAAAAATAATAAAGTAATTTAGGCTTATCGATAATTAATATTAAATCTTAATAGGGAAATATTAAGACTTATATCGTTATTATAATTATATATCTATCTTCTATTCTTTATTTTAGTAGTAATTATCTTTTTAATACTTCGTCCTACTATAGAAAAAGTATAGTATACCGCTACGACTTATCGAACCCTTATTATTATTAGGGCGCGGTAATTACCGATATAATCGAGTAACTAATTTCGATTAGTATATCTTTAGTTTAAACGCGGTAGATTAATACCTCTCGGGCCTCCGTCGGATTTAGAGTCTTCTTTATTACTTTATCCTTTAGCCCGAGGGCCCTATTATATTTATTAGTAGTATTCCGCTAGAGCTTCTAGATTAAAGCGCTAATTTCGCTTTTTTTATTAAAGTTTATTTATAGGTTATATCCCGAGTCCCTATATCCTATAACGAGGGTTATTAATATTATTTATTTTATATACTAGAGAACGGCCTCGTGGCCTTAAGTATATAATACCGATTTAATACGACGTCCTACGCCCGCCTATAGTAGTAACGACTCGTTTCTTAAGTATAACGCGTCGTAATTATAATAGCGTTTCGTTAAAGGTTTATATAACGCGTTATTAGAAGACCTCGTATCTCTTAATTTATATATATAAGAGCTAGGGTAGGACGAGGACGAGGATATACGACGGCCGATAAACGATAAAGATTATAAAAAGGTTAATTATATTACTAACTCTTATATAAAATATATATATATATATATGGCGTGGCCCTACATGATCCGTTTAATCGAGATACGTCGTCCGTTTTCCGTCGCTTCGGGGTAGGAAGCTTAATACTATTATCGTCGGCCTCGGTATTAACCTCCTTACCTCCGTATATACTTTCTTCGTCTTTATTAATAGTTAATATTAGTTAATATATACTAGAAGGACTTATAATTAACGTATTCTTAATATATATTATTATTTATATATCGGAATAGGTAAATTATTTATAGCCGAGATTTACTTTAGGAGTATTAATATAGTTTATTATTAAAATCAGCCTTTAACTTTATCGAAGGAGTTATTATTATAAATTCTTTAACTAGTTAAGACCGTATTACGATATATAGGAGGTATAGTTTAGTTTAATTTTACCGTTTAGTATACTACTAGGTCGTATATATATAGACTTAGATATTATTCGGTAATATAGAGTATACTAACTAGTCGAGATATAGAATAGGTTTATTTTAATATATAGGAAAGAGGGTAGAACTATATATACAATAATAATAAATAAATACGCGTCGGATTAACCCTAGCCTAGATCTAGATTAGGTCTAGGCTAGATCTAGCCTAAATCTAAACTAGGGCTAATCCGAATAGCGAATTCGGGTTATATAATACTATAAATTATAAAAGTATAAAGGCGTTATAAATACGATTAAAAGCGGCGGCCGTCTATTAAAACGAGTTTAGTAAAGAGTAGACCGAGATAGATCCTATAAAAGATAGGTTATAATATCTCTATTTATAAACTAAATACTTTTATTTCTATTAGCGAAATATATACCGAAGGAGCGTTAGATAATAAGGGTTAATTTAGGAGTCTACTCCTTTTCTTATTTAATTCTATAAGAGTAGTATCTCGAGAACTTCTATTTAATAAATCTTCTATTTAGTTTAGAATCTCTAATTCTCTTCCTATTAATTATTATCGATAGAGTTTATACCCTAATTATAATCCATCTCTATATTATACCCGTTACTCTCGTTATTATTATTGGCCGCTATATAGTTATAATACTACTATTAAGTAAGAGCCCGGGGTATACGTGTTATTAGGCGGTATAATAAATATATTATCGCGGACGGTGATTTTTTATAGATATATAGTTATTATATCTACTCTATAAATTAATCTACTACCCTAGTACTTTTCGTTATGAAGTTAGGATTATAAATAATATTATATTAATCCTAGTCGATAAAATTATTTACGTAATAGTATTCTTCCCGTTTAGTAGGTACTATATACGTACTCCGGATAATATCGTATATTTCGAAGAGGCGATAGTCGTATAGTTCTCGGGGTCTTTTCGTTCTACTAGCTAGAATATACTTTACTTCGAATATCTTATACGTATCGTCGACTTTCCCGTTATTCTTTAGTCGATATAGAGTAATTAACGCGCTAGTATATACCCTATATTTACCCTTATCGTTTAGTCGCTTATAGTTATAAATATTAATAATTAACTCGAGCCGGCCGATTATTATATAAAGGGCCTTTTACTCGGTCTCGCCTTAATTTTATAGGCGAGTCGCTTCGTTATTAATTTAAATATAATTATTACGAGGTTTACCGGTAGAACGAAAGTTAGAGGTATAATAAACTAATCTCTTTATAAACCGCCTTAAGTTCCGGCTCTCCTTACTATTACGAACCTAATATATTAATAATCGATATATAGAAATATATATATCTCCCGCTTAATTAGGATCTGTCTCCCGTCTCCGTTAATCTTTAATAGAGCCCGGATTTTTATCCTATTTCTTACGGCTCTCCCGTACGAATACCGCTATAACGTCGATAAGATCTTTAGTATTAAAGTAAAAAGCCCTCGCTATTATAATTATTAGGCGATAATAATTAGTATCTAGTACCTATATACCGTAGTATAGCGGCGTATCCTTATTAGGAATAGGTATATACTTATTTAAATCTAATTTCTCTCGATACGGCCGGGTATTCTACTATTCTATTTTACTATTAAGAATAATAGTAGGTTTAGCGGAAAGTATTATTATAATTTCCTATATAGCCCTTATATTATAGTATATGATATTATACCGTAGTAATTACGTCTCGAATTTATTAGTTTTATTTATCCGTAAAAAGAGTTCTTTAAGGAGAAACCTATAAGCCGTCTCTTTATAGTAAATATCGAAGTTCTAGGTACTCTTATATCTTCGAATATATTTAGTATAATACGTTATCGCGTGTAGTTTTAATATATTAAAATACCGATCGGTAGGGTCTTTTAAGTCTAGGTTCGAAATATTACTCGGCCGGTATTTATAGAAGACTACCTTTAACTTATAAATATAGTAGAGCGCGTACTATATATATTATAAAGTATCGCCGTTATAAGACGTATATTAGGTAAATATAATAAAGTTAAATATAACCCGCGCGTAATATAGGGTAGCCGGTACGCGCTTAATAAATAAAGAGGTAACGACGGTTATTAATTATTATAATATCGCTTTCTATTTATTACTATTTTATTACTTTATTTTATTAAAGTTCTTAAATAATTTTAACCCTACGAAACTTAATACCTAACGAAAACGGTAATTTAATTTAATCTCTATTATTAATTATTTTAAAGATTTCTTCGGCCTAGTTACCCCTTTTATTATCCGTTTAATAATTATAGGAACTACGTAGTCTTTAATTAAATCCCGAATCTAATTAATTAATTTTATAATAATTCCTTTTAGAAGCTAGTATAATATATCGATAATAAAGATAATATGAATATTAACTAGATAATAACGCTAGGCGAAGTTTTTAACGTCGTAAATAACTATTAAATCTTTAGCGAGGTCGGGATCTCTCCTTTATACCTTTATCCTTCGATATATATATTCGTAGGTCCGCGGCTCCTACGTCCTAGTTAACTCCCCTCGTTTATTAGGCGGGACTAAGTATATTAGATACTAACGATTTTATTTTACCCTTATTATTAAGATTTACTTTAAGTAATCGGCTATAAGCGATATAATTATTAGATAGTATCTTCGGGGTTAATTATCCGCGTATATAATATCGATCCCTTATATTACTAGGTCTTTAATTACTTTAGTCACTTTAGTATATTATTTGAATAAATAATAACGGTTATATATACGCTAGAGTATACGCCCTAGCGCGAGATAGTAGATATTTAATTATATATAATTACCGAATTTCTTTCCGTTTTTAATACGAGGGATTAAACCTAGGAGAACTAGGCTAGGTCGTTTCTAGATTTTATATATCGTATAATCGAGGTTCTCGATAATTATATATACTAGCTAGAGGGAAATATTGTGATATAGTAGTATAGTATTTAGTATATAGTAAAAGAGTTGTTATTTTTAAATACTAGGCCTATGTACTTATAGTATTTACGCTAGCTATATATAGTCTAGTATACTAAGTAGTAGGAATCTACTAGTAAATCGTATCAATATACTATGAATAAAAGAAAGCTATGGCGTCCTCGCTAACGTTTATATTAAGGATAGATTTAAACGCTAAAAGCTATTTATTTCCGATTACGCCTTGGAACGACTACGGTAAATATATCTAACTACCCTTTTCCGGAAGGCTATATTAGCGTAGTAGGTATTTACGTAGTCGGAGTTAATACTATAGGTACTAGTATTATAGGTACCTATTAAAGGCTTCCGCGAGGTATAATCGACGGTATTAAATCGGGCCTTATTATTAATATCTCCTCCTTGTATTCGTTAATAAGGTCCTAGGCGTTATTAAGGTATTTAATATTATACTATTAATTAAACTTAAGGCCGTAATCTTACTATCGTATTAAGTATTTTATTAATACTCCTTTACCTCGGCGGCGAACCCTCTTATTAAGAAGGCGCTTTATAACTTAGGACTTATATTTATTAATATCGCTATCGACGTAGACCGAGTCGGGCTACTCCGGTAGAGGACGATTAAAAGGGTCCGGTATACTAGGTTAAGGTTTTAGTTATATTATTAAGAAAACTGGGTAGACCCTCTAGTAGCCTAGTACCTTTAGATAATAGACTTATTTATTTATACACTCTAGGACTTTAAAAGGTCCGATATATTATTAGTTAAGTTTATGAATTTTCGTAGCTATAATAGCTTAAGGGATAGAGTAACTTTTATAAAAGTATAGTAGGACCTTTTCGCCCTTCTTAAAGTATATAGGCTAATGACTACGGTCGTAGTAATATTTCTGGCTTATTTATACGAAGTTAATAATATCGGTTACTTTTATACGGATACGGGTCTACTATAGTAATAATATACCTGAACCTAGTAAATTAAGAGGTCGGTTTAAAGTAAAGCCGTAAGAGACCTCGTTCGGCGTTTTCGACGTTATTATAGAGGGTGAATTATTTAGTAAACCTTAGATTCGAGGTAGTACCGTAGGCCAGAGTATTAGGTCGTAGAGTATATATATATAGAACCGTAGCGCTATCTTAGTGGTTTAGTTAGTACGTTTACTACTCCTATCCGTTTAAGGGTAGTAGGCCGTAGAGTATAATAAACCGATTTTAAAGTATTTAAATATAGTTTTCTATAGGTCGCTAAGGAATTTAGGGTCTTTATTTAATAATAGTACCTTAGGTATACCCTAGTCGCCGATATTAAAGCGGTTTAATAGTACGATAACCTAATTACTAGTATTCTAGGTAGATTTACCTAGGATATATATAATACGCTTAATGAATTTATATATAATAGTTATAGTATAGTCGAAGTCTTCTGTAGTTACTAGTATAGCTAGGATTTAGTCGAGCGTAAGTGTATAGAACGGGATAGGTAGGCTTTTAATTAGTTATATAACGTTATATAGACGATATCGACGAGTTTATAGTACTAGGTAATTAGGGTAGTACCTAATATAGTTACGGAGTTATTTTATAAGCCCATAAATATACTAGGATTTAGATATAATTTCGAAGTATTTATTAAAACCTAGGTAACTAGCGCCGTATACTATATTTAATACTTCCTTTATAAGAGGCTGAGGAATATAAAGACGCTTTAAGCCGGTAAACCTATTAACGTAATAGAGTAAACTAGAGGTACTACGGATAAAAGAAAGCGTAGCGACCGCGCTAAGGTTAGGCTCTACTTTTATAGTAGAGAATTTAGGTAGTGTAGCTAGAATAAAAACTATTAGATCCATTTATTTAGGTCGTATCTTAGTATTAATATTAATTAATTTAATGATTTTTATCTAGTATAGGTCTTTCGCGTAGCCTTCTATTAGACGCGAATAAAAATCATCGCTTATCTCTATAAAGGTAGCTGTATACGCGTATAATTCGCTATTATTAGCGAGGCCTTGGGACGTATAACTATAGAGTACGTCTAGCTCTAAATAATTATTTAATAGAGTTAATAGGTTCGAGCTAGTAAGCCTTAATAGAGTATCTAGTATAATATATTTTTTACCGGGTTTATACTTTACGTTTAAGCGGAACTAGCGGAGGAATTAAGAAACTTTAATTAATCGAACGTTTATCTTTGTTATAGACGTAGTCGTTATAATCGATAATTATTTCATAATATTAAATATAGCGGAATAATTAGTTTAAATAACGACGGTATACTTCGACGACTCTACTAGGTATCTAACTTTCTTAATTATTTATATAAATCCTATTATTTTAAGCTTTATAGGCTAGTAGTTCTTTTCTATAAAAGTTAATACCCTAGATAAAAATATAATTAACTCGATAGTAGTTTATAATAGTTATTTACTAGGCTCGAGTTAAATATCCCTTTTAATATAGAAGATTTATATACTAAAGCCCTACTTTTAAGAAGTATTAAGGTTAATCTATAATACCCTATTAAGATCGAAATAAACTAGAATCGACGCTACCGATAATATTTATTAAAGGCTTCGGAAGCTTATTTCCTCTCGGGCTATAGGTAGTAGTAATTAATATCGAGATAAGTAGGCCTTATGTAGATTACCCTTAGTCGGAGCTTCTTTAAGTAAGTTTATCTTTAAGTTTTATAATAGTCCTACTAGCTAAGTATAGTAATAAACCGAGCTACGGAGGTAGCTTATAAGACTAAGGTAGTACTCGAGGTCCCTAAGGGTACTAGGGTAGTTAAGGGTATTAATAATTTTCAGCTTATCCTTAGTTATAGTTATATCGAGCGAGTTTATTTTACGTCCTAGTAAATTAATATCGGGGTAGCCTAGGAAGGTTTTTTTAAATACGATAGCGATATTATAATTAACTAGAAGACGGAATAGAGCGCGTAGGTAGTTAAGGTACTCGGGAAAGGATTTCGAGCTAGTAATAATATTATCGATATAGGCCTGAGCGAAAGCCTTTAAGGGGCGCAAAATTCTATCGATCTAACACTATATATATATTATTAAGTTTATATAATTTATAATAGGTACGTTAAACGTCTCCTAACCGCGATATATTACGATAGTAAATATATATCTAAAGGCGGGGTACACTAGCTATTAATAGAAGAATAAATATATATTAAATACTAAGAGGTGAGTATAACCTAGTAGTCTAGTAATAATATTAGACTATAGTAATATAGGATAGACGTTAGGGACGATAAGGTTATTAAGGCCGTGTATATCTACTATTACTCTACCTTTACGCGTACCGTCTAGTAGAGTCTTCTATACTACGAAGACTAGATAGTTAAAAAGTATAGGCTAGGTCGTATACTTTAGACGACTCTATTTATATAGTTCGTCGAAAGTTTTATTAACGATAACTTTATCTTTAATACCGAGTAGATAAACTTTAATATAGTTATTATTAGGGAGTTTAGTTTATTAGTTATTACGTAACGGGATCTTTATTTACTTTTCTTTAAGGACCTTAATAAATCCTTTATTAATCTATAATATAGGAAACTCGTCGATAAGGTCTAATAGGGCCTTTATTTTATTAGGGTTACCGAAGACTATAACGCCGTTATAGAGCTTAACTTTAGAGGCTACGCTAGAGTTTACCGAGTTAATAAAGTTTATATTTACGGAGGCGGGGAAATTTATATTAGGAATAATATTATCGACGAGTATTAATAGATTAAAAGCTACCGCCGTAGTAAGAGTAGCTATTTTTTTAATTTAACTCGTCGATTTTTAAGTTATAGAAGTCGCCGTTAAATAGGGCGTTTTATAACCTCTTTAATTAATAGGTTAATACTTTACGGAAGGCTTCTACGAAGCCTAGTCTAGTATTAAAACCGGCTACTCTAATAGATCGGCGAAGTAGACGTTCTTATAATTAATTTCATAAAGTATACCTAGGCGAAGCCTTCGCGGGATATAAATAATAATATCGGTTTTATTCTTAATAAGGACGTACCCGACTTTAAAGTTAACGAGGTAGGCGTAGAGGATTAGATTAACCTAAGCGATAGGCTCGAAGATAAAATCCCGGTCTAGTAAACCTACTAGGGTATAAACTAGAATTATAACTTTAGTATATAATAGAATAATAAAAGCCTTACGAGTATGGATTAGGCGGCGTATATATTAACCTCGTTAATAAGTTATAATAAATATAATAACTCTATAGTTCCTAATAAACGTAGTATTTTTATAGACGTCGATAATTATCTTTTCTAGCCCGATAATATCGTTATCGATAAGTATCTTTATTTTTAGATTATTAATTAGGTAAATTTCCCTTCTAATATAATATAATACTTTAATACTATTATCCTTAACGCCTAGGACGTAGATAAGGATAATAATATATTTATCCGTCTCGTACGTAGCCGAGCTAATACTCTTAATACGGAGTAGTAAAGTTATCTTCTTAATTTAAACGTTAGGGAGTTTAGATAAGATTTAGGGCTTATTAACTAATATGACTTTATATCCGGTATTAATATAGCCTTCGTTTTCCTCCTTTTCTTTAATAATAGGAGTAAATTTAACGGGTATATAAATATAGTTTTAACCTCGGAACGCGAAGCCTAAGCTAAGTATAAAGGGGTTTAAGTAGTTAGATTCTATGATTTTAATAGTTATAACGTTAGCTTCGAAGGGTACGTTAGGGTTTATAGGTTTATTAAGCCTACTAGTAGAAGGCTTTATAGTTATACTAGGGAAAAGCCTATCGAGTTTATTAATAGAAGGCTTCGTAGCTTTATTAGGATCTATAGCTTTACTAGAAGGCTTTAGTAAATAATTTTCCCGTAAGTATTTATAGAGTTTAGTCTTTAATAGAAAAGACGCTTTATAGTTACGGTAATAAGTTTCGATCCCGACGAAGCTACTGAATTATTTATCGTACTATAGATTATTATCGGAGTAAGGATTAACTCCGTGGTTTTATTTAGTAGGGTATTCACTAGTATAGTATAATTTATACTAGTATATTTCACTTTAGTGAGGTTCATTCTAAATATCGATATCGTCGGTTTATTAATACTCTAAATTATCGTCCTTAGCTGAGGCCTAATATATTATAACTTTATTACGGTAATTATTTGGCTATTAGGGAAGTCTACTTTAGTAATGATTTCGAAACTCTTAATTACCTTAAGGCTACTAAGGTGGTGTAGTAGACGACGACGTCGAACCTGACGTATTTAGTGCGCCGGTAATTTATAGTTATTGTCGCGGAGGTAGTAAAGTAGCTTATTAGGGTACGTAGCGAGGGTTTTACTAGTTTCTATACTATTAATTAACGTTATTAATAAATTAACCTATTTAAGTAAAGAAAGGTTACGACTACTAGCGGTTAAAGGGCTACTACTACTATCTACTATAAGAGGGTTAAGAATAGGAATTCGAAGGCTAATAACCGAAATACTATTAACTTTAATAATTATTACTTCCGTAAGGTAGTAGGCTTTACCGAAGGTTTCTACTATTATACTAAAATTACTAGTACTAGCTTTACGGCCTCTAGCTCTAAAAGATTAACGACCTCCCGTTTATTTCGAACTAGGTATCCTTTTTTAATTCTAGAGTCTAGATAAATAATAATACTATAGTATTAATACTAGGCGGATTAATAAAGGTATAAAGCTCGGCTATTATACCTTAATAAGTAAACGTTAGCTAGTTTTCGATATTATTAATCTTAGTAGATTTAGTATATCGGATAATAGCCTAAACGTAGCCGGTAGGCTTTCGTCGAGTACGAGCGTCGTATAAGGAGTACTTTTTATTTATTAAATAGGCTAAGGCTACTCCCGTAGCCTCCTTAAAGCGGTTAATAAAGGCGGTATATTATTTCTTAATATTATTCTTATTAGCTCGTAGATTAACCCTCTTTAGATTTAATAACTCGGCGGTATATTAAGCTAGGGCCGTACCTCTAAAAGAGGTATTAAGATTAATTCGAATAATTATAATACCCTTAACGGTAGCGAGGTTACGTACGTGTTCGACGAAAAGGATAACGCTTCTATAATAGATATCTCGACCGACTATAATAACGTCGCCTTCGTTATAAGATTTATCTAGGTATAGATTAAAGTAACCGAGGTCGTTAGAGTTTTATCTATTACTACCGGGAGCGGCTTTACTATCGGTATCTAGTTAACCTTAAGGACCTAACGGACCTAAAGGACCTTATTAAATTTACTATAATAGCCTCTATACCGCTACTTAAATAGCTTTTATAAGGTATTATTAGAATTAGTCTATGATTATATTCTAAAAGTTAAATATTATATTATTAAGTCTAATTAGCTAGATGAAAATACCTTCCTCGGTAGATATAACTAATATATATAAGGGTTATCGAGTACGTAAGCCCGAAGAATCCGACGGGGTCGGTTTAAGCGTATAGTTTCTCGGTAGAATATTACTAATAGACGGTGGAAGGTAGTATTAAATCTACTAGTTAACCTTTAGGCCTTCTCGAAGCTTTTAAATTTAGCCTACGAATATATTAATAACTCTTTTAAACGTAAATAAGTCCGTAGACTATTAATAAGGATATATAGGTAAATCTACCGAAGTTACTCGATTCGTTCGTCTAGGAGCTAAGGCTCTATTAGAGACTAGGCGGCGGTAGTATTTAATAATATAATCGATTATATAACCTATAAGTTCCGGAACCTCGTTGGTATATACTCGGCTAGTAGTATTAACGAAGTTAGAGATCTAGAAAGTAAATAGGATATATTTATTAGTTAAATAAAGTAAGTAAAAAGCTAGCTTAATAATTAGGAACCGATAATATCGATTCCTCGAAAAGGATATCGATTAAAGAAAGTTTTATTAGGATTAAAAAGATAGACTAGTAAAGTAATAAAGACACTTAGCTTTTATTAGGAAATCTTACTTCGATAGGTAAAAGCGGGGTACTCGTATACTAAAGGACTAAGAGTAGGATTATATTAAAGGCTTTAGGGACTAGTATATAGGAGGAGATATAGATATTTTTTATAATAGTAACTCCCGTCCTATAGAAGGCTTCGGCGTAAAGATAATTATACTCGTATAAGATATAGGAAAGAGTATATTCTACTCCGGTCTCGTCTATTAACGAAGGCGTTAGTAAATAGCGGAAGTCTTAGTAGAGGAGCTCCTAGTAGATTATTCGATAGTTAATTAATATCGAATAAAGCCGTTACTACTATATTATGATATAGTGGTATAATATTTAGTATATAGTAAAAGAGTTACTATTCTTAAATGCTAGGCCTGCGTACTTATAGTACTTACGCTAGCTATATATAGTCTAGTATATTAAGTAGTAGGAATCTACTAGTAAACCGTAACAAAGGTCGTTATAATATTAAGTTATTACTATCTCGTCGGACGATAGTATAAGAGGGATAATAGTACCTCTAATAAAGATCTATAACTATATTTCCTACTATTAGGTATTAATATATATTTCATTAACTACCCTATTATTACTATCGTTCGTAATCTTTATAGGTATATATACTAGATTATCTTTAAACGGTTTATAGCCGAGGAAAAAGCGGATAACTTTAATAATATTATAGTAATATAATTTGAAATATAAATTATTAAAATGGCTAATCTCGCTGGGTACGCGGAGATTATCGATTATCTAGTTATTATTATATATACCCTACTAAATATTATATTCTACTAGTTACCGATATTATTTTATATTACGGAAAATCACCTCCTCTTTTTAATTTACCTTAATTTCTATAGATTTAAGGTATACGTTAATATTTATTTTAATTATATAATATTCGGAAAATAAATAGGTAATAGTCTAACTAACTTTATTACCGAACGGGTAGTATATATCTTTTACTATTATTAACTATAAAGTATTTCGTCGACGTTTTTAATATTACGTGCGATCTAGTTTTATATACGTTATTATAATAGCGCCGGCGTCTCGCCCTATAAAGTCGGTAAAAGATTTTATATAAAGGGAATTAGATATAGATAGAAGGCTTCTAGAGGAGATAAACGGTATAATCGCGGAGGAAGATATTATAGCCGGTTCTAGTATATCTATCGAAGTAGACGAGGGCCTAGATAGATTATTAATATACTCGTATAAACTCCTAAGTAATGATATTTTTATTATTATCTTTATTAATCTTTAGATACTTAAGAGGCGGTTTATTTATATTATAATAAATAGTATAGAATTCTACTAGTTAATCCGTATTTAATTTATTACCGCTAGGCGCGGGTAACTCCTAGAGTTAAGAGATTTCGTATTAAACGAATATAAAGCCCGTTTAATTCTTAATAGGGCTAAAGATATTTACTAGTTTCCTACGTTTAGACTAAGGCCCTTTATACGTATTTAGGTATCGTAATAGGCCCGAGTAATTCTTCGTTTAGAAGAAGCCATATTAACCGTATTATAATCGTTTCATTACGTACTTCGCGTTATCCGGTATTAGAAGTAGAAAGTTTAAGAAAAGAATATCTATCTAGAATACAGTTTTATAAATCTGTAAATAAAGTTATTATTTTAAACTCGGACGCGTTTAGGCTAAATTATTAAGGTTTACCTAGATCTAGGCTAGATCTAGGCCAGATCTAGGCTAGATTTAGACTAGATTTAGATAAACCTTAACCCTAGACTACCTAAATAAGAAATTAATATTGAAATTTATATTTTATAAATATTAACGTCCCTTGCCCCGTAGGTCTATAATACTAATTCTTATTTAATTAAGATAATTACGCTAGCGATAGTATTCGGGCCATAGACTCGATATATACTATAATAAAACCGTTTAACTTAAATAGACGGTACTGAAAGATTTTACTATAATAGATTCATATATAATTTTAATAATTCTAATATAAGTAATATTCGTTCTACGGGTGGAAAGGGCTAGGGAAATATATATAATCGACGTTAAAGATAGTAATTAAATGGATTAAGGATTTTAGCGTAAAATTATAAATAGTATAAAATATTAATATTCGAAATATTTATTTTAATATGATTTTCACGGAATTTAACTTATCAAAAACGATATTCGTAGATTTAATAATACGAAAGTATATAAATCTCTTGAAACTCGACTGGATTAAAGGCCTTATTATATAGGTATTATATTATCTAATATCGATCTCTTTTAATACTCTTTTATTTCTCTTTTATTAAATAATATATAAATATTATTTCTTAAAGTAGAGCCTTAAGTATACTGGGTAAACCTCGGATAATTTAATATCCACGTGGCCTTATATTAGGAGAAGAAATCTCGGGAACTATACCCGTAAAAACTAGCGCCCGAGCTTTTAGCTCGTAGGTCTTGGCTAGATCTAGGCCTAGATCTAGGTATACTTACTATATAATCTATTATACTTCACTAGAATTAGCGATTATAGTTATTATATATATTATTATACCCTTCTAACTATATAATCATTATTAAATTTATTTATTTATTACCGTTATAGTACTATAGTAACTCTTTCTATTATTTAACTATAACGGAAAGTTATCTAAAGATAACTAGACTTTTATATATATAAAAGGGGTATATACGCCGACTTATTATTATATTATTATCGCCGTATTTTAATAAGTCAAAGAGCTCGTAGAGTAGTATTACTTTATAAATAGTATATTTAAGGATTAGCCGAACCCTAAAATCGCGTTTAAAGATAAGAGAGTCCGGTGGGGTTAATATTTAGTAATTAAATTTAACGATTAAATCTAAGTTTAAGGCCATATAGATTTCGGCGAAAGAATATATATCGGTACTATTATTTATTAGGGAAGCTCTAATAAACCGTTAAAGATTAAACGTAAATCTAGTAGCGTACCGCCTCCGGATTTCTAAAGTTAAGCGGTAGTAGTAGCTAATTCGAGTAATCTTCGTATTAAATAAGAACCGAGAATTATTTTTAATCCTCTTCTACTTCGCTCGTTTAGAGGCTTCGAGATCGACTATATATTAAATTAATATACGCTAGGGAAGTTCGTATATAAGACCCGGTTTTTTAAAATCTCCTTATATCTATTACCTAAAGAATTTAATATAATTTATTTACGATTTTTATTACTTTAGGATTATCTAGTATCTCGCGACCTAGTAATAAACCCGAGCTTCGATTACTTTATATATTATATTATAAAGGGGTATTATATTAATATCTTAAAAAATAATAATTTATAGAGTACTATTTAGTATTTCCTAGATAGAGGTATAAACTCGATGAAAATCGAGGTTATTATAAACGATGATTTTAGTTAGTTATATCCTCTATCCTCTAATATTTAATTTAATTTAAGAGATAGATTTATTTTTATTAGGACTTTAAATTTATCTCTTTCCTCCTCCGTTCTAGCCTTTTCTAGGTATTTAATATATTATAAATAGAAGCCTATTATCGCGCTAGAGGGAGCCCGAAAAAGACGAGCTACTATAGAAATTAATATCGAAAGTATATTCGTATCTATTTATTAATTCTCGTTTTCTTTATTTCGAGATTAACCTCTCTTCTTTATAGCTTCGAAATATACTCGTTCTCCTAGTACCTCTAACGAGGATCTAATTCTTTTACTAGTAGCGAAAAGATAAAAGCGCCTAGCGAAGCTCTTAGGCCTTAATAATAATAAAGATTATTTATTACTATTACCGCCGAAATAGACTTTAAAGAAATCGCTAGCCGAAAAGCCTCGTTAAAACCTTAAGCCTTTAAAGGAGTCCTCCGAGTAATTATATTAAAAGAATGAATTCTTAATTAAAGAATCCTCGGAATTAACTATTAATAATAATAAAGATAATAACGCGGATAAAGAAGAGAAAGTAAAGTTAGTTATAATATAACGGTTAATCGATATCTTCTTTAATAGTATTATATTTATTAATTACCTTCCTCCTAACTTTAAAAAAATTAGTAATAATTATTTATATAAATATATTTACGATGAGATATAGGAACGTGTTACTATATTCGCGAAAATCGCCTATTCTAATAATTCTCGCGGTAATAATAAAATGGCGATTCCTAGAATACTAAAGTTAATCTATTATTAATAGTGGCTCTATATATTTATAGTTATACTATTCTATAAAGGCGACTTCGGATAATTTAGTATTATTATCGGAGACGAAATAGGTTTAAATAAAGTAAAGCCTTTTAATATATCTTTTAAATTTCGCGATTAATTCTATTTACCCATAAACCTTTAAAGTTATGGGTTCCGCGGTATTCTATTTTTAGTTATATTAAAAATGGGTAGAGATTTAACGAGAGTAGAAGGAGTAGCTAGTAAAGCCTTAGTATTATTATGAAAACACTCCTACGGGCTCTAAATATCCTACGAATCGATAGTTCTACGAATATCCATATTCACCGGGTTTAGAGGCTACCTATATTACGCTAGTTAACGAGCCTAAACTATTCCTTATCCCGCCGCCCGATCTCGGTATTTAGGTTAATAAATTAAAATCGGTAATCGACCTTAAAGACCTAGAGGTATAACTCGTAGTTATTAATATAATAATAGAAATACGGTTATATTATAAATAAAAGGGCGCCGAAGAGCTTAACGATAGTATATAATAAGAAGGACCTTAAAGTAATATAATTTAAAAGTAAAAAAGTACTAACCCTACGTAGTATAATTCCCCGAGCGTAATAAATATATCGCTATATATAGTTATTATACGGCAGATATAGTTAGCCTCTAATAAAATCTTTAACGAAGAATATAAATATCCCTATATAAAATAAGCGAAAAAAGAGACTATAGAGGAAGTAATCTATTATTTCTAATACGGCTTCGTGATCGTGGGCGAATATAATAGGGTAAGAAACTTAGGTAAAAATCCATATTATTCTTTTTAGAAGATAAGGAAAACTCGTCCTAAATATAACTTCTATTTTAGAACTATATTTAGAACGATTATTAATTAAAATTAAGAGAATATTATAGCCCCTCGGACTATTATAGAAGATATTTATTAGAATAATTATTAATTCGGCTATTAACGCTTCGGACCTATTAATTTAAAAAAGTCTGCGAGTATTATTACCTAATATATAAGAAAACTAGGGTATAAGAGAGATTTATTAAGGTAATAAATATCCTCGCTAACGTACTCCTTTATACCTCGATACTACGATATAAAAAAAGTAATTAAATTAAATATATCTTATAACGTTTAAGAAGTTTTATTAAAAAGACTTTACGATTATTTACCTACTAGGACTCTAGCCGCGATTCAGGTCTACTATTATTAATTAGAAAACTATTATACTAGAAAGGCTCTAATAGCGGTAAGACTACCGGAGGAATATTAGGACTATAATACCTCTTTCCTATACTAACGTTCTTAGTATTTAATTTTGGTTTATTTTAATATAGTATTTACTATACTACGGGTTCTCCGACTATATAGATTTTTACCTACCCTCGTTATCTCCTTTAAAACTCTTAATAAGAAGTAAACTAACGATACGGCCGCGACCTCTAGTATAAATAAAGATAATAATCGGATATAAGAAGATTATATCCTAGGTAGGGACTATATAATACTTAAGAAGATATCCTCTAAACTTAAGGCTATCGCCTTTATTTTCAAGAAATATAAAGGGGTAAATATATTAATTATATTCTTATTCACCGAGATAATTCTAGTAGTAGAACGGGTAAATCCTTCCCTTCTTTAAAATCTCTAGTATAAAAAAGCCTAAACTCGCTTCTTCTAATATATTAAATATAACGTTCTCTTTTCTAAATATAATATTTAATATTAACTTTTCTTTATTATAGTATATCCGAGAGGAGTTTAAACCTAAAACACGAATATTCTTCGGGACCGATAAGGCGAGGGTCGTAATTATATACGCGTTAATACGAAAGACTAATTATAATCGTAAGCTAGTAGAGAATAATATATTTAATTTCTTAATTAGATTTACGCGGTAGATGAGCGTAAGCTTAAATCTTATACGTACGACTATAATTATTCTATAAGCCCCTCTACTCTGTCGGGTTATATAAGTAAATACCGAAAAGAACGTATTAAATAACCTAGTTAAAGGAAATGTTTTAGTATATATTATATACTAATACCGGAATTAGGGAGTATATAGAGGGGAAGCGGAAATCGAAGGCGGATTTTAGGGTAGATATATTTAAGACTATAAATACGGCGAACGCGGAGGGTATAAAAGGCGCTAACGGAGGTAATAATCCTAAATATAATAATAGTACTTAGAATATTAATGATATTACGGCTGGTAATAATACTAGGGAAGGTATAAAGGCGATTTAAGAAAATAATATATACGTTAAATAAAAGCGCGGTTAGAGTAATTACGGATATAATATTTAGTTATTTTAGTAAAGCGTTCTTACGTTTCTAAACCGTTAGATATTTAGGCTCGAGTAGGAGCTAAGAAGCCCATTACCCCTCTACGCGCTTTTCTATATAATAATACTTACTATAATATATTATTATCGCTTACGATTTTAATCCTCTACTCTATTATATTTAGGAACGATAATAAAAAACCGAGTATTATATCTAGCCTAGATCTAGGCCTAGATCTGGCCTAGATATTCTTTAGGCCTAACCTAGATTCTACCTAATCCCTAAACTCGCTACTAAGGGCCTACGCTCTTGATACTTTAACTATATCTGCCGCTATTTAACGCGGTGTCTAACCATATATTCCTTAACCTCCTCTTAGATTTACGATCGATACGGGGCCCCGGGAATTAAAGGCTACTAGTAAAGACCTTTGGAACGATAACGGAAAAAGTCCACGAATATATTACCGAGCATACCTACAATATCTATAAGGAAGTTAGAGATACCGTCCAAATCTAGGCCCAGATCTGGCCCAGATCTAGGGAAGCGCGCTCTTAATACTTCGACTATCCCTACTACTATCTATACGGTAATACGTTATTATTTATCTAATTTAGATATAGCTGAGATAAGTTAGTAGATTTAATTATATTCTACTACGCTATATTTCGCTTGTTAATAGCCTGCGAAATACGTAAAATACGTATTTTACACCGATTAAGCAGCGATTTTATAGAACTATTTTTCCGGACTTGCCGATATACTATAGAGAGACGATTATTACAATGATTATTATAATTAATATCTACTATTATTCTTTACTCTTTACTTTTCAACCGATTTTGAATCGAAATATTCTTAAGAATAAAATAATAAGTTTAAGGGAAAACGCTAATATTAAAACGTATTAGTAAATATTTAAAAAGGGTTAGTTTTAAATTTAAAACTAAACTATTATTTAAATATCCCCTTAATTTTAAAATAAACGAATTAAACTACGTCTTTAATATAACCTTCGGTTATATCTAACTTTAGGCTGATAATAGTCTTAATTCTAATATTAACCTGAATAATTATAGGTCCGAGCGCTTATTCCATGAGTGCGCGCATTCATGGGGGCAGTAGTAGCCATGAGTGCGCATATCCATAGGGGCAGCAGTAGCCATGAGTGCGCATATCCATGGGGGCAGTAGTAGCCATGAGTGCGCATATCCATGGGGGCAGGAGTAGCCATGAGTGCGCATATCCATGGGGGCAGGAGTAGCCATGAGTGCGCATATCCATGGGGGCAGTAGTAGCCATGAGTGCGCATATCTATAGGGGCAGCAGTAGCCATGAGTGCGTATATTTATAGGGGCAGCAGTAGCAGTAGTCATGAGTGCGCGCATCTATGGGGGCAGCAGCGTTATTAGAATGATTATTAGAAATCCGCCTTGGCGTAGTAGGGATCCCCAAGGGATCCCCACCCTACCCCACCCTACCCCAAGCCCTACGCCAATAGATCCCCACGCCAGGCTGGGGTGGGGATCATACCTCGATCCCCACCCCACCCCACGCCAATCCGAAGCGTAGGGATATTCTAGGTCTTCTTTATATAAAACTATTATTTATACGTATTATTAGAAGTTTAGACTAGGCTAGGCTAGGCGTTCTAGATAATATATATTTAATTCGTTATTTAAACCCTCTTTTAACGTAGATATTATTAAATAATAAGAGTCGTTCGTCGTATACGTAGTTACTATACGTAGTTATTATACGCGCGAAAAATCGCGGGGGGGTGCCAAGCCCGCCCTTACCGGAAGGGGCTGGCTGGAAGCGTAGACCGTCGGTTTATCCAGGTGAAGGTTGAATTCTTGTTTAATAAACTCCTTACGAACGAACTAACATTTATCTGGGGTATCTATATTCTGCCCCTTTCCTATTCCCCTAAAACGACCTTACTCTTTCTCTAAGAACACCCATCGCACATATCATCTACCTGCAAATAACTCCTTAGCTCGCTGATAATCTGGTGTTTCTTCTCCGGCAATTTCAGGGGTCCCGCAAGAGACCAGGTCTTGTTAAATGACCCTTCCTCATCCTGGGCAACATTCATCCCATTGACTTTATCCTTGCAGTAACCCACACACTCCACTGGCGCGATATACATATTCGCATATTTTGGCAGTCCTCTCCTCTGGTTATTGAGGGTATAGTGCTCGGGCTGGCCATCTGCTGTCCACCCTGATTGGTCTGGCTCAACGGTATAGCAGAACTCATTCCCATCCTTTAATGCGATCGGAGTCAGCATTTCTTTTTCAGAGTGAGAGATAAGTGGTGAGACATGTCCACAGGGTACTCTGCTCCTTAGACATGTCTCACGATTCAGACCGTGGTACGAATTGGGGGGAGACTGTGAAATAATAAGCACCTTCTGTATGAGGCACTTTCCCATTTCGCGTTTTTCGTCCCAGCAGACGGGAAGATTATTCGACTCAAAGACGACCTCAGTCGAGGCACAGGCCCAGTCTAGGGTATAAATCTCGTCGTTGTGAAAATTGTAGTAATTGAAGCGGTAATATTGACCGAAGCGGTCGGGCGCTCCAAGTTCTACTTTCCATTCGTAGCCGCTAAGCCCACTAGGTCCACTAGGTGGGTCAAGAAATGGCTGCGCGGCTTCGCAGTAACACTTTGTCATATTGAATATGTCGCCTGTCGCGGAAGGATAGTATCTGCGAGCTTGGATGGGGGAGCCGAGGGAGAGGAAAACCGCGAGGCCAAGGACAAAACTGGAATGCATATCGGCGAGGAAGAGGCTATGGGGACAGTCGCAGATTCTTATAACACGATACAGATCTGAATCAATTATGTAACATGTCGCGAGATATCCGTGGAAAATGTTGCAGTCCGGTGATGAACAAGAGAGTAGAAGAATATAGAACAGAGGAAAAGCAGCGCAAATATATCTTTATAGAGGAATTTGTAGCATTAGAGTTCAGTTGAGACTGAGAGGCAATGTGGAGGTGTGGGAAGGTTCAGCCACGACTAGTTCGAGCACCGGATCTCGAGCGGAACTCTCTTGCTTCAATTCAATTCAATGCCACCGATACGGAGAATCATGCGGAACGCCTTCGCTAAAAGCAGACCAAAAATTTGTACTCATGAAAGCTCATCAATTTCGTCATCCCATCCCAGAGTTGCATAAATAGACATTGTTGTTTCCTGTGCCTGAGGTGGAGGCGTTGGATTCTGAGAATACTCAGATCTTGATGCGATAGATGATGGCTTGATTGGTGTTGCTTCACTTCCTAGCGCTTCCGGTCGATCAGATTGACCAATTGCGCGATCCTTGGTAGGCGTCTCATCTGCTGTTGAAGACCACGGTGGCTCTGTGTGCGAGACACTCGACTCAGACGGCTGAAGCACAGCTGCTGATATCAGTGGCCAAGCAATCTCAGCACCCGGCCAAATACCAGAGGAAGTCCTTGGACGCCCCAAGAACTTCGACGGGCCCCTTGTTGGTGTCTGATCAACATTCGATAAGTCCTTATCATAAACTTTCCTCAAGCTTTCCTTGACTAGAGCTGAGGAGGAGCCTTGAGGCTTTCTGGCCGAATCATTTACACGAGAAATACTCGAGGGTGGGATATCTTCTAGAATTGGCGGTGGCGCTGCTGCGTTTGATCGAGGGAGACGCGGAAGGCCACCAAAGACATCTTTGTGCCGATTTTTGCTTGGCGTTGCCATGATTTGCACGCCTTGTACGAAAGGGTTGCAGACTGGATTTCTGGACTCTGCGTACCATTAGTAAATCCAGATGGCACAGTGCACGAACAGGCCTTACTCTTCGGATGCGGTCCGGCCACTCTCTTTTCAGCGTCCTCAACCAATTCTTTGACCGCCATCCGAGGATTGGGTTTCTTTAGTGCGGCAATGGCGCTGTGAAGCTCTTGCTCCACTTTTGCCTTCTTCTTGAGCTTGGCCTCGGTAGCCTGAGAAGCGGCGTTGAGGTCCACCTCTCGCTGGCTGTAGCGCTTGTGCATTGCAACCCTGTTGAGCGGGATGGATGAGAGAGTAACATCGCTCACTTCACGCTTCAATTTAGGTAGAGTAGGCTCAGTGGCAGATCTTGAGAGTGACGGGGGTCTCTGAGATGCAGATCGCTCATCAGTCAAGACACGCTCCAGGGTACGTCGTGGCTTCCGAGCCTGCACGCGTTGCATTGCTTCGCCTGGCCTAAGCGATGTCGAAGAAGTGGAAGCTTTCGCCAAAGGCGGGCGTCTGGGCGAGGGTTGCCTAGGTCCGCCGAGCTTTTGACAGAGCAGAGCGGTCAGCTCTGGCAGGCGAGCAGCGTAACTACAGTTGTTAGTAATTAGACTACAAACGTGATATGAAAGAGGGGCTTACAAGGGCAACACCACGTCGACACAGAATTGCCGTAACTGATCACTGCCGGCTGCAATATCTGTGGTTTTGGCGCCAAGCTGAGAAGCAGGTCTGGTCACTTTATTACTGTTGTTGCCTTCATCTACACTCATCGATTGCCAAATGCACAGCCTATCGGCCAGTAAATCCAGCAGCGTAGCTAGATCCTGCTGTTTCTTAGGCCTTTTGGTCTTCTTCTGCGATCCTTCTCCACTTTGTGCAGGTTCCTGTGGTGGGCCTTGCTTCACAGATAGCGTCGGTGCCGAGGCCTCAATGGCCAGAGTTTCGAGGACTAGGATGATCTGCATTTGCGTTTCTTTTGCCCTCTGCTCAAGCAAACCTGCCCTAGTCGCTTGTTCTCGTGTCTCTGCAGTATCGCAAGAGACGGAGGACGTGTCCCTGCTCAGCCACCATCGAGCAATATTGAGTTCCTCTCCTGGGTATAGACCGTTCTTCCCAACGTTTGTCTTCTTGGATTTTCGAATCTTCTTGCTCAAGCCGGCAATCACTGGTTCACCTTCATCTTCATACAGATTTCCGAATGGCAAGTCCTTGACTAGATCAGGCAAAGTCTCACGATACTTGACATCCATGGTCGCCAAGACCAGTATGCTCCTTCGCAGGAATTGAACGAGTTCCGATTGGCTGTGGGCAATGTCATTATTTAAATCAAAGGCTGCTCGAGCCCGAGACAACGGACCCTTTGCAAAGTATGCCAGTGATGCCTAATAGAACAATTAGCAATGCAGATAAGATTTAGAGGGGTTGATAGCCGTACCTTCGACGCATAGAGGGCCTCCTGGTATTGCGATCTGATCATGTTGTATACATCTTCGGCTTTTTGTGTTGCATGCGTTACTGAGCCATCTAGAGCTGTTTGAATGGGCTCTGGCATCGTGGGACGCTGGGCTTCTGGTATTGCTGGACTTGCTGATGTATTTCCCTGGACGGGTCCTTGCAAGCACAGGTGAGCTCTAGGGGACTTTCCCAGTCCTGGTGTTGCAATTTCGTCCTTGTTGTGATCAAGATCGTGCGTTATGGCTGCAGAGTGCCACCATTCATTTTTAGAAATGCTGCGCTCGTCGTCTAAGCGTAATTTCTGTGGAAAACCGTGCTGGGGAATTGACGCCTGTAGCTGCTCAATTGCACGCACATCTACCCAGCTTGCCAACCTGCACAACGCAAAGAGACCACTCTGCACTTTTTCAACCGCATGGAGCCTGCCATCAGCAGCTGACTCTGCGATCAAGACCCTAGGTAGCTGGTCATGCTCATTATTAGCCTCCAGAATCTCAATACGGGCCGCAAACAGCCTGGAACCAGCGTAATCTTCGGCGTCGCCTATCGGGTCGAGGTAGGCTAAAGGAAGACATGCTCGTGGCAGCAAGAGTCGCGGGGTCAGCTTTCGGGCTTTCGGTGATGGGAGCGATGAGTGTGTCTGTATTAACATTGTAAGCTCATAATCCCATCCATGGCTCCCACAATACTAGTGTACCTGTATGCTGAATGACAGCCCAATTATGCATGGACTCTCCAGCTCTGAGTGCTTGCGTTTGCGAGATGTGTGCTTCGGCAATGTCTCGATTGGGTCCACTAGGGGCAGAGATGGAGCATCTCGAGACTCTCCAGAGTACGGAAATGACTCTTCATATCGCTGGTCATATTCGTTGGACATCCCATTCCTTCCGGCTTTTCTTCCTCATTCACTACTCGGCTTGCAAGTATAACGACGCGTTGAAGTCGCGGGATATAGCCGAAATTCTACCGGTGCTAGCTTGGCTAGTGCTACCCTTACTCGACGACCCTATCCGAGTTTCGCTGCCAGTACCTTTGTAGTACCCAAGCAGCTGCAGAATTTGAATCGCTTGACCCTTAAAATGTGTCGAACAACTATCGATAACAAGTTTTGGAATTTTGTCAAGGCCGCAGAGGACATCTAGACATCGCTCGCAGACACTGAACTCTTTCATTGGATCCTTGCCAGGAACAATGTACAGCGATGCTCAGGTGGCCTCAACACTACCTGAAGGATTCTCACAAGTGTCGCTGCGTAGACTCCAGCGGACCAGCATTGTACAGTTCCAATCCTGAACAGTGTCCCACGATGCTTCTCGGGTCCTAACACATTCCAATCTACATTTATAAGGATTGATCAGATCTGAAAACACCCTTCCAGCCTTCTCAGTTCGGCATCTTCACCTCAAGATTTCACCCGCATTCTGTAAACAACACCTTGGCTGTCTTTCTTACGGTATCACCTGAAATCCGGCTGCAAATCTTCGGGGAGCTCGTCATCCCAGATCCTAAAAGCACACATGTAGGACCGCCAATGAGCGGCCCGGTCATCTACTACAGAAATCGTAGCTTCTCTACTGAAGTTCTCGGTATTTGCAAAATGATCCATGATGAAGCTCTCTCCATTCTCCTCGAACAAATCCACTCAACCCTTTCTATCTATCTACTTTACAACGGGTGTCGAGCCGTGCGGATCTGATACTAGGTTGATCTTGATCAGGCTCTTAAGGCATTATCAGATTCAAAGCAGCTCCTAAATCTAACAGTCGTTGATGCTTGATGGGTCGAGGACTGGTTGCATAACCAGGCGTGAACGCCAATCCCTCAAAAGTATGTCACAGGCGATCGTAGACAAGCAACGTCACTTGCATTAATTCTGAAATACTGGGTTGAGTTTCTATGGTCTTCTTGAGGATTGAAGGCGACGTAAAAGACCGAGTGGAAAAGAAAGTATTAAACGAAGAGTGAAAAAAGTAAGGGCGGTTCGTGTAGCTCTGTGCAAATGCCGATCATTTGCTTTCAGCTGATGCCGTCAATCTCAAACTTCTACCCACCTAAATTCGGTCAGCTGTTACCCTGTCAGTTTCGTTTGAGGCTGCTGCAGTCAGAGATGAACTCACTCATCTTCATCCCAGCCCAAATCCCACGGCAGATAAGCCTCCATACTCTCTGTATGCTGCCTCCTACTCTCCTCCCTCTCCTCCACAAATTTCTTCCTCATCTCCTTGCCCTCCTCCATACTAAGCGGCCACCCGTCCACCAGCTCCACTATGTGACTCCAAACCTCGGTCGGCAACCGCCAAAACCTAGGAGATCTCCTTCGCACTTCGTTAGCCCACCAGTCACGTCGCTGACAAGGTACCATAGCTGTGCTCATAATGCGTCGATTGGGATCTATGAGGTAGAGAGTTAGGATTCGGAGATGTCCTGGTTTCCAAGGATCGGCGAGATTGAAAGGGTTGAGTTTAGTTTGGAATGTGTTAGGGAACACAACCTTCCTGCCCTCCTTCAGGCTGACGTCGCCCATGTGCTGGATACCAGGATCGCCGTCTTTGGCACCGTATATCTCTTCAGCGGATGGATGTCCCGTGATATAGCCTCTGGCAAGACCCGCCTCTTCGGGGCTAATGCGCCGGCGGAAGGAGAGCGTAGGTGGTGTATAGGACGAGAGATTTTGTGCGGAGTAGATGTAGTGCGCTGTTGCACATATCCGCTCATTCCTCTGCCCTTTTACGTGCCAGTCATCTTCTTCAAACTCCGGTTTCTCGGGAGTGAGGTCAATCTCTCTCATCTGCAAAACCATCTGCAATCCAATATTCCAGAACTCCCGCTTCAGATCAACGAAGATGACATCCCGGTATCGACCCTCGTGGTCAAGCCACGAATTCCACGCGCGCTGCTCCGGTGGCGTGAACGAGCCAGGTTCTCGCATGATCATAGGGTCGCGGCCTAGTTCTGCAAGGTGGAAGCGTTGATTTTGGTAGCCTGAAGCCTTCAGGTCTATCAAGCTGCGGTCGAAGAGAGGAAGGAGGGTGGAGATCAGATTTTCGATTATGAAGTAGAACCTGGAGTGGGTGTTGGGGTGGACATTGTTAATGTAGCTTGCGATACTGTGGGAGAAACATTAGTTGCTGCATATTCAATTCAGACATGATGACGTACCGAGGGCCACCAGCACCACGGTCATCAAAAGTAACGTCGAACGGCAGGCATTGGAATCGATTCGACCACGCCAGCGTATTTGGGTATCTTGCTCGTTCTTTCTCAATACGCTCATCGTCCAAGGGTTTCCTGACTGGTTCGCCGTTGCCGGTCGCAGCAATGCAGTCCTCAACTGCAATCTGGCCCTCCCGGAGGGTTCTCGTAGTACCGAAGGCAAAAGGAAAGAGGTATGGATCCACGATGTCTACCACAGCATTAATTGGGTTTCTGGCGCCCTCAACCACAGCTCGCCTCAACGAAGCCGCTGCTCTCTCTAAGTCCTCTCTGAGAAGTCTATCTACACAATCATCGGACTTAATAACGCCGCCGTCGAAGGCTGGAATGATCCTTGATGGGATAAAGTCGTGGACATAATATTTGACTTCTTCCACGCACCAATCGAGCATTGACCGTGTAATATCCTTTCCCGTCGAAAGCTTCTGGCTTTTCCAATCGAAAGTGAAATTCGGGTCGAAGACCTTGCGGTCCCAATCCGGCAAGTCTGTAAGCTCATTGATCAACGCCAACATTGTAAGCTCGCGTACCGTATAACAAAATCTTGGATTTTCTGAGCCATCTAGCGCGGAAAGCAACAACGTGTTCTCGTCTGGTTGAAACATAGGCTGCCATCTTCTACTCTGCATTTCTGGCCATCTCAATGGGAGGCCGAAGCCTGGGACGGTCCAGTCTCTTTGCTTGCGTGAAGCCATGATATTGCACAAAAAGAGGTATCTGGCAAAGGTGCACGAGCAGGGGCACAACGTAATTGCAAAGCGAGAAGGGGGCAACGACTATGACACACGGACACACCACAAAGCTCGCTTGGAACTTCAATCTCGAAGAAGATAGATGTTGGCGTCTCACATTGGGGGCGAGGCGTGCTCAGCTCAAGCCTGCTTTAGACGTCACGCATGGCAAGACCCTGAAATATACTCCGAGAGATACACCCACGTCCATGTTGATAGCTTGCATAGCCCGAGATGTGAGTGGCTCCGCGATGTGCTGTGGAAGACTCAAACAGTGATAGAGGTTGATGATAAGTTGTTGATTGGTCGTGGAAGGGCGTTGTTAGGGGCTTAAGCCCTAAGAAGCGAAGCGGCTTGGCAATCCTCGGTTTCAGCGGACCATCCGAGCCGTCCTCCCTTCCTTCACACCATCTTTCAACCACGCCGCGATCCTCCCTTGTTAGTCTTCATTGATCTTACACCCTATTTCGACTACTTTACCGCATGCTCGCATGCCCTTCACGCGCAATGATTTAATTCTGATTCAGATATCAGCCATGAGCCATGAGCCACACGAGGTCTTGTGGTCCCCGACAGTACTGTGCCTCAAGCTGAAATTCGACGTCTCTTTGTCACGAATAATGGCCATTGTATGGCCCAATGAAATGGAAACATGGCTAAGAAGGTAAGTCTGTTGCGGTAGGACTCGCATCATTCGCCCGATTCGGCGAAGGTGGCCAAGTGCGTCTGCCGTTTTGTCTGGGAATTCAGCTGGGAATTTTTGTACGCAGGTATCCCACGCATATCCCACGTACCTTCTTATTCTCTACGTAAGAATGCAATGTGTCTTTTCCGATTTTTCTGTACTTCGACTTCGGGAAGAAAACTTCGTCTCTTTCATCTCGTTCCAAGTTCTCGACCACGAAAATTGCAGTCTTCTGAAATCTCAATTCCACCCTGGAACATTGTCTTCCACGCCAACCTTCCTAGCTTCGTTGAATAAAAACGAGGATGTGGCGTGTGACCGCAATGCCGCAGGTTTCATGTGTGTCTATGTTCTGGCATCTCCGTCTTTGGGCACAGCCTTCGCTTCGTTTTGCATACACACGGGAAATGAGGTCTCTGACGGGAGCTGAGCATGTTATTTTGTTGAAATCGGCCGTAAGAATTTCCCTATAAATTCTAAGGATTTTTCAGTGGTCTCGACGTTGGTAGTCCCATAAATCAGTCTTCATTGCAGCGTTCACTGAATTCATTCTTACTTTTCCCACCAAAACGCTTGTCCGTCATTTACAAGCATGCTCTTATCGTCGACTTTTGTTGCCATGATGGCTCCTCTATATGCGATTCTACAATGTACCTTAGTCACCGCATCTCCGTTGGAAGACAAAATCAAGGTGCAGCTCGACAAAAGACAAGAACCTGATGATCCATCCAATGTCGCAGCCGAAGATGAGACCGACGCTGAAATAGCGGCTGACGGGACAGGGCCACTGAGAAAAGGTAAGTCGCAAGAAGAGATCGCGCAAAGCCTCACTGACGCAATAAAAAGCTATCTCCGCTCGATCGCTTTACACAAACCAGCCCTCGGCAACCTGGTATCAGATCGACGTCCAAACTAGTGATTCCGCGGCTTCCTTCACCAGTTTCGTCGAGGCAACGACTTCGCCAGTCCCGCCTCCATCCGATCCAAAGCAGACACAAGGGGGCGCTCCGTGGAACGTCGATCACATCTTCGAGCTTCAGGTCATCGGAGAAATGGGCAAATCAGCGAGACCGTAAGATACACCCTTCAGTACACATGTGTTGCTCATCGTCCGTTTTTGCATACTGACTTGTTATCAGGGATTCAGGCAGTACGTCGATACCCGCAGCCGCATGGACGAAGGTCACCAATGCAATCTTTACACAGGGACCGTGAGTAATTTTCGGATTCTAGGCACGCTCATACTAAAACAAAGCCCAGCCTCTGCACAGAAATTGCTCGAAACGTGACCACACTCGACAATCTTCAAGGCATTCCCAACGCAGTGAATACCTTCAAGAAACAAGTCTTCACCGGGAATCTCACTGGTGTCGGAAACCCAAGTAACGGCGACGGTGCAACATACTTCAGCTTCTTCGGACCCGCTGTGCAAAAGTACCTCTCTGACAACAAAGACGCTCTCTACAGTGGCGCCGTCGATAACATCGGTGACACCCTCGCAAGCATAGGCGACAACAATGCGAATGTAAAGACCTACTTCACCTCATACGCTCAATTCCACTACCAAGGCGCCATCGACTTCCTCTCGGGGTGGTCCGGGAAACCTTACGATCGAACTGCGACCTCCACTGGCACTGGCACTACAGCAGCCACAACTACTGCCGCCGTCGCAGCCGTAACCTGTTTCCACGCCGCGGATCCCCGAAATACCTGCGCAGCCATCGCGAATGGCCCAGGCTGGTGCAATTGCGGTGACTCCACCGCCACATTCGCCGTTGAGACCACAGGAGCCAAGCAACCCTGTGGCTGGACTACTCTGCCTCCGACAAACTCATTTAATTGTGCTTCTGCTACGCCGCCTAGTAAGAAGAGGGGGTTGGAGAGGTTTAGGGGTTAGATCGGGCAAACAGTTGCTGCGCTAAAACTCCTGGCGACTCCTGTTCTCTCGCCATCACCGAAGTGGTAGCCGTAAGAGTGAGAAACTGCGTTTTCAACTGTCGAGATCGCTCAACTGCACAATTACTCTCTGCAAGTCATGCTGAGCCTCGGATCCGTGAAATTGATCCATGACGGGCAGGTACTTTTTCGTCAGCGGCGCTATTGTCATTATGGATGTTCTGCTCGGGTATGGGGTGAGCGTTCCACTTGGTCAGTCAACATAGCCCATATACAGTTCAATATAAACATATACAAGGGTCTATGTCATCTGCTCGATGTTATTGATGGACCCTTTCGCAATTGATGAAATTCCTATCAAGCACGTTTAGGTCCTGTTCCGCCTCCAAATCAGCGCTGCGTTCTTCTCTGCCTAGCAAGCGTGTTCTCCACATGTTATCTTTCTCGTTGATTGTCAGATGACAGGTTACGGTCCTGTTTGCGAAGTCCAGGCGATTTTTTCATTAACTGGTAACAGAGTAGCACGTACAGAGGCAGTATCGACCAACTTGAGGGGCCGGGAAACCCGAATGCCCCTTTTAGCTGGACGAAAAGAGACGGACGAGAAGCGGGTGTGTGACACGGGTTCTTGGAATTTGGGAACGAATCAGGGGAGGTATGGCCTTGATTGGCTCGGTTTCTTGATCAACGCAGGCTGGTGAGGGAAGCACTTTGGCTTTCTAGCGCAGGAAAGTGTTCCTCCTGTGCATGTGTCCTGGCGCTTATGTGGGGGACGCCAAGCTTACTTCGCAAAAGAAAGTATTCTTCCCTCATTACAATATGGCTGGCAACAGGAACCGAGTGTATTGGAATGATTCGAAGACAACCGTTCGAAACAGGCTGGGGCTGGAAGATAATGAGGATTCCTCCAAATTTAAGGTGGGGATGCTTCTTATCCTGTCCTCTTACATAAGTATAGACTAAGCTTTCCAATTAGAATATATGTTTTAAAGCCTATCGATGGAAGCTTTCGTTATACCCGATGCTCAATGCATGATCAAAGGGGAGTGAGGAGAGGGACATTTAAAACTAGTGGATAGGGATGAAGACTTCAATGATTTGATAGCGTGGAATTTCTACCAACTACATAAACCGGTGCATACAAAATGGGTGAAAAATAAGACTAGTGGCATGTATAGCCGGCCGATAGGTGATAGAGCTAACCTCCGTGTCCAGTCGCCACTGGGTCCTCCACCCATGCCCATCGAACCCCAGCCCCAATACCAAAGGGGATTTGACCAAGTGAAGGCGGCAGCAAAAGATGCAGCAAGAGATGGACAATGATCAAAATTTTATATTAAGACTTGCGTGAGTTACGATTCACAGCGATTCCATTTCCAAGTTTTGACGGTCTCCTTTGCTCCATTACGACGCGCATTGCTGACGGACCTATTCTGTTTTGCAGGGATCAATTCTTACTCCTCGTAGTCGGTCATCCTGGAGGCTGCCTTGGCAGAGTGTGTACGGTGAGAGGGATCGGAAAGAGGAAAGGTTGCCAGAAGCATGAAGGCTGACAATATTGAGATTCTGGTGCCTTGGGAAAGTCGATTCTACGTTAGTGCTTGGTTTAATCAGACCGTGAGAACAGCAATGCAGGTCTTGTATGACGGTGATGAACAAGGATAGGAATGAGCTCGTAGACAAGTAGGTAATACCAAACGGCTCAGTAGCTGACTTCAAGGCATAATTCATTGCCATTCTGTGTTTAGTCTTCTTTCTCCACCAAATCTGCGCCTAGGGCACGTTGGGCGCGCTTGCGGACGAACTAATAAGACCATTTTAGGCTACGTTGGGACAAAATTTGATCTTATATTTATTCTGCGAACTCAGAATTGATGTCAGAACGGGCCGATTACTAACATCAAGAAACCGAAGCAACCTGCAATTTGGGGTTTTCCAATGATCCTGCATCGCGCTCGCAAAGCTGGCAAGTATACCAATGACTGTTCAGAGGGCCGGAAGCTGGCCCTCTACGCTCTAGGAAATGGATCGTTAGCTCATGCTTGCTCCATCTTTGGTAGAGATAGCCTACGTTGCGTAACATTGCTACAGATGGTGTTAGATGTACCATTATCGAAACGACCCCAAGAGGCTCGCAAAGGAATAATGACAGGCCGAAGGCTTATCAACGAAACCTTCGATGAATTTTATATCTAAACAGGAATGGAAAAATCCAGGCGCCTTTCGATCTCCCCGCTTTCGTCACTCGTTTGGCATGATCATTTCTATCTTCAGCGATTTGCACTCCATCATTCGGGGCATGATGGCCTTCTTCAAGTTGAGTTCTTCTGCGAGCCTGCGGCTTGATAGCTTCTGCGGAATTCCGTGGACCGACATTTTGGATCATTTATTATACTTCGCTTTGATCCAGCGAGATAGAAACATCGACTATAGCTTTAAGAATCACTCCAGGGCGAAGACCTAAAGCCTTGCATAAATTCCCGGTCATTTCAGCCAGAACACTATTCGGAAGTTTCACGGAAGTCCATGTATAGCCCGCTTCGCGAGCGTTTTGGTCCGTGCTACCTCAATGGTTAAAATTGAGCGCATGTCTTCCAAATTTAGCACGGCCATGTACACATGTGCTTGCCCAGCTGATACCAATAGTACGGTATGGTGATCCGTTGGAAATATCATCGAATGCAGTGCCTAATTATCGTTCCGATTTAGCACATGCCAATTTCTACGAAGGACTAATTTACTCAGGAGATCCCCGTTCAATGTGAACCAGCTACGGTTGCTGGCGGGATCCGAGCCGCAGCCAACGGTATTACCTTGGTTCCAGCTAGGAGGGTACTCCAGGCAATGATGAGTATTAGCATGGAGCACTAAATCTTGACGGAAACCAAACTAGAACATATACTCTCATACCTCGGATTCGCGACTGGTTGTGGGTGCTGAATTTCGAAAAGCTTCCCCACGGTCTGAATGGATACCCCAAGAATTGGGACCAATACCCGGCTTGAAGGAAACTTACCTGGAATTGCATACAACAATACCAACCACACTGCGTCCGGCGGTAAGTGAAATTTGATCTGGTCACTCTCGGCTGCTGAGACCTACCCATCAGACCCACCGTTCTCGCCGAAGCTAGAGCGAACGGTGACCTGAAAACAAGTGAAGATGTGATTGAATGGTTTGTTAGCATGCGCAGCTATACTGTTCTTGTTGGGGACGACCAGGTCGTTCTAAACTCGGTCCTGAGGTCAAGACCGTTACTTTGAAAAGTCAGGTACGGGTGTCTATCGATTGCACTCCAGTATATCCCATGTCTAGGTTTGACATGGTCGCGACGAAAACGATGTATGCTGTCTTTCGGGTCGCTATCCTATTCCTCGAGCCGGCGCTTAGGGAAAGCGCTGCAAAGCTTTCTTTGGCCCGGTCTATGTACTCATACTGTAGCAGAAGACTCAAGATCATCGCTTGTTTTTCGACCAAGCTCTTGCAGATCGTCGCCTTCTGCAAGCTCCGTGAGACGTCGAAAAGTCAATCCACAATTAGTGCTAGAAGATCTTCTTCGCCGGAAGACACAGATCAGTTCCGACATCCGCCAGACTTACCACTCGACATCCTCAGTAGCTGCGTTCATACCTTCACATTTGCAGCATGGACAGGTACTACCGAGAGCATTGGTCTTGGAGAAAACTATACTCATGTCTATTTTCTTGGCCTGGCAGCATACAAGTGTGCCAAGGCTTCTAAAGGCCAATTATTCGCATGGTTTGGGCATTCTTGAAATGAAACTGTCCCTGTTTAACCTTATGTAGACCAGCGTCTTTGAAACGAACCTTCAACACCGCAATGAAAGCTTCAGCTGATGTGATGAATTCTAGGTGTACCTGAGATAGATAGTCGCACGCATTGAGGGAAAAGACGGGACTCTGACGCTCGATCTGCAACGGTAGGTTTGCATGCATGTTTAAGACCATGTCGTGAATTTAGAGATTGGTTTCATGACTTTGAGCATCAAGCCCCTAACATCTTGAGCATGCTCTTGGGTTGCAGCATTGGTTACTACTCTTATCAGCGCTAGTGGGAGATCAGTATTCTCGATCACGAGTTGATTGCTGGTCTTAATGCCTTGATTGGCAATAGAAAGCTGGTTGCTTTGACGACCGCCTGCATCTTGCTGCTGATCAAGCCTGCCAGTCTGTATTATGGATATTTGGCTAATGGAAATTAGTAAGCTTGCCTCTCGCCTGTTCGAAGGTTCCTGCGTGGCGAAACGGTTGTAGAAGCAAATTTTAAGGTTGCACTCATATCGAATGTATTAAAATTCCAACAAGGCTATGCTGACAGTAATGGATGCAAAGAAGGAGTGCGATAAGATGGCTTTATTGGAGCAAAGATGGCGCACAGAAAGGTTAATTTACAGTTGCACCGTCATCAAGAGTAGGGTTGATGGACGTAGCATGCCCTTGGATCTGCGCCCGAAAGCTGTTCACCTATTTTTTTATATAAAGAGCCCATTCAGCTTTGCGTAGACCGTCTCTCCAGTGCGACAAAGCTGGCTGAGATTTTCTTATCTTCTGGAGGAACGCATCGATGGTCCGCTGACACTGCGTTGCAGCTTGCCGTAAAGCAAGCTGCTGGGAGTGCTGCATTTCATCGAGGTCGAGAGCCTTGACTTCGAGCAATGCTCGTTCTAGACTGTAGAGTTCCTTGATGAGCTCTCGATACTGGGCCGAAGACCCAGCAGAGTCTTCTAGAACCTTGATGAGCTCTCCAATGAGGCTGATTCCAGATACAAGATCGCCGACCGAGAAGCCAAAGGGTGGTAGCGTTGTCGCGGGCTCAATTGCGCGCAGTGGGTAAATCTAGGCTTTCAAATACATCCCGGCGAATAATTGTAGTCACAACCAAGTGCACAGGTTGTATTCAACGTAATAGACCAGGGAGCAAACCATTAGAGACCAGGAGCCAATGTCACGAATGCTCCACTCAAAATCGCGTTGAAGAATATGTACGGAGTAGGTTTAGCTGAAAGTTCGCGAGCTAGGCAGAACCAAGCGAAATGTTCAGGGAACGCCGCTGTATCAGCTTTGATGTAGCGTGCCAAGATGCACTAAACCCTCGTTCTGATATCATTTCGGCATTTCTTCCGCACGTCCAAATATTTTCGGTATCGATACTCAACTACGATTGATGGCGCTGGGCCGCCCACTGATTCACCTGCTACATGGATACCTTCCTTCGTTGCCTCTAATGCAATTCATCTCCTCCGTACACGCGCCCAAAGAATGCACCATGCCGAGAGGCATGATAACATGTTACAAGTGCTGGCGTTTTTTGTTGAATGCTGACCGTTTCACTTCTGTTATCATGCCCTCATCACTGCCCAATGATGCTCATTTTCCCGACCCACATCCAATTCGTCGTCTTCCCTTACTCATAATTATCTTCTCTACAGTCTAGCAGTGCTTCAGAGTTTCTTGTTCTTAGACCTTTGTATTCACATCTATGATGGGAGAACCATCAGCCGAGCCATTCTCGGATTTTCCAGCCCAGGCAGCTGTCGAAGGTCTTGGAATCAGACAGCTTCGACGAGTAGCCATCGACAATCTCCACCAATGTCTCGCAGCAGCCATACACGGCCACGCCGCTGCTGCTACTTCTGCTTGTGGAGGCTTGGTAGTAAACTCAGTTGTTGTCGCCATAAGCATTTACGCGGAAACTGACACCGCTGGTCAGATTGCATCACGAACTCAAATACGCTATGCGGGAGGTAAGATCTGTTTCCCTAAATACGCGTATGATGATTGGCTGGGCTTAAAAATGCTCGTGCAGGCCTGCCAGCCAGCTACTTTTGGTCTGAATGGGAAGGAAGTCATCGCCGAAACCTGCAGGAAGGCTGGGAAACTTAGCAGGTCTGAGTTCTTGACTGACTTCCATCAGCATGATTGGGGGATCATCGACTCCATCAGGCAGATCTTGTTTCCGAGTATGATTCCGGGTCGCCAGGGAATTGGGATTGGGACAAAGGGTGTAAGAGCAGAGCTCTACAAGCTCAAGGTGGGTGGATTTGTCGAAATGAGCTGTGCTTCCACGGATGCTGCTGCTAATTATTGCACAGATCTACTCTGATCCCTCTGGCAAATTTGACGCTCATGAGGAGCTGACAATTTTGGCTCGCTCCTTGTTTGCCTACCCTGCAGCCACACCGGTATGTTACTGTCGTACCACAGTGCATTAATTTGCAATCTCGCTGACGAATGCCATAGGTGGCCCATTGCTCGTGTGGTACAAAGGTGAGGTCGCCGAACTCAACTGGATCAACGAAGGCGACAACAACATCCACTAGGCTGCATTCTATGGCGACTGTCAGCATCAAGTCACCGAAGTCACAAGCGGTCACCGGATCGCATTTACCTACCATCTCTCCTACTCCTCCGTTGGCAACCCTGCGCAGCCAGTTACAGATCCGAAGCAATTGGCACTCTATGGTTTGGTCAAGGAGATGTATGAGCAGCCTGGCTTCTAAAGCAAAGGTAATTGCATATCATTTTGGCGCTCATGCTCTGCTGAAAACCACTGACTGGCGGAATAGGAGCCTTACTAGGTTTCTTCTGCAATGATCACTATGCGCACTCCCACTCCGGTGGCCGCCTATCCCGGCCTAGCTCTCTCAAAGGAGTTGACCTCACAGTCTTTGCATCCTTCAAAGCGATCGGTCTCGAAGTCATGGTCAAGCCTGTCATGGAGAAGGACGGCTGGCATGGACGGTTTGGGGAGAGTTGAGAGTCAGACCTGGAGACGAAAAGGCTAAGGAAGCAGGAGATAAATCCGGAGAAGGTGCCAAAGCCCAGCCCAAGCGGGTTCCCAGGTTTGACGGCGAGTATGTGGATAGCTCTGCGAAGCCTGATCCTGAAGACTCTGACTACAGCCCATACGACGACTATGACGACGAAGATGATGAAGAGTCGTACAACAAGGGTACCGTTATTGGCACTGCGCTTCATGGAATTAATTTAAGGGTTGATGGCGGGTATGAGGACATGGAGATGGACGATGATGGGGTATGTATTGACAGGCTCCACTTTCAACGAAAATGCAAATACTGAATACGTTATTCTAGACTCTTGGACCTAGTAGCTGGCCCGTGAGGTCATCGACAGCATTCATTGGGTCAATGATCCGATGCATAAGGATTACGCGAGGCCCACCTTGCAGTACTTCCACTCTGCATGCTGAGAGGCAGATGTAGGGTACTAGTTCAATTCGCAGTATGGCAGTGAACCATGCCTGGGAAACTCATCCCCAGATTGCTGCCATCATCGTCACGACCCGCTCGAGCTCCATGCGGGATGTGTCTCCGGCACGCATGGACTGCATATTCTGATTCGCAGATGAGGGCGGTAACAACCACTCCTCGGTGTACTTGAGTACTAAGCGATAATGGAGACTCCGGTGGCGAAAGCCGAACAAACATGAAAGCGCAGAAGTAGACTGAGATATGGGATTGGTTGCTACACTGCGTTTGCAAGATGTACAAATTCCAAATTGCCAGGCAGATTTCTCCGAGTGACCTGCTGCATATATGCAAGGGCGGAGTTGCAAGTCGCTGACGACATCGACTTGAACGAGAGGGTTCTTGTATTCTCATCGAAATAGTACCATTTCTGATGGCAGCAGCGCTGCCATCAAGAAATCATGATGATATTCCGAGTAAATCAAGAGTAAAGAGATCAGTACGTTGATACTTTTGCATTACGCACATGGGCTAGAACGAACTTTTCCCACGCGATCTTGCGTGCGTATTTTGTGGGCCCGGCATCTTGCGAAAGAATTGTGCCTTGCATGCCAATCGAGTGAGCCTCTTGACACTCTCCACTCTCCCCACGCTATCTGATTAAAGGCCAGTGAAAGTCTCAAAGTCAAGTACACCTGCCGGCCAGCCCGCCAAACACTAACCGGAAGCGAGCAGGGAGAATCCTTACCTTATTCCTTCGCCCACCCCTATCAAATACGAGATAGCCGTGAGACAGGAATATGCCTCATCGATCATCACTTGGAATGAAAGATTATATTTATAGAAGAGAAGACCAAATACTTGAATCAATTATTTTAATATTGTGAATTACTGGCCGTCTTGCAGTACTTCGCTTCAACACGGATCGGCAACAGGGGTGCACAGGGCAAGATATCCACCCGCTCCAACGACAAACTGTCGCTTCCCCCCCCTCCTCCAACAAGCATTCCTCATCACTTGATACTCGAGAATTTCATTTCGAGTAGAGCTCGATTCTGTCGTCGTCACTCGTACGACACCGCTGAAGCAAACTACGACACCGACGTGTCAAGCAAAGACTCTTATCGCAATGTCGGGAGCCATGTTGGATAGGGTGAAGTTGGATCCTCTCAATCACACAATATTCGTGCCATACAACGAAACCATACCCACGGGCGGTAATTCGCTGACTCAGGACCTCAATGTCCACTATGAGGTATGATCCAAGCAAACGAGCATTGTCGAGGCAATGGCTGACCATACCATCACAGGCCGGTGACATTGCGTGGATGCTCACATCCACAGCCCTGGTGCTGCTCATGATTCCTGGTGTTGGGTACGCATTGAAACGCTACAATCCTTCAGCGCCTCATTTAGCTAACAGCGACAACAGCTTCTTCTACTCCGGACTCGCGCGGAGAAAGTCGGCTCTTTCGTTGATATGGCTCTCCATGATGGCTACCGGTGTCACATCCTTCCAATGGTTCTTCTGGGGCTATTCCCTCACCTTCTCGCATACAGCCGGCAAGTTCATCGGCGATCTTGAGAACATTGGTTTCCGAAACACCCTCGCTGCACCTTCGGTTGGAAGCCCTAAAATTCCTGATCTCATGTTTGCGGTCTACCAGGGCATGTTCGCGGCCATCACGTATGTTGAGGATTCCCCCGATAGCAAGAAGGAGAACAGCTGATAGTATATACAGTGTTGCCCTCGCCGTCGGAGCCGTCGCTGAGCGCGGCCGCATGCTTCCCTGCGTCATCTTCATGTTGATCTGGTCTACAGTCATCTACGACGCGATCGCATGCTGGACCTGGAACCCTGCCGGCTGGGTAGCCTCAATGGGAGGTCTTGACTTCGCAGGAGGAACACCCGTGCATATATCATCTGGCTCAGCAGCTCTCGCATACTCTCTTATGCTGGGAAAGCGACGCGGTCACGGCACACACGAGTTGAACTTCCGCCCACACAACGTCACGCAAGTCATTATCGGCACAGTTTTCTTGTGGGTTGGATGGTTCGGCTTCAATGCTGGTTCTGCTTTGAGTGCCAGTATGCGTGCTGTCATGGCTGCTGTTGTTACTAACCTTGCTGCTTCCGTGGGAGGTGTGACATGGTGTCTCTTGGACTACAGACTTGAGAAGAAATGGTCAGCTGTTGGGTTCTGCTCTGGTGTTGTTGCTGGCTTGGTGGCTATCACGCCAGGATCAGGATACGTGCCCGCCTGGTCTGCAGTCGTCTACGGTGTCGCTGCTGGCTCTGCATGCAACTACGGCACCAAGATCAAGTTCCTCCTCGGCATCGACGATGCCCTCGACATCTTCGCCGTACACGCCATTGGTGGACTCGTCGGAAACCTCCTCACAGGCGTCTTCGCAGCGTAAGCACCTCTCCTCTCCCTCTCAAACCACACCCACTAACACCCCACCAGCGACTACATAGCACATCTCGACGGCTTCACAGTAATCGAAGGCGGCTGGCTCAACCGCCACTGGATCCAACTCGCCTACCAACTCGCCGACTCCGTCTCCGGCTTCGCCTACTCCTTCGGCGGCTCCTGCATCATCCTCTTTGTCATGAACCTAATCCCCGGCCTCCGCCTGCGCGCTAGCGAAGAAGCCGAAGTCCTGGGCATGGACGATGCCGAGATTGGAGAGTTTGCGTATGATTATGTGGAGTTGACGAGGGATGTCATCAACGGGGATGCGTTGATGGATGATACGGAGAGCAAGTTTAGTGGGGAGGGGGAGAGTCCGATTGGGCCGCATGAGAAGGGGTTCTCGAGCACGACGGATGAGACAGCGTTGAATTCGAGGATGCAGAGGGGTTGAGTGCCCTCTCTCTGTCTTTCCGAAAGAGGAGGTTCTGGACCGCTGTATCTGGCTGAGCACGACTGTCTCAACACTATTCGCAACCTGTATTATGACCAGAGGAGCTATACTCGGCGTTTGTATATGGAGGACTTCTGAAAGGTGATGGATATGGATGCCTGAGCTATACTGCCTTAGAGCTTATGGAGCATAAGGTGTCGGGGTTGTGCTTGGATATCTACAGCGGTGTATCATACTTCTTACTTCATAATATCAAAAACACTGAGCAACCCAAATATAAAAAAGCAGCGTTGGTCGTAGGTGAAAGGCTTTTTGAGAAATCTGATAGCTAATACTGCATCTTTCATGGATCAAATCGCAAGCAGTATCATCTCCTTACAACTTTCGTTGGAATACTTGACTGAATGACGTTTTTATCAAGAATGTCTTTGGGAGTTAAAGCTACCTACTCAAACTGGGATGCTAAGATGTTCCACAGCAATGGCCTTTGACCAAGCTTGTTTTCTATTTCCCTCGCACACAAACAACTCCGACTCATAGCCCTCCATGTCATCTCTCCGTTAAGGTATCTAATGCCTATTGTGACGCCCTCCAGAGCGAGCCCCGCCATAAGGATCTCGCCCCCCGTAAGGATCTCGGCCTCCATCGCGTCCACCAGAACGTCCTCCATCGCGTCCATCATCATAACGGCCAGAACTCGCACCCGAACGTCCACCATCACGTCGATCACGAGGGTCTGTAAGGTAATCAGTGCGATATTCACAGCCAGGAAGCTCATCTTAATATAATTTCCTCATGGAAACTCACCATCGCTAAGATAATCAAATTCATCCTCATAGTCTCTTGAACGTCCATCTCGCTCACCACGACCATCTCGCTCACCACGCCTATAACCTTCAGCCAACGAGCGGAAATTGAAATAGGTAGGATTCAAGCTCGGTCCATATTGTCTCCAAGCATCCAGAGCACTCTCAAGCGATCGGATCATGTCTCGTGCTGGTGCTCCTTCTGCTTTCATTTGGTCGAGCACGGTTAGGACACTGTATTGGAATGTTCCTCCAGGGACTGTCTCCATGAATTGATTTAGGAGATTGTTGTACTCGCTCGCCTCGCGACGGCTGTCGTGGCCTTGCATTGGCATGATGGGGGTTGGTTGGTTGATGAATGGTCTGTTGTGTGTGTGTGTGTTGTTGGGTGGAATTTTTAGTTCGGAACGTTGTAATGAGAAGTGGTCTTGATTGTAGATGGATGATTAAAGGAAGAGAGAAAGGAAGAGGGGGAAATTCGATTTTTTATACCTGAAAGCTTGTGGTGCAACGCAATACCAATGATGTGGAAGAACAAGACTGTTGTGCAAGGTAGCACGGACACAAAAGAGCGCGTGATCGACACCTGATACTGAATGTGCAACTCGAGATGAAGATAGGCCGCCTGCCTTCTTCACCGGACCGGTCAACTCTATCCAAGATAGATGGATAGCTAATCATCCGAAGACGTCTTATCTTGTGCGATTCCTCCATGGGGTCTGGAACCGGCTTCGAGATGGTAAGGTTGCCATCATCCGTCTCCATTTCCCAGTCGTGCCGCGTCCAATTTCGTATACTGGAGACAGCTACGAATACCCTGGCAAGTATTCTAACACGTGAAGTCAACTGCGTCAGATGGACTGCGAAGGGTGGGAAGCGGATGGAAATTTGCGAGCAGTGCTCTAAATGTCGAGTAATGCTGTATTTGGCTCCAGATGCCGACGTATTCCAGAAGCTTCTCCTTGTATGGGCGACCTTTTCGCATTTGTTCGACTATTTCATCGTCTGGGGTTACTCATTCGTGGTCTAAAGCAGTCGGGATTTGGTCGACGAGTGAACTTTGCTTCAGGCTGAAAAATGTCGACGAGCAGGGTTTCAAGAGAGTCTAGTTCTTCAGGTTATTAGTCACTGGATATTATCTGGGTGCTTCCGACCCGTTGGAGAGAAGTGTAGGGAGCATCTTGGATTTTTTCACTGCAAGAGGGAGATAAAGGGGCGGACTGGGTGATGATGTTACTATTGAACTGCGCCAGTTCTTGAGATACTCAAGCAAATACGTCTGAGAATTTCAACGCCATGTTTCATGAGAAAGCAACACAAATGCCGACAGAGCGAACTCTTTTTGGTATTTTGTGCCTCACCCCTCGTTTTCAGATTGGAGAAGAGCAGTAGATAGACTGAAATGTCAAGCTGTAAAGTGGAGGCAGGGCTTGCAGCGAGCTGAACAACAGTGAGTGGCACATCTTGCAGGTAAATTGGAAGACCTGGAAGACCGAAGTGGCACAATTTGCAGTAGATGTGTCTACTGCCTATTCAGAGGGAGACTGATCCTTTTCAGCCTTTGGACAATGCCGAATCATGTGCGAAAGCCAATCGTAGTGAATAAAGAGGAGCGCATAACACAGCCTGTAGTGAGCTGAAAAAGGAGCAGTGGTAAAGGGCTTGTAACGAACATCCAGGTGGATCTGAGCCCCAGAGCTACGTAAGGCTGCTAACACATAGTTTCGTCGTAATCTTCCCTCATTCATGGCTTACCTTATGCTCAATTTCTTACCCCATTCTCTGCACAAGGTAATAGAAAGAGGTTGTACTATGGAAGAAGCCGCGATGACGTTGCCTTGCACTCTCGACAACTGGACGAGTCGGCGACTGGCTCAACGCTGAAGTAGCTTGTGACCGAGAACCGCCTTTGTGATGCCTGAATCAAACCAGCAAATGATCACAACGACAACAGCTTTATTGCCGACCAATTCAAGAGCGTCCCAAGTTCATAAGCATTACTCAATGTGCTATTTATTCCAAAATAATGGCTACGGACGTACCCCGATTCCCCTTTTCCCCATCGAATCATTTCTTACTAGGCTCGCGACTCCTTCCGACCGCGGCCTTTGCTGGTACCACCAGTAGCAGTGCATCCTCGATTCCCTTCTCCATCCCTTCTCCAGAGGCTATCGCATTTTAATGGGTCTTCTCCTTCAGGCATTTTCTCGGTCGAGATGAAAATGTCTTCTCTGGAAGGAATCTTGTTGGCGGGACTTGCTTTATATGACTTGGGAACTTGACACGCTCCAAGAACCTGAGCAGATCGCTCAGTTTATCGAAACCTCTTCTCGATATGACCTAATTAGTGACGTTAGCCTGGATAAATCAGCTGCTCATAAAATGCCGCAAATAGCGAATTTTGGGAATTCAGAGGCAGTCCAGGCATTCCTTAAGATTGAAACTAGCAGTGGACTGGGTGAGGGGCTGGTCAGACTAACGTCAGACATAAATGATGGTGGTAGGTGAAAAGCTTTCTTATTGTTCACGACCCTCCAAGAACTTAAAAGGGCATGAGGAAAGTGTTCCCGATCGAAGACCGAAGGAACTAGGTGGTGAAACAGAGGATAGAAATCAGAACTGGAAAGATCGACTTGTTGTTCAGCGGAAATATGAGGGTGGCCGCGAGCCGACCGTTTCCCTACTTGGTATGCCATGTAGGGCCAAAGGGCTGAAAGATACGACCAGCTAAACGTCCTTTCTCTCAAGCTACCTACCAGTCAGGACGGATTCACTGTGGCTGCTAGGCTTCAAATCACTTGGACTAGCGACTTTCATAATTGACCAGAATCCTCGCATAGGAGACAACTGGCGAACCAGGTACCAACAAATTGTATTGTATGATTTGGGGTGGTAGGGTTAAATCACGATTTCGAAACACCTCAACTGGAACGAAGTTGCAGGTACGATCACATGCCTTAGCTGAATTTTCCTCTGAACTGGCCTGTAGCCTTCTCCAACAAGTTTCCAGAAAGCAGACGCTCAATCACATAAGTATTTATACCGAAGGACAAATTCCGGGATTGGTTTGAGTAGTAAGCGGGCGTCTTGGAACTTAACGTGTGAACCAGTACAACTTCGATAACGTTAAGATAGTCTGAAAGTACGCTATAGTGGACGTTGACCCTCACCCGGGAGAAGGAGGGCAAGAAAGAAAATAGTAATTAAATCTTCCCCAATCGTATCGGCTTCATTGACGAGAATATAGGAGCGTTATACCTACGGCATATTATTCTAGCGACAGGGCACTCTGGGGACCCGTATCTGCCCTCCAATACCTCCGGGCTTAACGATTTCAAAGGCGACCGTCTAGTCGACTCATCTCAGTTCTCTAATCCCCACATAAATACTAAGGAGGAATAACAGTCGTGATCGGCTATTGCAACTCCGGCCACGATATCGCTAGAGATTATTTTTACCATGGCTACGATGTCACGATTGTGCAACGTAGTAGTACTCTTGTCCTGACGAGTGAAACTCTAATCGACGTGACCATGAAGGGTCTCTACGCCGAAGTTGGGGTAATTATCTCTGCTCCGAATGTCAAGAAGCACGCTAATCTCTTTCTACCCTTGCCAGTCCCCCGTTGAAGACGCAGCCATTCTTAATATGTTCAATCCCAACCCCATCGCTAAATGCCTTTGAATAGCAGCCAAAAACACAATGATGCGTGCGTGTCGGCGCTCTCCTCCAAGGCCTTGCCGCCTCCAGATTTGCCATCGACAGTGGGCCTGACGGCTCCGGCCTCTTCATGAGGTTACTACATTGATGTAGGCGCCTCACAGCTCATCGCAGATAGAAAGATCAAGATCAAGCAAGGGCAAAAGTTTAAAACTATCAAAGCGCACAGCCTTGTCCTAGAAGATGATTGGGAGCTGGAAGCGGATGCGATTGTCTTTGCGACAGGATGTCAAAATATGAGAGAGACGGCAAGGAAAATATTAGGGAATGAGTTGGCGGAGGTGGTCCACGATATTTGGGGCTTTGATGAAGGTGAGACAAGGCGAAGAAGTGGACACGCGCGCTTTTGGTTCTTTGGGAGAAATCTGGAGGATACTAGCTTTGGCTATCGAAGTTGGACTTATGGAAGCTTGATAGATAAATCGCTTTTGTAGATGAGCTGCTGGTTTGATGATTGTAATTGATGACTGATGTAAACAATATCACGTTACCGCACGACCGTAGCAAAGTACACAGCGCGAAGCTAGCGTTGTCTTCTTGGCGTAGTGAACCCTACCTCCCTGAAGCTGAACGACCACGTTGTCTCAGACTAGCTAGTCTCCACCAGACTAGACCAAACGCCATAGCTTCATTGCTCCCACATTATGGCAAAAATCACCTCCCCATCCCACTCCCCAGCACCAGCCCTCTCCAGCTTCCCCCAAAACCCCGAAGAATTCGACGCCGACCCTCGCGTCTCCTTCTCCAAGCTTGACCAAAAATTCATATTGGAGACCGAAGAAGGTCAAGAATTCGAGTTCGATGATGGACTAAAGAGATGGGTTCCAGTGGTATGCCCTCATCCCCCTACCATACATGAGGGTCAATCCAATATGGCCTACGCAACATATAACTCGGAGGGTGGATTCTAATTTTATGCCATGTTACTTTGGGACTACAGCTGGACGACGACCTACTAGAGCAGCAGAGAGAAGCATACAAAGTCCAAGGCGTGGATGAGTCTGAGCCAGCGCAGCCGAGTAAGAAGCGGAAGAAGAAGGAGTATGTTAATGGGGAAGAGGTACGAATCCCCAACCCGATGGCCCACCTATTGTCTCGCCCCTTCGATAAGCTAACCGCTTTTCTATCTCCCCAGGATACCGGTGGCCGAGCTACAACAAAGAAAGCCAAACCCACCACCGAGCCCCGTGAGCGCAAAAACACCGCCGTCTACATAACCTCCCTTCCCCTTTCCACCACCGCTTCCGAACTCCAAACCATCTTCTCGCGCTGCGGCGTCATAGCCGAAGAAATTGATAGCGGCAAACCGAGGATAAAACTCTATACCGACAACGCCGGCGCCTTTAAAGGCGATGCGCTCATTGTGTTTTTCCGGGCAGAAAGTGTGGATCTGGCGGTGCAGTTGCTTGATGATACGGAGTTCAGGTTGGGGGAGGGAACCAAGATGAGGGTTGCGGCGGCGGATTTTAGTTATAAGGTTCAGAAGGATAGGCTGGCGCAGACGGGGGGGAAGGATAAGAGGAAGATTATCAAAAAGACGCAGAAGTTGAATAAGTGAGTTGTCTGGCGCTTTTGAGGTTGACATGGGAAAGGAGAGGCTGATGGGATCACAGCAAATTGGCCGATTGGGATGATGATGATCCGCAGGCTTTACAGGATACGAGTTCGAGGTGGGATAAGGTTGTTATTTTGAAGCACATGTTTACGCTCAAAGAGCTTGAGGTTTGTTCATCTTCTCTCTAGAAAAACCCTTTGAGACAAACGCTAAAGCGAATTATCATCATAGGAGGATCCAGCCGCCATACTCGACATCAAAGAAGATATCCGAGACGAATGCTCGAGGACTGGACCTGTCACCAACGTAGTTCTCTTCGATAAAGAAGCCGATGGAGTTGCAAGCGTGCGGTATAGCAATACTGAGGCTGCTGAAGCCTGTGTAGGGGTATGCAATCCAGAATGGTTTTTACTTTGTTCTATATTGTCTACACGACATGTCAAGCCTCTGACATGCGTAATACTAGTTGATGAACGGCCGACATTTCTCCGGCATGAAAGTCGAAGCATATATTGCCGATGGCAGCGAGAAGTTCAAGAAGTCAAGCGAGAAAAAAGCTGCAATCGACGAGGACGAGGGAGAGGAGAGCAAGCGATTGGATGAATTCGGAGAGTGGTTGGAAGAGGAGGGAGCTGCTGCCAGGAAAGCGTCTTAGACGGAGTTCTAGACCGAGTCCTCTGAATGGGAAACCTTAGGAGCGTCAACAGATCGATCATCTTCAACACAACCGAGTTATCTCCAATCTGATACCTTTCAGAAGCCAGAGCCGCGTGGTTTGTTGATTTTGGATCGTTAATCGAGGCCTCCATAACGTCGATCGTGGTCCGAAGCCGGTTAGCAGTGGCTATGTTCAGCCACACCTCGTGTCCAACCCTAAATTCCACTGTCGCACACCGTTGAAACTCGTGGTGATCGCGCCCCCTAGTCAAACAGTCAAATGGAATTGTGCTCTTCCCATTCAAAGTATTTTCTCCTTTCTGTAGTCGAGATTACTTCGGCAATGCTGAGCCAGTGACGTCGCAGAAGTAAGCTTCGGTATCGGCGCCCAGCGCGCACTTCCGTCATCGACCAGGTTGACTGCCAACAACTTCATCGACTTTCAAGCGACTTGCAGAAGCCACAGTCCTTGCTTCACTTCAAGTTACCGGCCAATAGAAAGCTCTTAATTCAGCCAATGTGGCTGACCAGCTAAGGATTCGGCATCGCTTGCAACGTCTTCCAATCCAGACCTTGATCTGCATCTGCCATGATGCCATAACTGTGGCTGTGGCTGCTCGCCCTCCCACCTCCGCTTCTTGAGGTATCTAAGTATTTCCCTCCACCACTTCCTTTCCACATTCCACCAATGTTTCTGCTATAATCCTATATCAGAAAAGGCAATTGCAGTATACACTGCTCAGCAATTCTTACAGGGGTGACCATCTTCATCTCGTCTAATCGGTGACACCGTCAATCTTCGATATTGCTCACGGAGCCACCTCCACACTTCTACACCTTCATTGTCACCATTCACAACTTCACCATGCAGCGACAAATCCTCTTCTCAGCTGCGATAGCTCTTTTCAATGTTGCAAGTGTATCAGCACAAGCAGCTGCAGCGACAGCGAACCCTCTCCATGCCTTCATAGGTGCTGCCGGCGCCGCTGCAAGTGCAGTGAAATCGGCCGCAGCCAAAGAGACACCTACTTCATCATCAAGCTCATCATCCGCAACACCAACGCCAACCTCGGCAGCAGCTGCAATTCCGCCATCCAGCACGGCCACCGCCGGTAAATCAGGCTTGGGCAAAGGCGCAACAATCGGCATCATTGTCGGTGCTATCGTCGCCGCCCTCCTCATCCTCGCCCTCATCGGCCTCTGCTGCTGGTTCTGCTTACGCCGTCGTCGAAGTCGTCGCAGCAAGCGCAACCAAACCGTCACCCCAATCAAAGACTCAGAAGTCGAATCATGGAAACGCCCCATCAACCCAGGCCGTCACTACTCCAACTACTCACCCGCCCAACGCGGTCAAATTCCAATGGAACAACAATCACCCACTGTTCCCCTTATGGCCGCCGTGGCCGCCGAACACCACAACTATGACAGAGCGCCCAGCCTTTCACAACACCCCGCCATGCGCCAGCCTGAGAACCCCTTTGTCCCCGTCCCACCTAGCCCACGCCGCACAGCGCCCAATTCTCGCGCTGGCCTTACAGATGGTATGGTTGCAGGCGACCCTCCCTACTTGATGGACGAAAAGGCACCCCTACGTGACCGCTCACGTTCCAGCTCGCGCCCTCGCACCGGTGGGAATGGCCTGCCCACAAGCAACATCAACAACCCCAACCGACCACCGACCCCAATGGGCCTTGACGCGTTCGGCACGCCAGCTGGCGCTACAATCCTTAAACCCAAGGACCACGCTGATAATCCCCCGTACTCGGGGATTGGCCAACCATACGACGACATGCATGTACACGTCTTGCAAACCGACGCCCCATCGCGCGAGCTTCGACACTCGCTCAACCACCGCGGTGAAGGCGTCCCTATCGGGGCCAACCCATATGCCGACCAGCCTCGTCATCGTAACAGCCGCGGGTACAGCACACCCCCTGAGGTGCCATCACGATCTCCCAACCGTGAGAAACGAGCCTCGATGTTCGCAGACAGCTCGTACGACAGCAGCCTTAGCGCAACCACCGACTCCAACTCAAGTGGGGAGCGCTACGAACGCGGTCCCGACCCATACCAGCCCGCACATCGCGAGACCGTAGCGCCATGGGAAGCGCATCAGCACCGTTTCAGCGACTCGACGAGTAGTGGTGCTACACAGGTTGCACCACCACCCATTCCATGGGAAGAGTCAGAATACAATCAGAACGCTGCCCGACGACAAAGTCACTCTCCACGACAAAGCGCACAGTACGACGGCAGGAGACGGAGCTCGAGGAGTCCGGCTACTTCCATCAACGGGCAGCCGAGGAGGCTGAGGTTTGAGGATCTGCATTCCAATGGTGGACAGGGGAATCGGAACGGGGGCTATGAAAGTGTGCCGTTGCAGGGGGGTCATGATAGCTTCGATGGGTATGATCAGAGTCGGTGGAGTCAGGGTGTTGGTGAGGCGTTGTGAGCGAGGTGGATGATACAGGTGGATACGATTTTCCTTTGCTTAGCATAAGCTGGACGTGCGAAGACTCTCGTATATGAGGGCAAATTGCTCTTACACATGGTTTTAATGCAGAATGATAGATACCCAATGCACTGCTAGAAGACCCCAAAAGTGCCATGCATGCATACTATCCCTCCATCACACACTCATGAGTTGCGAGGTTAGGCTCTCTAGCAGAACGAAAGAGGAAAAATTGAACGGTCAGAATCAACGCAAAAGCTTGGATTATCAAGACGGCAAAGTGTCAATGTCTGCGCTAGGGGGACCTTTTTATAGAGTATTACTTTCTCAGCACAGATCAATTCGTGACTCGAAGCGGATCTCTACGCTTAGGATTGGGCCCCACTCCATAGTGTTGACCTACAGACTTGCTGTATTGCATGGATGATAGAAAGATTCTCCAGCTCTATAGAAGTCACAAATCTACACATGTTCGTGTGATCGGCGTTTATGGGTATGAATCCATTGTATCGAAGGGCCTCACGAACAGAATCGTATACAACGATCTGGACTAGGTTAGCTAGATATTCAGAAAACGCTAGGATTGCGTGTTCTCTTACTCGTCGACCGGATGGCGCTTTATCCATTGTCTTATAGAAGATCACGAAATTTGGATACTCAGAAAAGGCATTCAACGTCCAATAATAGTACTCTAAATATACTTTATTTAGACTTTCCAGGTATCAACATTTGGCTTGCAGGTTTACGATTTACGACCTTGGCTGCCCGAGATCTGCAGCTATGTCTAAAGCGATTCCTCCTCAAGAACATAGCATGCCTTACACGTATCCATTACCTGTCGCCGAACCATTGGAAAGCACTATCTGACTTCGATAAATATCTTTTCACTTCTCAATGGCCTCGGTCTTGTACCCCAAGCACGATAAGGCATTAGTCTGCTCGGTACATGTAGTTGAGGAATCGATTGCGTGTCTCATACAAACGAGAGTTCTTGAATAGGAAATGCTATTGTATTGGACTCAAGGCGATGATGCAGAGGATATTGGAGGAAAGCAAAATATCTAGCATTGAGTCCGTTGCGTAGTAGTATTCTAAAGAAGAAAGAGGTGAAACAGTCTAGGTTTGGAATGTCTGGCTCAAGCTCGTAAAGAATTGTGCGAGACACAAGACAATCAGATTTTGGTCATCCTCCTTTGAGCCGCCACAGAGCGACGGTGACAACGCTAATGCTTGTGAAATAAGACCTAGACCGCCACTGCTCAGGCAATCGGTTGGCCAAGCGGCTATACAAAGCCAAATGACTCTCGGTTGGTTTTAAACTGTCATGTATAACGCCATGGCATTCTTCCATGGCCGAAAAGGAGAAAGCATTTGTCTAGATGGACGTAGGCGCAGCATAGTGATGGGGCTCTATGCTGGACACGCGCGACTTAGACAATCTCATCTGTCCCGGCGAGGTCGCGAGCCTGGACAGGAGGTTAGAATATAGCTGGACATGTTTCTTGATGGTTTCATCTTTAGTGAGAGAGAGCAGGATGCTACGTCGAAAGGCTTGGAATGTAGCTCGTTGATAGCATGCGGCTGTGTGACGTGAAGGAGAGGCACGCAGAGAATGTAGCACAATCGACGTTTCACGCTCTTTCAGCGTTCTCACTAACGGCGAGGATACGTAGGTATGTTAAATAAATGTTCCCAGATGTAGTGCTAGGCTAGTGCTTTCTTGCAAAACACTAAGCCGAGAGCGGTTTTTTCCATTCTTTCCGAGAAACCTTTGATTTTGAGCCCCTCTAGGCCTTTAGATATAAACTTTCCGTTTAAAAAACCGCCTAGCAAAGTCTATTTTAATAATTACGTACAACTTCGCTCCGGAGTAAATTATCGTAAGACTTCTTGTTATTGAGTGATCTTCAGTCTTACACGGTCGGCTTTTTCGATCTGCGCAAGCGGCCGTCCCGCCAAGAGATGTCCTCTCCGAATGTCAGCACTAAAGGACCCCTAAGCTTACCGGATCATCACATCATAGCAAGACATACCTAGTGGCCCAGTATAATTTGCTCCCAACCAAAGACGTACATCTCTTTGTGCTTCTTCATGATCTAATCCTCATTCCAGTACCTTCAGCTAATCAATACTACAGCATTTCCGCATCCTTCACCCGGACTCAAGCAAATTTCCGAGTACGCCTCTCACGAATCTCTGTCGATGAATTGATCAAGCTGATACATGTCGCGGTAGGAGGCATACTTGCTTCTTCTCTAACACTGAAAGTTGAGGGTCTGCCAAGTCTAAATGGACGTCTCAAAGAAAGCTACGCTTACGGCAACTTGCCACTGCAAAGCCGTCCGCATCACCTTTCCACCACCAGACAAACATCTCAACGAATGTCAGTGCTCGATCTGTCGCCGCTACGGAGCGCTTTGGGCGTACTACAAACGAGATGAAGTCCAAATTGAAGGCCAAATAACGGAGACCTATATATGGGGCGACAAGCACATAGAGTTCCATCGTTGCCAGAAGTGTGGTTGTATGACACATTGGGCGCCGACGGAAAACACTAAGCAGAAATTGGGTGTCAATTGCAGGATGCTGGAGAGAGAGCACTTGGAGAAACTCGAAATTAGGAAGTCTGAGGGCCCGTAATTGCGACAAGTGAGCTCTGTGCAGCAAGGTGCGGTCGATCCCTGCTTGGTGTGCTTTTAAAGCTACTGCCAAAATACTATGAGATCTATAGCGCTCTATCTAACGCTGTTAGACTTGTTGGGAGGCCGCTACTACTCTCTTGCTGATCTTGCGAAGCTGGTAACTAAGTCCCGTAGTCCTCGAATGGTACTCCACAACAGCCCTGATTTCATCTAATATCCCAACCATGTATTCTCCTTCCTCCGCAGCCACTGCTTTCTCAATTGCAGCCAATCGCCCTCTGCAGTCCATTCATTGTTCGGCCCCGCTACTCTCGACCTCCCGCTTCGAGTCTCATCGAAAATATCTCGCAACCACCTCGTCCCATATCGCCCTCAACTGCGTGCAATCTCATACTGACGACGGCCACCCATAGACTGATGATAGTACCATGGCCCTCCCCACATGATTCGCACCCTCGCTCAAACTCGTGCAAGCAGAGATCAGAAGGGCACCTTGAATGCAAGCCTCTGTCTTCTCGGGCCCCGAACCTATAGTCCTTTTCACATTGAGGATATTGCTGTATATCCGCATATCCGGAGTATGCTGGTGTACGGTCCGTAGCATGCTGCAACAGGCATTCCCTTCCTACTAGTACTGGGTATTGTGTGACAACTGGGTGCACCAGTCTAGTTGCAGGGCATTCTGTCATGACAAAAGCCCTCGTCTGAGATTGGTGCCGACTTTGTACTCGTTTTAAGAAGCAAGCGCGTCACGGACAGCTTCTTGAATGATTTTTGGCTCAAAAACCCATCCAGAACCCACACATAGGCAGCGATAGCGACCTCCACACGCATATTACCTTGCAAGGGCCAAAAAAGTCAGCTTCGTGAACAGGCTTCAGGCTCGTCTTTGCGAGTCTAGGTGGACGTCCTGGCAACTCTGTCAGATGATTTACTATCATTCAGCCGCTACCAGCTTCCTCGTCGAAGGTTCTCATGACGGCAAAAACGGAGATTTGACCCTGCGAGGGACTTTTCCGTCACCTGGGATTACCATATATGAAATGTCCAAGTACCGGGCAAGCTTGGAGAAACCGTCGTACATGTGTGGCTGGAATTTTGAATTACTTCACACCAACCCCATTTGCATTGGTACTGATATTCGAAGGTTTCATCAACGTTACAATACTGCATTTGGCAATTATCCTGCTCGGTGCCTGGCCGGGCAACTGAATGCTTGTAAAGGCGACAGTCCTAAAAGCTGTCAGCGTTTTCAACGTATGGCTATCGAAGATCAATCGGCGCATGATCGAAGTTGCTTCAAAGATTGTAGGCAGCCGATCTGGGATGAGACGTCCTATCGAAGCCTTTCGGGGGCCAGAGCTGTATCACTTACACAAACAGAAAGCCATTCCAGTGAGACTTTACAATATTGCAGTGCGTCTAACCAAGCGCTTGCGATATCACATGTTTGGAGCCCGTAAGTCCTGATCTGCTACTTTAGAGATTCAACGTTCCGAGATGATCCGGGACGTAGTCTTGTTCCTCATTGGCGCTGGGGTCACCTCCAAAGACTCCGCACAAGGGTCATACCAGCACTGTACTCCTTAGGACTCGTTGAACAATGCTAATGCTAAGTACAGTGGCCAAGGTGGAAGACCAGAAACCGGATTCAACGATTGCCTCCATCTTCGATACTACCGACTTGCAAGATCTTTAGGCTCGACTCATATTGGATAGACACGACATGCATCCCTAACGATCACCAACTCCGTGCCGAGTCCATTGCAAAGATTAACGACGTCTTTTTGGACGCGGAAGCCATGCTTGGGTGTGATAAAGACATCATGGAGGTTGACATCTCAAATATAACCACCGCAGTCTATAAGACTTGTTCCCGCCATCATTTGCGACTGGAATGTAAGAGCCTGGACCTTCTTCGAGGCGTTCCGAGCCCGACGAACCATCCATCTTCTCTGCAGAAACAACGACGTCGTGTCGCTAAAACAAGTCGTCCAATTCGTCCTTAGTGAAGGTGCGTTAGATGTTGGGATTCTGCTCGTGGCAGTACCTCACTTCCTACCGCCGCTCGACGACCGCAAATCAATAGCACCAAAGTCAGAGAACAGAGAGCAATTCGAAGCGGGTCGTTTGCCCATTGAGACGAGCAGTAGTCTCTTGAGCCATCGACCCGCTTCTCGGCCTGGAGATGACTTCGTGATTTGGAGCCTCCCCATCAGCGAGAAAACAAATGTTTACACCGCAGAAGCGTTTTGGAAGAGCGTGCAGGGGCTAGCCTTTCGCACCTCAGCGAAGACCGAAAACATCTTCTCCAGTGCGGCCAGCATTAGGACCGGATACCTTATCTCTGGTGCACCGCGACTCAAGACGAGAGGATTAGGGTGGGCGCCCGCATCACCGGCGTTACAACCTTCCATCAAGTCGGAACAAGCTAGTCTCTACGGGTTCGACGATTGGGGACGTGAGTCCGGACATATCACAGCGGATGGCCTTGTTACCGCCTGGTGGCTTTGTAAATTCGATGGCACTGGCTTTTGGTCAATGATACGCTCTGTGGCAGCGAGACTATGGATGCAGTCCCCCAATTGCCAATGCCCGCACAATCTTGCAAGAATAAGAGAGCAATTCTTGCAAGGGTACCGCTGGGGTGCGATACTATATCATCTTGCGCACGATTTTCAAATCTGTGACGACATGGGTGTTTCGTGGGAGGATGGCAGGAGGTTGAGACGAAAGGTGTTAGTTGTGTGCGGTACCAACGAGACGAACGGATCGATGGTGGAAAAATATACTTACAATAGCAGCATACTAACAAAGGGTAAATGGGACGAGAACAGCGAAACAGTGGGATGGGAGTGGAGGGGTATCTATATGTGGGACGATGCAGAGCCCCCACCGCAGTGGCAAAGAGCCCAAAAACTCTTGATAGTCTGACGTCGCTATCTGATTTCAGCGGCTTCGGTGGAGAAGCCATAGATGGCGTAGCTGAACCTCATTCGGTAAGCGAGCACTTGCTGGCAAACAGCGTTCTAAGCCCATATTCGGCGGACGACAAGCCTACTTTGGAGGCCCAAAGGGTCATGTAGTCCAGAGAGTGTGCTTGGCTGGACGAAAGCCATATAGAGATTTGCAAAGCCTGGGCATGTGAGATTGAGTCCACCTCATCACAATGCTATCCAAATCGCTTCACTTAGATCGATTAACTTGAACTGTGCGAGTTAAAGATCCAATTTTGGGGAGAAACTATCTAAATGGATTCATTCTAGGGGATACGAAGTATGAAAGAATGGAAGGTCGAGACCAGGAATCTGAATTGGCCATGGGACCGATATTTGAGATTGTACAGCCCTAAACGACCCCCAAACGGGATGCTAGTTGGCGAATCCGAGATGAGGCTACTGTTACCAATACCGTTACCGTTACGGGAAACCTAAGGGATGAGAAGGTCCCTGGAGGCTTACCTGGGGCAGATAAAAAGAATAAGGTCAAGCAATTTAAGATCGTAGTTCGCACGTTCGAGATATACATTACTCTGGTGTTATCCCTTGAGGACGTTGTAGGTCTACGAGTACATCTGTTAAGCCGCAAAAACCGGATAGTGCGCCCCTCAGCTTTTTGAGCAGGCGCCAACCCTACCAAGGCCGTATCGCCTGCCGACCATCTGGGCGTTTGGAAGTCGGGACATATTAGATCAAGGGTAATTCGCATTTCGTCTAAATTACGGCACGGGGATATGATGGTAGAAAGGGTTCCGTTGCTCTTGATGTTATGTGCAATGAGACGAAGCTGTGACATATATTCTGGAAGTAGTATTAGTTGAAAGCGCCCTTAGAGAAGCAATAATCTAGATGAAAGGCAAAATCTCGAAATTTTGACAGAAGCTGCCGGTACCTTTCTCACTTAGTGTCACGACCCAGAAAAGGAAGGCTATCTTTGTGATATATACCACTAAGACTAAGTCTAGTCCTAGGAGCCGGATTTGTCGCTTGGTATTGAGAAATCTGCTAAGCTGGATGGCTTCTACTCCTAGCTAGCCTAGAGCTGAAGAGCAGATAGGCCTCCTCCTGAGATTTATAACCATAACAGGGTGCATCAGATAGGGCGCTGTTTTCTACCTTGGCGTCTTGGCGTCTTGGCGCCAAGATTCTTGACGACACGCGGCCTTCACGTATATTCTCTTCTGTGCACTTATGAGAGCGAGGTGTCTTGTGCTAGAGAAGAGGTCTTTCGCACCAATAATCCAGGGAGCTATGCATCGCCCAGTTTCGCAGAAGCTACCAAGCCCGCGTACTCGTGAGATACGTTCTTTTTGCCATCCGGAAGAGCGGCAGATGTTCTAGTCCGTCTGGACTTCAACATTCTATGCCTTCAGATCCTTCCCTAGCTATAATCGTTCCTCGTAGGTACGGTGCCTGTCCTTTCTCCATCGTTTCTGGAAGAGGTTTCTCTTAGCGTTACACCCGAAGATGTCTCCAAACTCCTTCTCTGTTGCAGCTGTGCTGCTCGCTTCCTTCACTATACCAGCGTTGGGGCAATCGGCGTCAGGCTGCTCAACGACACTGACCCCAACGAACTCGATCAAGCCCTCCGTGGCGTCGGGCTATCAAGCAGCGCTCGTCGCGACAGGTCTCACACACCCTCGCTCAATCGAGTTCGACAGCTCTGGGAATCTTCTGGTCATTCAATCAGGTGCAGGGATTGAGAGTTTGCAGCTTCAGGACAATGGAGGGACTTGCGTGAGCGTCAAGTCGAAGAAGACTGTCGTGTCGGCCAGCGCTGTGAGTCCATTTGGCTGATATGCCAGGCGATTAGCGATTACTAATGATTTGAAATGCAGCTTAACCACGGCTTAGCACTATCACAAGACGGAAAGACACTATATGCCTCCTCCTCGGAGGCAGCGTATTCGTGGAGCTACGACTCAACGAGCTCTATGGCCAGTAAGGCCAATACTACACTCGTTACAGGCATGAAGACGGATGATCATACTACAAGGACCCTTCTCATGTCACACAAAGTCAACGGGACGCTATTGATCAGCAGGGGCAGCACCTCAAACATCGATCTTGAAGCAGAGATGCTGTCTTCGGGTCACAGTCAGATCAAGGCGTTCAACCTGAACAATATCACCGCGAATGGCTACGACTTTGACACAGATGGGCTACGCCTGGGGTGGGGCTTGCGAAACTCTGTCGGACTCTCGGAGCATCCGGCGACTGGCGGAATTTACTCCGTCGAAAACTCCGTTGACCAAGCTACTCGCGATGGTCAAGACATCCACGAAGATAATCCAGGCGAGGAGATGAACTTCCATGGGTACTTGAACGGAACAAAATATGCTCCTCAAGGCAGCAACTACGGATACCCATACTGCTTTGCTGCTTGGGTGCCGAGCGATCTTCCCATGAACTCGAACGTAACAGTGGGCAGCCAGTTCGCTATTGGAAGCCAGAACAATACCATCAACGATACCTACTGCGCAGAGCAGACGCCACCAAGATTGACCTTCCAGGCTCACATGGCTCCACTGGACATCAAGTTCAATAACAGCGGCAATGACGGCTGGGTCACCTTCCATGGCAGTTGGGACCGCACGGATCCATCCGGCTACAAAGTTTCCACGATCCAATTCGACGACGGAGAGCCAGTCGCTGCCGCCAACAGCAACACATCTTACACGGACATCTTTACAAATGCAGATAATTCCGCCTGCCCAGGAAGTTGTTTCAGACCAGTGAGCATGGCGTTTGATAGCCAGGGAAGGATGTTCGTCAGCTCTGATGCTAGCGGCGAGATCTACATTGTTACGAGAGATGAGGCCAGCAATGGAACTTCTGGTGGATCCGCTAGCAGCGGGACTTCTGGGAGTAGTTCTGCTGGTGGAAAGACTTCAGGAGCTGAGAAGCTCTGGGTGGGTGGTACTGCTGCATTGGCAATTACATTTTTGGTATCTTGCGTCATGTCTCGATATTGATGATCTATGGTACGATTGCATGTTTTATGATTCGACGTTTTTAGCATTGTGGCCATTCTGTGCATGCGGCCTAACAAGCTTGAAAAGCTTGGCATTCCCCTGATCCACTGGTGTTTACTAGTGAGGGAGCCGGGTTGCAGTGACAGGCTACACTTTAATTTTGAGCCTCTTTAATGTGGGGCCACGTGCAGTACTTCCCTGCCACTTTTTCAAGATAGACGTGAACAACGGGCCGCCTGACCTGACCAATGCCGCGGGGACTTTTGCGCATTCATGGAAATCAAATGAAATGAATACCAGTGACAGACAGGAGGAAGCAATTTATCTAATAGCTGTCGCAGACATTTACTTCGGATCGGCCTTGATCCAGAATTGTGGCTGAGGTTGGAGTCAATTGAGTTTTGTGTTAAGATCCCAGCGTTGCGCAGTTGCAACTGCAGAAATTCTCTCACCTTGCTCAGCATAGTCGATCAAAATGAGCATTGCAGGGAGATCATAGGGTGAATTTGTTTGGCTGGAAATCTCTGTCCGTTTTCCATCAAATGTCATTCACTCGAAAAATCCTTCTCAGGGGTCGTTTCAAGATCACTTTCAGCCTTCTTGGCGATTCTACCAGCCATCCTTTTTTCCCTCACTTATTCTCACTGATCTCAGTTTGTCATCGCTCTACTTCCCCTCCTCCTCACACTTCTCCATCCATTTCCCATCCTCTTCTCATACTTGACTTGCCGTCGTCCATCATCTCCACCATCAATCAGCTGCTGGCTAGCTGTCGTGCCAAAGCACACCACGTCCAATTGACCCTCCATTGAGCACCCACCGCAATACACTCGCCCTCTCCGCTTACACCTTCTACATCGCATCTTCCCTCTACCATCTGCCTCGCCCTCCAATTTTCCGTTCCATTGCATAGACCGTCGCAATGGCTTTCAATCTCCTCCCTCTCGAGGTACCTCACCCTCCTTCCATCATTGGAACGACACCCTGCCTTAACTTTCACCAATCACTAACATATTTCATACCAGACCAACGAGAACATCGCATCGTACCTGAGCCATGATCGAGACGTCATCAACTTCGCGCGCATCTGCAAGACTACATACTCAGCCATCAACTCCCATCGCTGCGGCGTATGGCGCAAGCTTTGGGCCAAGCGATACGACACACCTGCCAAGAAATCTGGCGTCGAAGTCAAGATGCAGTACCAGATTCGATCCAGGTACCTTCGTAAAAGTATTCCCCGCTTCTGGAGGGGCCACAAGTGTGAGGAACTGCGTGCAATGGAGAAGCTGAGAGATCTCATCGTTGGTAAGTAACGCATGCTACCATGTTTTCTTCCCATTGAGGGTCCTCATCCGCTTCCTCATGCCGTGTATGAGAGATTTATGGCCGTCACCCAGGTTTAGATGCAGCCACCATTAGCTGAGATTTGCGTAAGGCGACAGCACTAACACCCTACAGAATCCTTTGCCGATACGCCAATGGGCCACAAAGCCACCGCGCCCTCCAAAAACATTGCTCAAATTCGTCGCTTCATTCAGCGTTCGAATATTCTCCACACTGTCGCCTCCCCATTCTTTGCAGATCGCAATTTCAACCCTTTCCTGAAGGCACTGCAGGTTGTTATATACCACTTCCAGCTTGACCGATCACTGGACATTCCCACCTTCGGTACGTAGATTCCGCAGCTATTTCATCCCCTTTGGTGTTCGACCTTGGGTATCGTGTTTTGTATGGGGTCATTCGAGCAGCAGCGGCTCATTAAACGTTCTACATCACTGCCCATTCAACACCTCAGCAGACAAGCTGACTCCTCCATCTGCACAGGCTTCCCACACTCTCAGATCGCAGTCTATGGACATCCTGAACAGTATCCTCTCTTCCTCGACAACGGCTTCCAAGTCAACATCGATTTGCTCATGCATACCGCAAACTTCTTCAAGTACCACATGACTCGTGAGGATGAGAATACACTATTCACCCTCTTCAAAGAGCTTAAAGACGACCAGAAGCCTCGTGCATGGGATAGCCAGCTTCAGCAAGGTCGCGGTGTTCCAGGCGTCAAGAAGATTGGCAGCCATTGGAAAGGGAGCTATGGTAAGTGCTCTGCTGCGATGTCGCCAAACATTCTACTGACACTATGGTAGCATACCTAGACCCTAACGACATTCCCTTCATCCGCTCCCAACAAAACGTTGGCCAGGACATCTTCACCGACCGCATCGACTTCGAAGACGGCTTTCAAACCCTAGAGCTCGACTTCACCTCCTCAGCCAACGTCGTTCCCTTCCCCAAAATCTTCGACAGCCACCTCAACTCCTTCCCCTCTCCTGACGTCTGCCAGGAGATCCACCGACTCTCAAAGCCCAAAAAGAAAGTCCAAGGGCCCGTCCGCGTCTTCCATCCTCGTGCCCCACCAGTACACTCCCGAGACACTGGCCTCCCCTCACCAAAACACACGCCGGACAACCCACCTCGTCAGCACGTAATAAGGCTTCCTATCCCAATCCACGCCACTGCAGCAGAAGATATGCCACCCACACCAACATCCCCGGTATTCGACCACACCAAGCCACGCAAGGGCCACAATTATCTGCAATTCTCCGGCTTGGGTGCTGACGCCTTACCATTCCATTGCACCGGTATTCTCCACCCACTACCAGCGCAGCACGAGATTCCGGGCTGGCAGCGCATCACCATGATGAAGTATTTCGACCCAATCAGCCCTAACAACTCACCAGCTATCTTGCCCAATAATGGGTTTCACCTTGCTGAGGATGTGAGCATCAACGATGGCTGTTGGGCTTATGAGGGTGTGGTGTTGCCTGGGGGTATGATTATGTTGGGACGGTGGTGGAGTCCTATGGATCAGACTAGGGAGAGACGGTGCATGGGGCCGTTTATCTTTTGGAACGTTGCGCCGCCTGCTGGGGCCTGAGTAGGGAGAATGCCAAAAGGGTGAAGGCTTGGCGAGCTTTCACTACAAGTGAACGGCCCCTATCAAACATTCACGATTACACACTCACGACTTCACGACTACGATAGGGCATCTTGTTATCCTTTCTTTTAGACTACCTTCGGTCACGACGTTCTTTGGCCCTGTTTGCGCCCGACAATGGATCTTTGGATCACCACGCTCTTTACGACTTATGACCCTCACGATTATACCATTCTATGGCAGAGGTTCTACCTGCACACGCCACGCTCATTTGGATCATACTTGGTCATCACAGTCATTTCAGCCATCTCAGCATTTTACGATTTTGCCTTCTCGCCAACAGTGGGGAAGGAGGCCATTCAAATCTACGACATCGAGCCTCTTTCTTACGCACTGCGAGGATGGAGGCTTCTCAGCATTTAAGAATCAAAACCAGACTCCAGAAATCAAATTCGCCTTTACCATTCAGCATGCAACAACACCAACGTACCGCCTCGAAGAGAGTCTCCCACAGTCCCTTGTCTGAGGCGTCTGCAGGTGACTTTCCCGAGCACCGGTAATTTACTCAGTATGCACTCCACCCGTACACATCGCCTCGAACTCCGTCTGAGAGCCCCGTCAGGAGCACAGAAAGGCGGCTTCTTCGAACGCCAATCCTCCGTTTCGCAATCATACTCAATTACGCATTCATCCCCAACTAAGGATGGGTGCTACTGCATTGTGTCTACTAGCACTTCAGCTGATTGTACGCTCAGAGACTTATACTCAGGAGTGTATGCTCAAGAGTGTAAGCTCACAAGAAACAAAAACCGGATTCATATGCAACGATAGGAGGGACCTCGTTAGAGCTTCTCGACTTCTTCAGTTTTTCAATGTTACATAATGCGCGCATAGATAGACAGATCTCTCCGCTCAAAAGAAATGAACAATGCTTTCACTGAGATTCGACTCCATTCTTTTCTCGGCTTGCTCGTGACACTGTAGGGACAAGGTCTCGAAAATGCTTTCCATTTACACCCTCTACGTATCTAGACAATACTGTATCTTCGATCTAACAACGTCAATCGTGAAGACATCCTCACTCTCCAATCCAATTCCTACTCCTCAATCCATTTAAGGCAATCCCACTCCCCTTTCAGATTCTCCTTCCACAAGCTAACCTTATTATCTCCACCTGAAACTGCCAGGACATTCCCACTCAAACTCCAGCTCACCCTCCATAATACAGCATCGAAAGTTAATGTAGTGGCCTTCCATTCATTAGGATGTGCGGGATCCGATGTCCATATCTTGACAGTCTTGTCTTGAGAGGCAGAAGCAATGTAAGATTTTTGGAGGATGGTGGGAGCCCAGGCGACGTCCCGGACCCAGTCAGTGTGGCCTTTGAGCTCCACTGTTTGGGAATATTTCTGGTCTTGTGGACTAGCAGCAATAACTTCCAGTCAGAAAGCGAACTCTGAATCCAAACAGAGTAAATTAAGCCACATACTTGTAGTCCCATATCCTCACCAAATTATCACTCCCACCCGTCACGAACCTCCTAACCCCTCCAGGCCCCGGCTTACTCGAGACTAAACTCCCCGGCGCAATCGCCGGCGCCCAACTCACAGCATTGACCCCCGCCCCATGCGCCTGAAATATCTGATGCGTCCAATTGCCCTCTTGGAACTCTAACACCGAGACATTGCCGTCGGACGAAGCGCAGGCAAGGAGGCAGCCGGATTCGTGGGGTGACCAGGAGACAATGTTTACGGAGGCGGTGTGTAGGTTGAAGGACGCGACTATAGTCCAATGGGAGGGGGCGGAGGAGGGAGGGGATTCGCGCCAGATCTTTACGGAGCCGTCGTAGGAGGAGGAGGCGAGGATGGCGCCATATTTGGGATGGGCCTGTGGGAGGGGGGATTAGGACGGTGGGCTTGGGCGGAAAGGGTAGGGAGGAGAGGCGGACCCATGAGACGCACCAGACTGCGCCTTCGTGCCTGGGAGCTATGTCAGTGGATGACACGTGCTCATGAGGAAAGATGCACATACCCTCGCAGTGTCTCCGTGAGCTTATGCGATTCGCCCTCAACCTCGAAGATCTTGATGGTCTTGTCCGAGGAACAAGTTGCTAATCTTCGGCCGTAGTAGTCGAGGACTGCGTCATGCTGTCGTCGCGTAAGCTAGTTTCGAGAGCTTCGAGGTGTTGTTTAGACGTACAATCATGTCATCGTGGCCGGAATTGGTGATGACTTGGGCCTATCTATGTCAGTGTTGGGCATTGAAGCTGGGATATTCGACGGACCATCTTGGATCCCCTCGTAGTTGGTGGAGGGAGGTGGAGATAGAGGACAGCAGGACATGAAGAATGCTCGCTCAACAAATGCCACTTGCGATTCACCCGCACGACCCGTAAACTTTACTCGAGGGTTAGGGCTAGAAATTGACAGCGGCAAGTGAGTGGGTCACTAGATCTGCACTTTAGCACTAATGCTCCTCCGTAACATTTACGTCGGACGAGAATGTTGATATACGAACCTCGGCAGCAGCTTCAACATCCTTTTCTCTCCACCACTTCTTGGGTTCTCTCTCGTCTTATATCATAGAGCAAGACACTATGGCAGACGCTTTGTGTGGGCCTTCCAACCCTCTACAGACCTTTCAAAAGCAGACAGGGGTGGATAGGACCTTGCAACAGGACAGATATGCTGCACGTCAAGCACAAGAGGAGGTAAATCACTCCTCCTGCTGTTGTCTGGCATGAAGCCAATTAATTGTGACCTAGAGCTTTCGCTCTATACCTGGCCCTAACGCTGTTATACTCGATGCCGAATTTGAAGCCTTCGAGGCAGGCCACGCTCTGCAAAATGGATATCCTGAGCCCCATTTCTTCCCCAATGGCCCTCCTCCACAAGCTTTTGAACCGGCATTTCGCCAAGTACAGCCTTCGAATTGGGCCTCAGACTTTCAGAACCTGCACTTGGACGAAGCTGGTGCCTCGCCAATTCAACAGTCCCAATTCCACCATCATGTACCGATTCAACGTAGTATGCCCGGGGGCTGGCATCAGGATTTCCTGCGTCAACAGGGACAGTCTACGTCTTATCAGTCGCAACAGCAGCAGCAGCAACAAAGACCTGCCAGCGGATGGGCATATGGATATACTGGCGGGCTTATGCCGCCACGAGAAATAGCTGCTCTCGCCCAGGTGTCGCCATCTGAAAAACAGGTGGGAGACTTCAAGCAGAAGCAACCTGAAAGGCAGGTGGAAGATGGTCTCGTTGTAGCAGCCTTTGAGCAAGCGTTTGAGGCTGCCAGGTCAGACCTGCGTTTTGAAACTCAGACGCTGGAATTAAACGAGAGGGGTCATGAAGATGCATATGGATTGCAACAACAGCAAGCTTGGCTGGACCATAACCGGATAGGATCAGACAGAATACTGGACGACGCTGAAGAGAAGGCGAAGGAACACAATGAACCGGATGATGCAGATGAGCTTGCAAGAACGGCTGGCCAGCTCCTTGAGAATGTCAGTGGTGATCAGAGCAAGAAATTCCAGGACAGCAATTTCCTTTCTCTGATGCGGCAGTTGCGTGATAAAGAAGTGCGGGTCGAAGGCGACAAGCTTGTCGATGTCAGTATGCTCTCTTCTACTGCTTGAGTGGGCAAGGATCAAGTATGCTTTATGTTCTGCTAGCGTTGGCTAAGGCACTTAAAGACACTAGTAGCTGATGCGCTTTCAGGTCTCGCAGCCTCTCCATCCTGGTGGCGAAAGGTACCCAAATGAAGGCGGGAGCTACAGCGCAGTCTCCGAAGGAGCACTTAAACGGGAGTTTTTCGGGAGTCTGGGATTATATATAGACGACCCACAACATCAAGCTTTGTACGCCCAATTGAAGGTCAGCAACGCTCTTTTTTGGACTCTCCTTGCAATTAGTTGAGGCCGTCCGCTTCTGTATAGACGCTATCTCATATTGACTGTCTGTAGGCCGAAGTAAATCGCGTTTACGATATGATGAGCTTCTCGCCAGATGCAGTGAAACCAGAACACAACCTGTCCAATCCACTCCTGGCCAGTCCGCCATATAGACTCGAACAATTTACAGACGAATCTATCATGACTGCTGTAAACACGCTATCCACTAGTGAGGACAGAAAAATGCGACTTCTTTATGAAAGAGGCCAGCTAGAAGGCGACAACTGGGTCGTTCGCTGGATGCTGGACCGAGTCTCCAGAGGCTATCAAGGTACAGCGCGCAGAAAAGCTTGGAGGGAGGCACGGGAGCATAGATTGGCATCAAGATTCCATGATGATAGTAACGAGGATGCCTACGGGGATTACGAGGCCCGTCATCAATTTGAGAACCCCCGCGAATCCGTTTCGCCGCCACCAACCCTTCTGGATTATGAAAGCCGGCTAGGTTCTCGTACCAATAGTTCTCAATAAGACTCTTGAAGCAACATGGATATTCAATGTGCTCACAGCCATGTGAAGGCTCGAGCTCACCGATGCCAACGGATATCCAGCACCTGATGAGATGGGGGTTCCAGGTGACCCTGCTATGCATCAGTGTACTCTCTGCTCCAAGGGTTTCTATCGCACTTCCACGCTTCGATCCCATATTCGTCGTATTCACTCCGACGAGCGCCCGTTCGTATGCACAGTCTGTAGTCAAGGCTTTGTTTGCTGATTTGACCTCAAGAGGCACGGAGCTGTGCATAGCGGAGAGAAGAAGGTCGTTTGATCTCAGGGATTGCCGTCGTATAAGACCTAGGATCCAGCTGCTACGGCCGTTTCGAGTTTAAACAAAGATGATCATACCGTTGCAAAGCCTACATTCGAAAACGGTTACGTGGATGAGGAGCTCTACGACAAAGCGATACTGTTGTGGAATAACCCCGATGAATTTCATCGACACTACGAGACCATTGCCGGAATGAGTGCTGCTGTGCCTGCAAGCTCAAATGTTCTTTTGGACTATGGTAGCTGCATGCCTATAGTTGTTACATTAAGCTGCAGATTAAAATCTCTGGCGCGTCATAATATTTTCAGTGCTTTCGCTCCTAGCCGCAGCTCCTCCTTTCATGTCTCTCGTTGTATTCGTTGGTGTACCATTCGTTGGTGTACCAGACGCAACAGGCGTTACAGTACATATCTAATTGGCTAACTTCTGGCCTTGCTTTGTGAATCTCATCGTTTACCTTCTCTGTGTACCCCTGGTTAGACCGACGCTGGATTATAGGTTACCACGTCCTACTAGCGGCATTGCAGATCTTTTGCTCTTTTGTTTTTCAAGCAGCATACTTGACGACACAATACATGATAAACCAGTCTTCTCGCAGAGGTTACTACCGAAGAAGATCCATCTTGAGTCGCGAGTCCATCTTACAAAGCAAGACTATCATTTTGGCTTGTATCAATGAAAGGATGGTACTAGGCATCTTGGATCTGACATCGCCGAGAGACAAGGTTCTGCGGGCCCGTCAATATTCGTGGACAATATCGATCACAGGGAGAGGGTTACCTATACTGCTTTTTCCCCGCAAGCATCTGGTTTCGCAGGCCTCAAATACGACGACGGCAGCCTGATGATTGATAAATAAATAGGAAGTTGAACATTACAATGCACGTTAGCAGACGATTTCCCTGTGATGTAATCTAGACTCGTACTTCAAAAGTGTTTCTAGTGGACTCCAATGATATCGTTTGCTTGCTCACTCAAATCTTTGTAGCTTCTGTGAACACCACGCTGAGGCAGTAAATATCTTGTCCACATATCTTCCACTACTTGCTACGACTGATCTGTGCAACCCGCAAAGCAAGGACAATGCGGACGATAGGTTGACTTGTCTTCTCATTGCGAAGAATTTTATCACTCACTAAAAAAATGTGCGCATACCGACCTCCTGATTGCATTTTTTCGTTGAGAAGTCGGATCTATATCCACAGGCTATGGTTCTGCTCAGCGCTACATTCGTAATCAAACAAAGGTCGGAGTTGGTAGTATCGGGTGGGCAAGACTATATCTGCCTGGGAGGTGAATAGACTGATTGAGTATACTGAAGCCGTTGCCATTTTTTAAAACAATCATTGATCTACTCAGTCGGAGACGTGTGTTTGTCAGATGAAAGATCTCCACGAGCGAACTGGGAACGAGAGAAGCGGAGGCGATGGGTTTCGTCAAGAGCAGTCAAGTCATTTGATCATAGTAGTCGGTGAGCTCTCATTGTGGATGGTAGGGTTTGGATGATCTGTCGAGATAGCGGTGATTCGGTTGTGGATAGAGGTATACCTAGGAGGAAGTAGTAGATCGATGATAACTTTGACTTGTATAAATGGCAGAATAAGTAATGTCTAAAGATTTTAAAAACGAAGCCCCAACAATGGTTTCCAAACCTAACACCGCTGTATACCCAATAACATCCATTCAAGCCATATTAATCTCCGAAAAGTATTCACCACGCGCTTTCCTCACTGGCAACCCCGCCGAAGCCTTCTTCTCTCCTTGTCCAATCTTGTCCTCCCCCATCATATCCCTCATCTTGTCCTCCACCACCTCCACACTCGCCTCCTGTGTTCCCACCACCACCATCGTCGTCATCGACGGCTTCTCTCCCCCAAGACAACGCCCACGACAAATAGCACAACCCGCCTTCTCCGTCCAGCGCTCGCAAACCCACTCTTGCGAGCCAAGGACGACAGAGATGGCAAGGAGTCCGTGTCCATGGCCGCGAGCAACGAGAAAGGCGACAGGGCCGGTTTTGTATCCAAGCTCTATGGGAATCCTAGGCACATAAAACCTGTGGCGAATGCATCGGGATACTTACCGTCCGTGGCGTGCCTTTTAGCGCGGGCAGGGTGGTGAGTGTCGTTGTCGGCACCACCACCGTCGCGATTGTTGTGTCCGTCCCCGCGGTCGTCCCGGTGCTCGAGATCCCCTTGATCTTCTCATTCAACTTATCATCCAAGCAATTCTCGGGACAGGCAGCGCAGCAGGCACCGCCGTTGCACTTGTGGCATGCCCACTTGTGTGGGGAAGGCACGTCTGGTAAAAAAGGCTATCGGCGCTGGGTTGAAGTGCGGTGGGGGAAGTGGAGTAGTTTCTGTGGCTGTGTGGGTCATGAGTTTGTGTGGGGTGGAACCTTGGGAGGCGAGGATGGAGGGCCCGAAGAGGGAGAGGAGGGTTAGGAGGGTGGTGAGGTGCATAGTTGGTGTATGATATAGTGATTATGGTGAGAGGGTTTCTGATATCTTTCGTATCTCAATGTTGTAAGTAAATGATCAGCAGCTCGAGTCCGTAGACGATGGAGTTGATGGGAAGAGAAAGAGAAGATCGAAGCAGCATTTGAGCTTTAATTAATGGGGGAAGGCAGTAGACTTTGGAAAGCTCCCAATGTCCACACTCGATAGCGATTGCGGAAGTAAAACGCCAAAAGATACGCCGTTCGACCCACTCTCACCTGCATAAACGCACGACGCTCAAATTCTGAGCTCGCATGCAGACCACATTCTCCGGATTTTGTCAGAACGGAAATACTATTTGGTGCTTGCACAGTGCCTACCACAAAGCCAAAACAATAATCAGGAAAAAAAAGAAATCTATCAAGAGCGCTCGAGTGTTGGAGAGGGATTTTCGGGGTATATACTCACCAATTTATATATATTTAGGTGGAACAGTGGTCAAGGGGACAAGCTGACCCTGTTTGGGTTTGATACCGGTGGTGTGGGCTGGAAGACCGAGAAGAGCTGGATCGCTCTCATCTGCGTCGCCTAGGTCGATGACTTGTGTGCGTTTAGGCGGCTCGTTTCCTTCCGCGGTCTGGTGCTTTGGTGTTAATGCTGCTGGGAATGTTGGTGGGCAGTGCAGCATTCGTAGGTGGTGTCGCGCTGCTCGCCCGCCGGAGTCGGTATCGAACCCTGCCCACAGGTGTGTGTTAGCACATTTGCTTACATGAGATTAGCGCTCTTGATAGATTTCTCCAGAACAAAGACTATTAGACTATGCCGGCTTGTATGAATCTAACGGATAATTGAATATATATATATTTCCGGAGAGAGTTCGCAAATGGGTCTGGTTACATGCTGCAGAATTGCAGCACTCAGACCAATAAGGGTGAACAAGGTAACACAAACTTGCGAGCAAAATTTTGGGAAGCGAGCCAAACGATTAGATGAAAACGATGAATGAAAAAGATGAATGACATTCGATGCATTTTGATCTTCTGTACAATATCAAGGAAGGTCAATATAATGACAATGTAGTCTTTTATCAGCTCCTATCCTCCCAAATGCCTCAAGAAGTACATACTCCGCTCATGCCCACTCGCTCGAAGGGTATTTATTGACGCAATAACGATGTACGCTTCGCATTCTAGACCTACAATTATGAATGCATGGGATCACCGGAGACCAATGACGCTCTGATCAATCGATTTCTGTCAGCATATACCCAACGCAAAACAAGATATGAGTAGAAAGAGACTTACCATCTCCAGCGTCCAAACCCTCCGTATCCAAACTTTTAGCTTTCCGTCTATACCCTCTACATTATCTAATTCCACACCCTCCCACCAACATCTTCGAGCTGGCTTCCTCCAGAATAGCAGGAGCTTCTGTGCCATGCCCACAGCGGGGCTGGTCGCAAGAGCTTCTCCTTTGACGTCAGTTCGGAGACGAGCGAGAGCCAAGCTACAGATGACGGCCTTGTTGGGCTCACCGGCGCGGTGGCCCCATCGGTCGTCGTTGTTAAAGCCACTGGAAGGGATTTAGTATCTGTCCTCTTCCATGACACGGATAGCGATTGGGGGTTAGACTGGTACACACCCTGCCGTCAACATCTCGATCAGATGTTGCTCGGTCGTCCCAGTCTCCTCACTCCTTCTCAGTCCAGAGAATATACCGTCCTGCCTTAGTAACGCCCTCCCAGCCGCTCTCTTGACTTCAATCATCTCCGTCTGATCGATCTCTGCCTTCGGCGGTATGGCATAGAAGTCTAGATCCTCCCGCAGCACTATGATACCCGCTCGATCTTGTAGCATGTCGCGGGCCGAGTTGGGATCTGTAGAGGTGGAGGGAGTTTCTCCGGTGGGAGATGGTGAGCCGGAAGGTATGGTCTGAGCAACAGTGCGGAAGAATTCAAGCATGTACTGGAGTGACAATGGATCGTACTGCGGTGTGTAGTTAGCCTCAAAGGTGGTGAGTATAACGTAGGCTGCGTTTCAGACATACATCTACAGGATAGACATCGCCTTCGTGGAACGAATTCATGTGTCCGTCTGGTAAGAGGCCATTGGGGAATAGGGACAGAAGGACAAATTCCGGAAGAGTGAGAAGCTCATCTCGCGAAAGCGTAAAGCGGGTTCCTCTGTATTACTGGATTAGTCTTGGCACATATACTTCAACGAAGGGCATACCTCAAGTCCAACGTAAAATGCTCGTCTGCGCCGACATCTGCAATTTGGTGATTAGCAATACCTCTGTAGCCATTTCAGAGCCAAAATTTCTACCTGCCAAAGTATTCACAGGTGCTGGACCGCCCTGCTGCACCTGAGTAATTATACTCGAGGCGCCGCCTGCTGCAGCCATCACGTACGTAAACGAGTCAAGCGGACTTGACCCTTCAGTATACGGAGGTGGCGCTTCCTCGTCTTCCGCACTCTTGCTGGATCCCCCCTTGTTATCCGCTGGAAGGGCAGCCTTAGTCTCAACCTCTACCCTTGTAGTGACAGCAGCAGCAGCCTCAGCAGGCGCTACTGGGGCAAAAGCTGGGGGCGGTCCGTTGTCAGGCTCAAGGACTGCTTCTTTCAGATGATCTGGCGGATTTTGTGGTGGGAAGTAGAGAGAGGAGAAAGGTGGTGGTGCGAAGGGAAAGAATGCACAGGTCAAAGGCGGAGGTGCGTCTCCCACAGACTCGGTATAGGGTGGTTCGGCGTCGTCGCAGGGTGTCACTGACGCTTGAAAGGATACCTTGTCAGAAACGGACGAACCGTCGCTGGAATCTCGTGCCACCGACAATTTGATGGCTGTTCCTGGGCTCCTTGAACTGGTTGTTGCGTCAGTATCCAGGTTGTAGCTATGGTTGTCGCAAGGGTTTGAGTGATATCGATCGGTCAATGGATCATTTCGTATTTCAGTTATAGCAGCAGCAGCTTTTGAATCACATTTGACGTGGGTTGAAGCTCTGGTGGTGTCTAGTGGTTGTCTGGCAGGCTTGATCTTGGGTCGCGCGCCAAGGTCTCGCTCCTTCTGGGAAGGGGCCAAGATAGGGGTGGAAGTAAAGGATGTCCTGACATCGAATCTACCAAGGCATTCTAACATTAACGCACTAATTTGCGAGACAAAGAGTTTGAGTGAGTATTATAGATTTCATTGAATGTCTAGGACGATCAGTCTTCTTCACTATCGCTCCCAAAAATGGCTTTGAAGACAGCTTCGCCAGGCCGCTCCTTTTCCAGCGCTTCATTCCGTTCTGGGTCAACCAAAACTGTCTCCTTCATCCTTTGTCCCACGACTGCTCGTAGGTCATCGTCTCCTTGATCTTCATGTTTGATACCTGTGTTCATCTCTAAACGTCTCATACCACCCCCGCTCATCCGTAGTTGCTTCATATCACTCTCCCCTATCAACTCTAACCGCTTCTGAGGCAATGCGGTGGAGTGCGTTTGTGGCATCCCTCCCGCACCTCCAGGTTCTCCAGCATCAAACCCAGGCGGTGGCGCTTCGCCAGGGTCAATCTGGACGTGAGCTGGAGGTTTAATGTTGAAGCGCTTACACAGAAGCCGCGTAGGGTAGAAATTTTCTATTGACCGAGTGAGGGGCCCATACATGCCAACAGCGGCCGCTTCTTCGGCCGGAGTTTTTGTCTTCTCAGTCGCCTTTTGCAGTAGCTGCTGTTCTCCTACTGGATTACCCACCTCATCCAATTTGACGTTGTCTGACGCCAATTTTGGCGCAGACGATGAAGAGGTGAAGCGTGTAGCCATCATGCCAGTCATAGGCTTGAAGATTTGCGCCGCGTGTGCGAATTCGTTCATCTCCTTGACCCAGTCGTCATTACTTGCTCCTGGATCTCGGTCTGGTAAGGTGCTATCTGGGCGGTACCCAGCGTGGATTTCAAGAAAGGTCCGGTAGCGGGTCCGCTTTGCAGGGTCTTCAGTGTACGGCATCCAGCCCGCTGTGCCTCGCCCAAGTGCTGTCCTGGCCGTCTCAGGATCTAAATGGGGGATAAGAGAGTTTAGAGTCCTTGTATGAGATGAAGAGGAATGAGCTGAGGCTTCGCCCATCGCTGGAGGTAGATTGGAATTGTTGGTTGCGGTGGCGATACGGTGGCGGGCACTGGGAGTGAGGAAGTCGAAGACAGATTTACCGGGAAGAGGCATTTCTCCCAGTAGAGCGGCACGGGATCTGGGGGATAGCTTTGAGGCGGCAGCAACAACGGCTGGCGATTTATAGGTAGATTGGGTAGACGCTGGGTCTGCAGGCGCCTTGGAGGATTTCCAGTCCTGGGGTATGGTGGGAGGAGGATATTTGCTATCTTGCGATAGAGTCGCCGAGAGGGAATCTGAATTGCTGGAAAGAACGAAGCCGTTCAGGGGTAATCGTCCATCGTGGCATCTGCGAAATGTCGACGATCCTTTTGCTGCACCGGTCTTCTTTGAGACGAAGACCGGCTTGTTGCTGAGTAGAGGGTTTGCTGATGGCCTGATGACCTCAGATTTTTTCTTCTTTTTCTTGTCACCTCCAATGATACGATTATGAGAAATTTGTGGTCCCATTGAATAGGGATCTTCATCATCAGAACCGTTGTCGTTAAGAATCCCAACCCCCAAACCCCCTTTTCGCTCAGGCTTCTTCTTCTTGACCTTGTTGCCATTAGTCGGCGCACCAAAACCTGCACCTTCATCCTCCTCGTCGCAACCAGGACCTCCAATCTTGACCTCGATCGCCGAGGGATTGAGCTCCGACAGCTTCCCTTCGCTCTCGAACCCAAGGCCGTTGCGGTCGTTCTTTCTGATGAAAGATATCATATTGGAGTTCTCCGGCGCAAAGAGGTGCGTCTGCTGGCCTGCTTCACCATCCAAGTCCTGGTCCCTATCTAGCCGCGCTTTCCTCTTGACCTTTGGACCGGCTCCCTGACCTTCGCGCCAACCCATCTTCTTTAACAGCTTTACGCCCATGGTCTCTCCAGTAGTCTTGAAGACATCCATTAAAGAGTCATGCGGCGTTCTCTCCTCCGCGGTTAACCCCAAACCCGCGAAGATCTCCGCCGTCTGTAGCTTCCTGGCTTCTTCAGCCTCTGCTAAGTCCTCTTCGTCCATGAAGTCTTCGGGCTTTTGCTGTGCAGGAGCAGCATCTTTCTTCCGGTTTGATCGCGACGACACGAAGGTCGAGGGTGCCCATCCTTCCTTCGATCCAACAGTGTTGAAGTAGCCAGCACTGAAGCCACCAGTAAAGGCACCATGCAGTCTTTTCCTCCCTTGCTCATCAGTGACCTCCTGTTTCCACACCGGAACATAGGATCCATCATCCCGTGTGTCGGGGTCTAATGGGGGGAGCGGAGTCCCATATATGACGTACGGCGACTGGTGAGCCTGCAGATCTGCTTCGAAGGTCGCATGCGATCGTTTGAACGCCATGATGATCTGGCCCAGACATGCTAGATATCAGCTACAGCTTCGAAGGTTGACGCGGCATAAGCAAATTCACTTTCTAGCAGATATAAAGTGCAACGGCGGAATTTAACCTTATATTTCCAAAACGCTAGTACCAAGCTGAAGCTGAAGCTTCAGGGTTCAGATTTCTTGGTGCGAGGCTGGTGTCACGCCAGACGTTGGTAATTAATATGCCACATAGCAAAGCACTGCCCACTTTGCAGAATACCGTGTTGTCTAACGAAGATACTGTGATTGGAGTAACGTGTTGGTCTTTCTGTGAGCCACGTTGTTACTGCCTTCAAAGACTAATTGTCAATACGTCCGGCCTAGCTCCCAGATCTCGGCCATACCTTACCTCAGGACCGGCCGCGTCTGTCAACCTAAGGTGATACCTCCATCTTCAAATTTTGAGCCACATCTACGCGACTGCTCTCAACCCACTGTGATAAATTACTACGACATCGCTAAAATGAACATCGGATCACTACCAACCCAGTGATCTGATCACACCCAAGCGCTGTCGCAACCACGTGTGGTCGCTTACCTGAGGGGATCGGTCACCTTGTAGTAGCTGCTCCGCCAACGCGAACTGCATCTGACGAAAAAAGGAAACATCATTACGAGTATATCCATTCCCCAAAGTGGCAGCCTCATGAAGACTCGATCGGCTTCCATTTGATCGGTCCATTGGTCCACGCCTACCCTGAAGTCCTTGAAAGCTCGGGTTTCAATCTCACGAGTACTCGCACCTCTAGGCCTCTCTATACAGCTCTCTACCCAACAAAACGATGTCAGCTGCTTATACAGCATCGCCTTCGGTGTTGCGCAGCTCCTCTCGCAGACAGCCTTCCTATAACACCCCTCCTTCGAGTGATCGACCCCACCGAGCGGCTTCTACTGCCACTAAACCTCCTACAACACCGAGTCAACCGCTGCGATCGAATTCGCAGGCGTACGCTCGGCCTACATCAGCCTCCCAGCAGGCACCACTTGCTGGCGTAGCTCAGAGAGACTACGAGACTACAAATCTAGCGAGGCCGCCGTCTTCTCACCGCAGCTCTTCCCGCGATCAATTCGCACCACCACCCAAGCGAACCGAGTCTACACGAGATTCCCGCCGGACTTCTTCAAGGCCAAGTCATTCTCGCAACAACTCCAGAATGTCAGCGGCTACTACAGCTGTAGGTATTGAAGGCCCCGCAGCTGTCCAGACTCCAAGTGCAGCTCGAACACAGTCTGATGCAGGGGTGCCCCATGGAAGTGGTGGGTCTGCGAAAAGACGGACTACTATAGATGCGACCACTGGGCAATGGTCTCTAGGCAAGACAATAGGTGCAGGAAGCATGGGCAAAGTGAAGCTAGCCAAGAATCTGGAGACGGGGGAGCAATGTGCCATCAAGATTGTACCACGACAATCAACAGATGAGCATCGCAACGACCGAGATCGCGAGCGTGCAGACCATTCAAAGGAGATCAGGACTGCAAGGGAGGCAGCCATTGTGACACTGCTCAACCATCCTTATGTCTGTGCTATGAGGGATGTTGTCCGTACTAATTATCATTGGTACATGCTTTTCGAGTACGTCAATGGAGGTCAGATGCTCGACTATATCATTTCTCATGGCAGGCTGAAGGAGAAGCAAGCAAGAAAGTTTGGCCGACAAATTGCCAGTGCGCTGGACTATTGCCACAGGAATAGTATCGTCCACAGAGATTTGAAGATTGAGAACATCCTGATAAGCAAGACTGGTGATATCAAGATCATCGATTTTGGGCTAAGCAACCTCTTCTCCCCAAGGAGCCACCTGAAAACTTTCTGCGGCAGCTTGTACTTCGCAGCACCAGAGTTGTTGCAAGCGAAGCAGTACACTGGTCCTGAAGTTGACATATGGAGCTTTGGTATTGTCTTGTATGTTTTGGTCTGTGGCAAGGTTCCATTCGACGATCAAAGTATGCCCCAACTGCATGCGAAAATAAAGAAGGGTGTGGTTGACTATCCAACATGGCTTTCACCTGGTGAGCGACCTTTGCATACTTGTGTAAACTGCACTTGAAACTTATAGAATAATAGAGTGCAAGAACCTCATCTCCAGGATGCTCGTGACGGATCCAAAACAGCGAGCTAGTCTCAGTGAGATCATGAATCATCCCTGGATTACGAAGGGTTTCAACACGCCTCCAGAGAATTATTTGCCGCATCGAGAACCTTTACAACTGCCTCTGGACCCGCAACTTGTTGATAAAATGACTGGCTTTGATTTTGGCAAGGCGGAGTACATTACTAAGGAGCTGACAAGGGTCTTGAGCTCCGAGGAGTACCAGAACGCTGTGAAGAACAATGCTCGTGAGCAAGCAGCCCATGCTGTGGGCAGCGAAAAGAAACGAGGCGTCTTTGACTTCTACAAGCGTCGAAGTTCTATTACCAGCAGAGACACACTTCCTAATTCCTCGTCGGAGGCAGTACTACTTGGCTCAGATCCCATCAATGCCTTTAGCCCACTCATATCGATATACTTCTTGGTAAGGGAAAAGCAAGAAAGAGAGCGCAAAGAGGCCAATCCAGGGGCTTTGAGCATGCCCATGTCGCCTGGTGAGAAGCCTTTACAGATCCCTGACTTGCCTGCGCCGGAAGCTGCATACACGAATGCATCAGCGTACGAAATGCCAGGCGAGAAGGTCACTGGCGGACGGTCGAGAGCTAGGTCGAGGACGCATGGGGAAGATGATGTAGCTGAGAGTATGAGGAAGGTCAACCTCAATGTTCCTCCAGATGCTGCAACACCCGCCATCATGACACCACCCTCCCATGGGCAACCTTCGCACAAGAAAGAGAGTGCCACTGTGGGACTGCTACGACGTTTCAGCACTCGACGTACGAAAGATACAAGAGCACAAGCGCCGCAAACTCCGTCCCTACAACTACCACCTCAGTCAGATACCGCACAGGGCACAGCCCCGCCTCCTCGCAAGAGTTTCAGCGTACGAAGATCGCGTAATCGAGAGCCCACCCCGACACCATTGCTACATCCAGGCGGTAGCACACCGCATCAAGCTGAGCTACTAACCCCTCCCGGCCCGATAGAAGCCCGGTCGAAAACGAGTAACGCCTTGGATCGGTCGACGAGCGTCAACTCTGCCGACTATCGACAGCGGCAGTCTCGGCGTGGCGTGTCCGAAGGGCAACCCAACGTGGGCGCCCCTGAACCACCTCTCACTAGTGGATCAGAGCGATCTACGAGTAGCATGAGTGGCCATAAGTCCAAAGCGAGCGAGCAGGCACCGATCGACCAGAAGACTAGTCTCAATGCTCGAGCCGCGACCATGCGGACGAAGTCCCTCGGCCACGCTCCTAGGCGAGAGGGTGTGCAAGGCAGAAGAAACCGGAGACAAGAAGCATATGATGCTCGCGAATCCAATGTTCCCGAAGAGACGGATCAACACCTTGAAGCAAGTCGTGACAATCCTAATAAGAGCCTCGAAAACATGAAACCAGTCTACCTCAAAGGCCTCTTCAGCGTCTCCACCACAAGCAACAAGCCGCTTCCAGTAATACGGATGGACATCGTACGCGTACTAAAACAGCTTGGCGTTGAGTACAGCGAGATCAAAGGCGGTTTCAGCTGCCGACATGCCCCGAGCATTGACCTGAACGGTATGGGCGACCATGGTCAAGCAAGCCCAGATTTCCAGCCCAGCCACAGGCGACGAATCAGCTTCGCTGGTGGCTTTAGGAGCAACAACGAAGAAAGGCCTGAAAAGCCAGCGCCTAACTCTTCACGAAAAACGCACCCAGCTCCTAACACCTCCTTTACCGCTTCCGATGAATCCGACAACAGTGAGAATGCTGTGACATCTCGTCCTTCACGTGCTGGCGAGCGCCCTGCGGGCGAAACTACGACGCATGTTCAGAGCGATTTGGGAGAGAATATGGTGCTGAGATTTGAGATCTTTATTGTTAAAGTGCCGCTGTTTAGTCTGCACGGCATTCAATTCAAGAAGGTCTCGGGAGGGACTTGGAATTATAAGGAAATGGCGCAGAAAATTTTGGACGCGCTTAGGCTATGAGAGAGAATGAGAGAAGGGAACGAAGCCAAAAACTCAAAAGGTTCTGAAGAACAGGAAACTAGCAGAGCAGGACAGGAGAGGTCCAAAGGGGGAAGAGCGCCGAAGAGGTGAAGAAGAGGAAGCTTTCCCTGCGGAGGTAGTAATGTTAGTGAGATGATGATGCCCACGCTGGACGGAGAAGGCCGTAATTGTGTATGCATTGGTTTTGACCTTTCTCAATCACACACTTACGTTGGGCTTGTCACTTTGGACGGGCAAGTGAGTGTAGCAGCAGCGGCATATTTAACGAGTCCCCTTTGTTGGATGGAGTGACGGATCACGGCTTAGATAGCTGCACTTTATAGAATACTGTACAGCGTCACTAGTAGCAGGAATTGGAACCTAGCTGCAATCAAAACACAGGCAGGCTTCAATGATTTTCTTGGTCATTCTGTTTTATGTCTTGCCACTAAGCACACTGTCTACCGACTCTTTGATAAGTCTTCTACTTCTGCGCAGTAACAACCCCAGAAGCCGAATTAGCAGCCTGCGCCGTAATCCTCCTCTTGTAAGCCTTCACATCCCCCTCAAACTTCTCCACCCTCCCCCCATCACAAACCCACAACTGCGTACACACATTCTGCAACATGGTCACATCATGACTCACCATCAACACCCCTCCCTGGAAATTCCTCAGCGCCAGTGACAACGCATCCATAGCTTCAATATCTAGATGATTACTCGGTTCATCCAGCACCAAAATATGCGGGTTCGTTAGCGACAGGCAGGCGAAAGCAACGCGCGACTTCTGACCGCCGGAGAGGAGCGACATCTTTTGCAGCCCGGTGGTGCCGGTAATGCCGAAAGCGCCTAGGTGCCGGCGGTATTCTTCGTCTTGTTTGCCGTGGTAGTTTTTAGCCATGAAGCCGACGGCGGAGTCGTTCATATCCAGAGCGTCGACGTGGTGCTGAGCGAAGAACCCCACTCGCAATCTCGGATTCTGGCTAATCAATCCTTTCGAGGGCGTGAGCTGGCCGATTAGGAGTTTCAAGACGGTGGTTTTTCCAGCGCCGTTGGGACCGACGATGCCGATGCGGGAGTCGAGTTGCACATCTAGGTCGATGTGGGTGAGGAGCGGTTTGTCAACTGTGTAGCCGAAGGAAACGTCTGTCATTTGGATGATGGGTGGGGAGAGTTTTTCGACTTCGGGAAATTTGAAGTGCACCGTGTATTCGCTCTCTGGCGCCTCCAGCACGGGCATTTTTTCCAGTTTCTTGATCCGGCTTTGGGCTTCACTCGACTTGGCAGCGTTGTAGCGGAATTTGTCGATGAAGGCTTGGAGGTGGGCGCGCACGGCCATTTGATTTTCGTACTCGCGTTTGGCCGTCTTACGGCGTTCTTCCTTTGTGGCGTAGAAGGAGTCGAAGTCGGCGCCTTTGTAGTAGTCGAGGCGTTCGGAGTGTTGGTGAACTATGTCTGTGGCGACTTCGTTGAGAAATGCGCGGTCGTGGGAGACGACGAGGAGAGTGCTGGGGTAGGATTGGAGGTAGGTAGAGAGGAAGGTTATCGAGGGCACGTCCAGCATATTGGAAGGTTCTTGGTGCGGTGGTCAGTAGGCTTCAGTGGGGAGCTATAGGGGCTGGTTACCGTCGAGAAGCAGGAGATCTGGTTCACAGAAGAGAGCTCGGGCTAGGGCGAGTCGCATTCTCCATCCTCCCGAGAATGTCTTGGTGGCGTAGTGCTGCCTCTCCTCCGAGAAACCGAGACCAGCTAAGATACTTGCAGCTCGAGACTCAGCCTTGTCGGACTCCATCTCTGACAGCTTCGCATGGATATCGCTAAGGGTAATGTCGAGGCCTTCTCGCTCTCTGTCCAGGTTCTCCGCATCTTTGGACGTGTCCGCTAGAGATGAGCGCCCAGCTTCGAGCTCAGAAAGCTGTTTGCTGATTTTCTGTGAAGGTCAGTGCGCATGCTTCGTCTTGTGTGAATTGAAGGCGTACCTCTTGTTCAGCTAAGAGATGCTTTCGCCATACGTCGGCATCCAAGACTGCTTGCAATGCGGGCGTATCGTCTCCAGTAATCTTAAAACAAGTCTACGTCAGCCCCCATCTTTGCATGTGGTATATAGAGTAAAGCATGGACAATAGGTACCTCTTGTTCAACATGAAGAATAGAGATATGCGTAGGAATGGCGAGTTCTCTTCGACTCAAAGCACGCAGCAAAGTAGATTTACCAATACCGTTCTGACCCACAAGACCATACCGTCGGCCAAAAGCCATTGTCAGCGTGGTGTCAGTTAGTATTCGTTTACCGCCAATAGACACGTCGACGCCATCGACTTTGATGTCTTTACTCTTGGCCTGGTCACCTCCCAATTGTAGCGGATTGACCAGCATGTAGAACTCTTCGTAGGACTGAGAATCATCAGGCTGATCAAGTAATCTTGAAGCCTCGTATTCGACATTTTTCATGACCTTTCGATCTTGTTTTGCTGCAATCTTCCGCTCGGCTTTCTCGAGCTTCTTTCTGTCTACTCGAGATTCTACTTTTCTGCTATTGGCAGACTCTAAATCGACTGATCCACCAGCCAGACCTAAGGTGGATGACATATTACGTTGAGATCCGACCTGGATTGCTTGGGCAAGCTTCCTGGTTTTGGGCGCCATCTGCCGCCGCTCTGGATCGACGCCATCTGCAGCGTTCAGCTTCGAGATGAACTTGTCTACTAGGTTACGGATTGATGTTGAATTCTGGTCGGAGAAATCGCCTGATGCTGATACCAGCAAGGCTGTGATCGTCTCCGCGGCTTCGTCAAGTGGTGATTGGCCCTGAGTATCTGATTCTAGAGTGTACAATGTCGAGGCATGATTCAGGTAGCCCTTGTAGAGTCAGTAAGTTGTCGTCATCTGCCTATGTCATATCAAATACTTACTGAAGCATATTCAGATATCACGTGGTCAATGCCAGGAATCTGTGCTCTGATCTCCGCCTCCATTAGGAATAGCCGTTGAAGACTCTCCAGAGATAATACGTAGATTTGTAGTGGGGGTCCCTAATTTGACAGCCGTTACATTGATCTCCAGGGCTAATGGCTAGGTGCGGATGTTCAATATTCCATCCTACGGTTCTGGAAATGAGGCAATATCAAAATGTTTTTCAGGTCACAAATCTACTACTGTACGAGTATTTTGAGGTACGTCTTTTTGGGGCTGAGACATACGATCCAATCATCACGTCGATATCGCGTGGGCATCTCGGCCCTAAAAGCTCGCCAACGGCTACCAATCAGAGCGGCTCCCACTAAATTAGCTCAGATCAGAATGGCGTCGTATCTGAGATCGATTTGCTCTCGATACGAGTATTCCAATACCTCCAGAATTCATGCAGATGCTCGAGTTCTGGGCGTAGAAATTTCCATGCGTCGTCTCCTCGCCTTTTCCGTTGCTGTATCATGGATTATGAAATGGCGCATCTGGTCTCCACAACCGTGTTGAGTCCCAGTCTGGTGCGGTAGGAAACCTCGGTGACCGACCGTTGGTTGCAGCTCTTGGCCGCTCACTCTCCACCGCAATTCCCTGATTCAGGCATTTACCAATCTCTTTGAGAAGGCCAGTGGCTGATCAAGCGGGAGAGCGCGAGGCACTGGAAAGGCTTATGCCACTCCCTGACGTCTCAGAGCTCAGTGCACTGCAGGAAAATCTGGGTGTTCATGGAGGTTCATAGTTGTAGCTTTGAAACCTCCGCGCTCCAAGCTTACGCCGTCCAACATCGCTCAATTGGCATACTTCACGAGCAGATCGTTACATCTTATATTCTATGTCTTACCCCGCGCATGCTTGCCGGCCAAATGAAGCAGGTTTGCTTCGCTGACAGATCCACCTCAATCTGAGACCTGTGCCCTGGAACTTGCTTTTTAAGCGGCCAAAGGGCTGCAGTCCGCAAGGCTAACGCACGAACTCTGATCCCTATACCTGGTCCCGGCTCTGATGGAAACCTTCCACGCTTTTTGATTGGAAGGTCTTCAAATGCAGTAGGATTCCTATTCGCCTCCCTTCCCCCGGGAGGATGCCGCGCAGCTGAATGGCGATTGTTGTTGTCATCCGTTAGGCGTGCCACATCTGGGTCCATCCCAGCGCTGACTGAATTAAGTCTGAGCTTCAAGACTGGACGAAAACCCTAAAGAGGGACCCTTGGAGAGGAAGGTTCTTGAAACCTTTCTCATACGAGCGTTGGCAGCGGTAGCGAATTGCCTTTCGCAATCTACTTTAAGGAAATGGTCGGATGCTCCAGCTCCTGCGCATATATTGAGAGGGGGTGGACGTATTAGGCCCGGCCTTTCTCCACGCCGGTATCAGATTACACGCCTATCCGATGGATTGATACAGTGCCGCGTCCTGAGGACATCCTCAGCGACGCCCTGATGGATCAGATTCTCACGGGTGCATACACTGCAGACAATGCGTTGTCAGGTAGGAATCCTCACCTTCTCATGAATCAACAAGTAGAAAGTCTTGGACATAGTAGATAGTAGGCAATAGATGTTATGCGTACGAAAATACGTAGTTTCTATGATTGGGTATTGGAGTGTTAACGGCCTAGTAGAACTAAAATGATCCTCGTTACATTTCGTGGGCTGAAAGCAAAGCCTGAACCTCCCATACCAAACTCTTCGCATCATGCCCACTACCACGACCCCAGTGGAGGAGGGGCCCCAAATCAACTCCACCGTCGTTGAGCATTCGAATTGCCTGTCATTCTTTTTAATTATCTAGCCAACTACTTTTGTACCTTCCTAAGCCCGGGCTTCTAGACACCGGAGCCTTACAACCTAACTTTCTCTAACCTATCCTCCAACCGGAGGGTCTCTGAATGACTTCAAGAACCAGCAAAGTTCTTTCGCCTCTGCTAGCGATTCGATGTGCTAGGACAATTCTCTCACGCTCGCTGTAGACGCTGGTGAGGGTCGGTGATGGAGGCAGTCCCATCGGTAACGTCTCCCTCTACTTATGTGCCATTCTTGTCAGCGTTGGAACTGGAGGCTTGCCGGTCAGAAGGCGATACCGGCTACAGCCTTTCTATTCAAGCCTGGTGTTCTTCTGCGCTCTGCAGAACAAGGATTACTTTTTGGAAGCCGCCATGCTAACACATCTGATCGCAGCTTTGTGCATCGGGTACTGTGGGCGTTGCGGCTATAGGTTTCGCCTTTGGACATCCTCAGCACTCAATTGCCGCAAGACCTAAGTCAAAGAAGAGGAAGACACCATCTCGTTCAGTACTAAACGAAGCCCAACCTCTACCAGTCATGCCCTTGACGCCATCGCCGCTACCACAAACAACCTCTGCTCCAACATCAAGATTACGAAAGCGAAGCTCTGCTGGTCGGCCATTGACATCAACAAGTAATCTAGGAGGTGGTATAAGAACACTTGGTTCAACACCCGAGACCAAGCTCGACCATGGGTCTGAAGATGCGACGCCAGGGCAATCCATACGGTTACAAGGATCAGAGTCGGAAACTCCAATGGCTCATGGACCATTCGCATTCGAATTCAAGGGTTCGGAAAACACGCCTCCCACTTGGCTGAGGCGCATGTCAACGCTGTCATCTCTCAAATCGGGAAGTCTTGCTCCTACCGACCGGCCTGGCTCGCCCTCGATAGCCCATTCCAACGGCTCCACAGCTCCAATGCTACCTAGCCCTGCAGAGTCAAGTATTGGAACACTACCTAGAAACAAGCTAGTCAAGCGAAGCTCGTCACAACGCGCTCTCTACGGTAGCGGCGGTCTACACTCAAGTCTTCGCAGGCCGGCTACTAGCCATCAGCGATCTGCCACGCTCCAACAGCAATTCCTACAGGATGAAGAGCCATCTCGACCTTCCGTGGGGACTTCCTCAATACTGCTTAGCGATCTTTCCGAGAATTATCAGTCATACGACGAATCTTCACAGCTATGGCAACCCTTCTTCAAGCCTGAGTTTGTTGGGACTGCCAAAGATGGATCCTCACGGAAGCGGAACGCGAATGGGATAGCAAATCGAAATGAGACACCGAAAACGATTGTTCCGGGTCTTACCGAATTACCTACCCTCCTTCTCGCAACTTCTATCAGCTCTGGCTCTTCGAATGACGTGGTGAACCGCCGAGTGTCGAACATATCGGCTCTCAGCAGACCATTCACTCCCTTCGGGCTCGAGGAGATGTCTACGCAAATCAATGATGCGCCTGATACAAATGACGATTACTACCCTGATTCGGAGCCAAGGGCACGACAATCCATCTCGCTTAGTGATATCTTCCCTTCACCCTCACCATCGACTTGGAAAATGCCACGAATGGGGAGCCTGAGGAAGACCAACCCTTTCAGCAGGAACAGCGGCGGTAGGAGAGTCGTATCGGCCCCGCAGTCTGCTAGTCATCGATATACGTGGTCCGTTCAAAGTCGAGGGAACTTAGAAGGACAAACCTTCAGTAGCGACGCAGAAGATCAGGAGAGCCCTCTCAAAGCTCGGTCACGTCCTACGGACCTCCCGCAGCGAGTTTCGTCTTCACCTCTTCCACCATTGCATCGACTATCCGCTTTCGAGATTGATCTTCCCAGTGCTGTCCCCTCATACGCATCGACGCCACAGCCTGATCATCTAAGTACTCCACAAGACCCCTCTACTCATTCTTCACTACCTGTGACCTCTCCATTAGGTCAGTCAGTGCTGAAGACACGACCTCATCGATTCTCATCGGCTCCCTCAGAGCCTGGATCGACACTTCTCGGGTCAGACAATGACAACAGCCGCCTACTGTCTGGTGACGAGGACGACATGGATGCTCGTAGTGAGACGATCTATGACTCCACAAGAACTGGCGCTACTGGTAGTAGTCATTCTGGGATCCGGAGACCGCCAATTGACACGATATTTGATGAATCGCCACCACCTAAGTTACCTTCGCATCCCAAGCTCGTGGCCTTGCAGGACCTATTAGAAAAGGACTCATTTGACGAGCGTGATCTGATCGACCATCGAGCAGTTATAGAAGAGGACCATGACGTCTCGACGCCCGTTCGAGCAACTGTACCATGCAAGGAAGAGGGAAGCCCCACTCCAATGCGTAACACCAGTGAAATTTTCCTCTCTCCTGAAGTCTCATCCTCTCCGATTACTGCTCCCTTAGAGCTGAAGCCAGCCAAAACTCTCACGGAGGACGTTGACCCAGATCAGGAAGATGAGCTATGGGCTTTTGACAAACCAGACAAACCCCACGAGGATCCTCTGAACGGATTCAAGCCATCATTTAACGGTGCAGACAGCAGCCCGTTAGGATCTCTACATCGATCCAACGCAGGAGCCCATAGAAGACGAGAGTCACCGCCTGCCAGTGGATTGGATCAAACCTCAAAATCAAACATCTTTGAGTGGTCCGAACAGCCATCGACGGACAGAGACTCTCCACGTGGGGTTTCACCTCGCCCGAGTACAGTGCATGGCCGGCAAATGAAAGATTTGCGTGGAAGTCGTGTGAGTGGACGCCGAGGGCCCAGTGCCTTGCATTTGCGTAGCCAGAGTGTCCCAGTCCCAAAGGATATGGCAAGCCGTCACAACAACAATCCCTCTAAGCTCGACTCGTGGGTCTTGGGCAATAAGGGCCCGAGTGAAGATTGGGACGGGGACTTCGAGTTCGAGGAGGCGTCCAGCACTCCCAAGCAGGCGCCCGCCAGCAGCGAGCATGTGGGACCTAATGCCTCGTTGGGTATGCTGGTCCCTCGTGCCATCTTGGAGAGACAAGCCAGCGTTCATGGACAGTTCGGACAGGTCAAAGAGCTGACATTGCTGGTGGAGGAGCTAAAGCGCTTGCAACAACAAGCGGCCGGACTAGGTATTATGGAGGGTCAATCAGTGGAGCTATGGAAGGAGGCCGAGGGCATCATCAATCTAGCTACGCTAGACGACGAAGAGCAAGAGCTTTTCCCACCACGATCACCCCTGTCCCCAAGCTTCGATTTCGACCTCTTCGATGAGGAATTTCCGTCGACCCGTGTCCGGCGGAAATCAGGATTCTCACAGTCAAAGGAAGAGCGGGTAAGATTGGTGGATGACTCTTCTGAGTCGCAGAACTCTTCGCGGCCTTCCCAAGAATTATCTGGTTTGGAGACACCACCGTCGACACGGCCACGCAAGGAATCTTCTGCAAAAGCCAAGTCTGTCCTCGAGACTATATATCAACAACGCAGCCACCACGATCCCAAATTACTCGATGCTCCACTTGCCCAGAGGAAACTTCCATTCGACACTACGTCCCTCAAAGACCTGGTTACTCGAGCTGGCGTTGTCACCCGAGCCCTCAAGGAAATCGTTCGCCGGGCGGAGAACGGCTCCGACACTGCGGAGCCAATGCCTGCAACTCCGCCTAGAGACCCACCTTACATCAGCCAGATGTTCCAACACCCTCCGCCGTCGCCTGCCATCAGCAAGAGTCCTCGAGTCTCGCAGAGCCCAAAGAGCTCTAAAAGCCCCAAAAGCCAGCGAAGCAGCCCTTTCCTGGGCGGAAGCATTGCCAGCAACGATAATGAAATCAGTGGACATATGAAAATGATGACGGTTGTCTAGAACCTGGATATTTCCAGCCCGATGACTGCTCTCGAACCACAACGTTTCCAACGAGCGCCACGAAGGAGCACCCTTCACATTCACTTCTTGTAACATAACCATGTAATACTCCCTAGACTTTTTTCCTTTGTTGAGTCGGTCGCAGCATTTTAGCGTCTCATGCTTGCATCAATTAGCGCGTGGGATACACACAGCGACGGTCGGCACATGGCATATGGGGAAAACAGAACAATGGCATTGTTCGAGATCGAGTCTCGTTTCTTCCCTTCTTCTTTCTTCGAAGGGGGCTACTCACTTATGAGAGATGGCATTACGGGCAATACAAAAGTATCGGTATTTATATGAAGGCGACCGGATTAATTCGGTAGAGGGGAGGATTATTTACTTAATGAGGAGGACCTGCATAGCGAGCCATGGATGGAAAAAGTTCGTTATGGAGGGCGGGAGGGAAACGGACGATTTTAAGTACGTGTCTTTTGTATAGACGGGCATGCATGTCAGGATCAAATTAAAGACATGTTTTACCATTACACATTGCACGCAGCAACATGGGCCATGGAATCTGCGCTGTGAACTCCTGTTCGATCTCCTTCCCATCCTCGCGCTTCATCAAATCCCCAATATCGCTTCCCTTCGTCCCAGAACAGAACCTCTCTGACACCGATCCACCGATCCACCGCAACGACGCCCTCTCCCGCTTTCCGCCTGCTCGCATATTTACATCCCTCCCTTCTCTTCCCCATACATATACCAAAACGCCAGCTCACCCGACCCAATCCTCCGAGAAAACTCCCTCACACGGCACTCACCACAATCAACTATCCGTTAACATTTTCCGTCTTCCGAATTCACATCATCATTGCTGCTCTCATTCGCAGAGGCCTTGTGCCGAATCGGATCTATTCACTTTGCCCAGCACCTGTCTCCGCCTACATACGGCCGCAATCCGTACACCGCCCTTTCAAAGCAATCATGGTTTTTCTAGTGCTGAAGAAGGCCATAATGGTTGGGTAATGCGATTGAGGGTAGAATGCTGTGGACTTTTTGCGCCCGGGATTGACATCTATGTGTCGGATCTGTCCTTCTCAGTTTGGATTGAGGGTACTTCCCATGGAACAAAAATGGTACTATACAAAACAATAAATCGATGGGAAGAAGTTATGTCTATTTCCTCAGAACCCTGTAGTGGACAGACTAAGAAAGTGCTGTGGAACTATTCTTTTGCTATGCTTGACTACCGTTACTGCCATCTTGAAATTTTGAGCGGCTGAGTGAAGAGTGTGGTCTTCGTGCCTGGTGAAGCGTCTCTGCTAGCTTTTTGGCTTGGGTCTTATCTCGTACATTGGGAACTTCAGAGGAAACGAGGGAATCGGACGAAAGCCTAGCTGCTATCGTCTGAATATTCCTCGGTAAGCGTGCGGCTGTAAAGAGTGTTATCCGAAATTCCCGTGAAGGTGTTGTGAATGGTTGGTGACTGGACTAGGATGTAGTACTTCGGACATGTTGCTGAGGACACTAATGATTAGTAAGGACAAGAGAAGTATAAGATCTCGCAACAGATGCGTCATGGCGAAAGGAGAGAGGAGAAGAGTATAGCGTGCTTAGCTGGAGAGGATGATTAGCTGACTCGGTCAACGAGATGGTCAGGGCAGGCCATGATTCTGGACGAAGACTGCATGACGCCAATACTCTCCTGAATCGTCCATAAACCATCGCTGGCTCGCAATAGCACAAATGTAGAAGTGACTGGTTTCGTGCTTTAGGGAGACGCTGTAAGAATTGGTATTCATTGACGTCTATTTCTATGCAAAGTCTTTCAATGAGTCCGGAAATCAGCCTCTGCCGGGGCGTTATGCCTTCCTTAACAGCCCTGACTGCGGTGAAACGCCAATGCTGAATGCACGCTCGCTGGACTAAATGATTTGAACGTAAAGCACATGGTAGTCGCCCTTGGAATCACATAATGGCATCAATGATACTGCGTCCCTTCCAAAGCTTTCCTCGATCAAGCACGCCCATTCTGTTGCATCGGGCTCGGCGAGAGCTGAGGAGTAGGCTTTAGCACAGCTGGACTGCTAGCTGCAATGCTCGGTAGTTGGTGTGGCGGGCTATGCTTCGTGGGTGAGAAGCCAGGCGAAGCAGGTGCGTTGTTCTGGAGTGGTGGCTGGTGAGCCACTGGGCTTGAAGAAGGTGGATGATGCATTGCCGGTGATGGTGCAGGTGGTGACTGTTGCTTTACTGGCGAGTAAGCTGGTGGACCTGTGGATGGGAGTGGTTGGTGTGCGGAGGTGCCGTTGGTGTAATCTGGTTGCTGCTGGTAAGGTGTCTGATTGGTTTGGGGGGTTTGATAATGTTGATCGTTATATGCGGACGGGCTATGTTGAGGTGGGGATAGAGAAGGCCCATTCTTGATGGGCGAAGGGATGTTGCTTGTGGAGTGTGATGAACCAGGTCGTTGGCGGTCGAAAGAGTTCGCGTAGGGGTTATTGGATGGTTGAGGTTGCCCATATTGCTGACGATACGGAGCTTGCTCTGGTGGTGTATAGCGAGCTGACCAGCCTACGTTCTGAGGCTGATGGCCTTTGTATGGGGTATTGCCTGCGTATGGTGACTGGAAGGTATTGGGTGGCAGTTGTGGAACATAGCCACTATACCCATTTTGATTTGCATAGGGGTTATAGCTTGGACTATAGCAATTGGCGTAGCCAGGAGCAGCCGCTGGGGATCTGGGCCCAGGTGAGGGTCGGATTGCCTCATTTTGAGAAGTCCTCCTTGCGAAGAAGGTCTCGTCCTGGTTGCCAGCGTATATGCTGCTTGGAACTTTGCCTTGCGGGGACAAGGCTGGCCCATTCATGACTGCTGCATGCATGCCGTTTTGGCCATAATGTGCAGTCTGCCCGTTCTGCCCATGCTGGCCACTCGATCCTGGTCGAGAAGGATAGGGGTTCTGTAGGCGGTGATTGGTATCCACAGGCTTGAACTTCTTCGTGGGTGGCAGGTGTGAGGGCTCTTCGATAGATTTGCGTTTCTGTGAGTCGTTGACGCCAGGAAGTAGAATCTTTGGCTTCAAATTCGGTGGTGAGGATGAAGAACCGATGTGGAACTTGAGGCTTGGAATCTTGGGCTTCTTTGCATCTTCTTCTCGACGCTTGCAGATGTTGCAGACGAAGTGGAAATCGTCCTTCTCGGCTTCTTCCTGAGTGATGCTTAGGCAAGCACTATGCTGCCAGACGTTGCATTTGTCGCATGCAACGCTATGTGTGCCGTCATCCTAGACAATATTAGCTTCAATGATACGATCTAGAAAACGTAGGCCAAAGCATACAAGATTGGTGCCGTGCTTTCCACACTTCGCGCAATCAAAGACCCATTCATCCTCCTCTTGTAGTGCGGCAAGCTCCGCTTTTTTCTTCTCCATCTCTGTCTTTAGGTGCCTCTCGGATTTCTTTGCTTCACCAGCTTCTACCTTCTTATTTTCCTCAGATAGGTTGGCAAGCTCTTCTTCGTGTAGTAGACGCTTGTACTCCCTGTCCTTGATGCGCTGCTCACGCGTCATCATCCGAGACTCGCGTGCTTCTTCCATCTTCTTCTGCTTCTCCTGATCCTGCTTAGCTGCGACTAAGTCGGCCTTCTTCTTTCGCTCTGCTTCGGCCGCTTCTCGCTCTTCTCGTTCTCGCTCCATTTTAGCTTCAAGCCGGCTTGATCGCTTAGCCGTAGCGAGCTTCTGGATGTTCATCAACTCCCGATCTTGCTTTTGCTTCTTCCGTTGTTGCGATTCCTCTGCCTTCTCTATCACAGGCAGAATCTCGTCTGAAATTCGCTTATGAAGATATTTCTCATCTTGATCTCTGCTCTTCTGTATTGATGCCAAGAAGTCCTGATACTGGCCAAGGGTGATGGCGATGCATTCCCACTTCCTCCCACCGAGGCCATTGTCTTCTTCTTTCGATTCAGGCTCGCCGTCCTCTGCTGCCGGTGTGTCCGTATCAGCATCATTCGCTGACTCCTCAGGCTCCAGCGTCTTCCTTCGCTTGCTTGCTCTGGCCGCAGCCTTACCCTTCTTCGAATTGGCCTTTGGTTTTGCTTTTGGTGCAGGAGGAGGTGGAGGTTCGGTACGGCGATATAAGCGATTATCATCAAGTAAGATATAGTGGCGCTCGTCTCTATCGTATCCGATTTCTTCAACGCGCTTGCACACACAAATGTCAGCCAAGGCCAACAGAGGGGGCTCCTGAACGCCTACCCATTGTGTTTGTTCAGTGTCCTTTGACTCATCCATCTTCTCCCTCATCCGGTCTGCATTTATTAGTGTCCATTGTGAGAGCTGAACTAGCACCTTCAGCTTGGTGAACACGTCGAACTCCGCAAACTTTTTGGGTTCATCCTCCTCGCCGAAAGGGTTTCGCTGTGGTGCCTTTGCCACATATTGTCGCCGTGTATATTCATCAAATATTTCGGGTCTGTTGTAAAGTTAGGATGAAGCAGAGAGGTATTCAGGGAGATGGCTCACGTCAAGCCTCGATGCGACGAGACATATTTCAGAAGTGCCAGACCGATGTCTGATAGGACTGTTGATGGTTCAGGCTTGAGACATTCAGTTTCGAGATCCTGCGGGGTATGCGGTCAGTATCAAATGTCCCATATGGTATGAAGGCCTTCCTTAGAGCGTCAAAGGGATTGTGTAGTAATGTAGGGGAAAGTACCTCGATGGAGAGGTCTTCGTCGATTTTCACCACCCTTCCGAAGATGAAGATGTATTGCATGATATTGGCAAATTCCCAAGTATTTCGAAGCCTATCCAGCTTAGTCGGCTCGAAAGCAGGCTGCGATGCCTCCATCTCTTCCCGACCACGCTTTCTTGGGCCCATTATGACAGGGTCCTTCCAAAGGCAGGTGAACTTGAGTGTTGTGCGGACAAAGTCGTCACCTCGTAAGGATACGTTGCAAGTGATTAGTCGATAGCTCAAGGAGGGTCGGAAGCAAAGAGCCTCTGTGGGAGGCTGGTACAGCAATTTGAACGATGATCACGAGTGTACTTGAGTCGCGTCTTTGATGCTTCTCTCAAATTCAGCCGGCCTGACTCCGGGCACTAGTGGGAAGCTCGCGCTAGTGAGTCCTACCAAAGCTTAGACCAAGTCGTGCCGGTGTCCTTTCTTGTATTCTGCATAGGTATGAATGCAGGGCGCTCTAGCTCCTGTTCATCGAGACCTTCAAATTCACAGGAATACTTTCCGTGCCGAAGTCTGGAAAGATATGTACCTAGGCAAAACAGGATTCGAAAGCAGCCTTGGTTTTATGAATGTGAATTATTCGTACACCTCTAAGTCAGTGATGAGCAACAAAAAAGGCTCAGAAAGAATGTACAAAGTAGAATGGCAAGCATCATCCAATGATGACTTCCTAGACCGCGCCAAGTAACACCAAAACCAACGCCATTTCCAAACCCCTTTCCAAATGAAGATGCTTTTCAGATTCTAATAATAAATCGTCGTCCTGCATCCAAAGCGAACCGGGGTATTTTTCTAAGCAAAGAAAGGGCCGACCGTCCTGATGCACGCATATGCTACAGTCCCAAAATCATTCCAGGGGGTATATTTTCGGAGTATTCGTGAGCTGTCATTCGTAATCGACGAGGTGCACGCAATTATTGCAGTCCTTGGCTGTTGGTGTTTTCGATCACATTGTCAGAGAGGTTGATGATGAGCTGCGCGAGGCAGCGTTTTGTGGCGGCGTCGTCCCGGAGGACTGATTGGAAGGTAGCGTCACGCAGAGGCTCGGGTAAGCATTGACGGAGAGCTTCGCGAGCGCGGGCATTATCACTTAGTCTGAGATCATATCAGCACAAGCCACGTTTCCAAGGAGAGTATTTACGCACCTGAGAAAGCATCTGACGACATGCTTCAGGAGCCGTACAGTCTGCTGTTCGACGAGCTGAGTAACCATATTGCTTAGTACGGTGCCTACAGCGTAGAAGCGCTCATAGGTATGGCATATGTACCCAAGACCAGTGTCGTCCAATAGTATCTTCTGCACAATGAATATGGCGACAGTCTTGCTCAGCTCCGAGCCAGTCTCCATGATACGTAAGCACAACGGAATGATTTCGGTCGTTAATAGGAAGTTGATGACCTCAGTGGAGTCATTTTTAACCAAAGCGCCGATGACACCTAGGGATGTGAGGCGGAGATACTCGAACGGCCGAGACTTTGAGGTCGTGTTTAGGAAAGGGTATAGGAACAGCGGGATATGTGCTTTGTCTATAGTCAGCTATTGCTCTCAGATGCCTATATTTTTCGGCGAAGATACCATTGAGAAACAGTCCACGAGTCTCGCCATGCGAAGCTACACATTGCAAAAGTGCAAGCGCGTTGCAAACACGGTTTGAAGCGGCTGCCGTAAGCTGCGAAGGATTGAGCAAGGGGTAGACTGAGATGATTTCTTGGAGCAGAGAAGTCATAACACCTAGCACAGAGGTCAGCAACCATTCCAGGTTGAGATTATATCACTAGACTCACCAAATGAGTGCCATATTATCAAAGCCAATTCAGGCACCTGTTCTCTTTTCTTGCTCAACTCCATAAGAGCAGTCTCCCTCGAGTTTCCATTTAGTAGTTCTGCGACCCATCCCAGTACCCTCCTATTCTCCTCGATCCAGTTGCCCTCAGTGGAGTTTGGGCCCGCGCTGTGCTCCATGTGCATGCCATGCCCATTGTTGCCGTTGCCGTTGGCTGCCATACGGTTGAACTGCTGATGCTGAGCAACGGCTTGTGCGTGTGCATGCTGGTGAGCTGAATGATGAGGATGTTGCTGTTGCTGATGATGGTTTTGCTGCTGATGAAGCCATGAGGGTTCGGCCTGGGGGTATTGATGTTGGTGTGAGAAGACATGCTGGTTCAGCATCCTTGCGGTCGCCGAGAAACCCGTTCCGTAGAGGTGTGCTTTTGGTATCTAGTCAAGTCTTATTGTTCAAAAGACAGCAAGCGGAATGGTGCAGCTCGGAACATCATCGAGGCATGACACAGCTTTAGGTACCCGATGTAAGGTGCAACCTGAGGTCGAGGCCAAATGCAGGGTTCCGTGGGCTCTGCGTTGGTGTGGAAGGCTTCAAAGAGGTGAGAACAATAGCAATCAGACGAGATTATAGCTCAGTAGCAAGTAAATGAATATGCAAGAAGCAAAAGTAATATTATTCACTATTCTGAACCTCAATAGAGAAGGATTCCCGCCTGCAGATGGCCGTGCTTCAAGATTCTCGATTGGGTCTAGAGCCCTCGGTAGTGAAGTGGGACCATCGGGCACCTTGACACAGACCTTGTACGCCAGATGATGCCTAGCGTTTTTAATGAATGAGAAGAAGGGTTCGAAGCCTGAGGAGAAGGATCCTTCTTCTGGTTAAGAGGAGATGAATTTTCGCTATAAAGGTAATGCAATGAATGGTGTCTGCCACCATACGGCAGCTCACTGTGGTTTCGGACGGCGATTTATCGGTGACTAAAGAGCTACTGAGGAAAGTGACTCAACATCCAGGCGTTGCGTTGATGACGGGGTAGTACGGGACATCAAAGGCAGAGATGCAAAGAAGCTACTTGAGATCTGTAGGCTGCTGGCCTTTTCGATGCTAGTCTACCTTCTTGGTAGTTGAAGGTTCCAAGAGTAGTGAAAACAGGGCAGGGAGTGTACTGCTGGATGGCTGAAATGCTCGACGGTGACTGACAATGTCTGAGTACAGGCTCGTGAACATGTTCTCATTGAATTTTCGGCCCTCGCCTGCGGTAATAAGGCTTCAACACAGGGTATGTACGAGTACCTCCACAGACAAGCCCTCCCTCCAATAGAGGAGCGATACATTCGAATATCCCAATTTGCCTCCCCTAATTTGATAGCCATCCAATTCACTCCGTCGCTTAAAGGAGCACATATATCATCGGTCATCACACATACGTCGCCATTTCAAATCATCGGAACTCCATGGCACCGAAGCACCCATGATCATTGACCCATTTCAGCTCAAGTTGCTGAAATCTATTGTTGTTATTGTTACTGTATGTGTGTTAGCATCTGGAAACACGACGTCTCGAATTGGCTCCTTAAAAACTTACTGCGAACTGTTCGAGTGGAAGTAGATTCCATTAATGGTTCCTGCCACCTGATTGAAGCAGATATAGTAGAAACCCTCAAAGCTCGCGCCATTGATCTCCCGAACGCGGTGATCTGGTACCAAGAACTTCTCCTTCCACCGCATGAACATGTTCTCGCGGTTGGTGCTATTCTTGTAGTGGAAGTCGGGCTTCTTTGCTTGTTTTGCCAGGGGCCGCCAGGCCGGGAAACGTGCCCAATGCTTCATGTCTTCTTTGTCGCTGGCGCCCCAGTCATTGTGACGTGTCTGAAACGTATACTTCGGCCCAACGATTTCGCCTTCGAAGAACGTTGTAAGGGTCGCGTGTTCGGGAGTAAGGCCTTCGATGGATTAGCTGGTGAGACGCAGTGAGACAGGATCTGCAGACCTTCAATCCTGAGGTAGCCGCAGATGAAGGACTCCGACATGTCGACAGTCTTGATATCGACCTCTACACTGTACTTTTGGCTGTCTGATTGTTGCGTACCACGAAACTTGCTCCCGGCGCGGAGCATGGATGAGGTATGAGTTTGGATCAGCTGGTCGCAACGTCAGCGCTGCAGCCCAGTGTTCAACTCTTCAGTGTAGCCCTACCCTTGTACTATCAATTCCATAGCGGGCTGAATACTGAAGATCAAGAGCAGAGGACACGGGCGGTGGTTGTTGGATCTGCTCGCTCTCTTTATCTTCAACATAGGACTTAGAAGGGCTGGCGCCTAGTGAAGGGGTCGAGGGCTCTGCTGGCTCCATGCCTTGCATCTGCTCCGGCGTTTTGCCCGGTTCTAATTCCGGGCCGGGGTTATAAGTTGTACTTATTAGGCCAGGGCTGTCTGCTGTAGTGTGTAGTGAATGCTCCAGCTCCGGCCGCCCATCATGTATTTCCCCATCTGCACTTGTATCACCCATACGATCCAACACTTCTACTCTCCATTGCGCCGGCCTATCGGCATCAGGAGGACATGTTGTATGCGTTGGTCGCTCAAATCGAGGGTCGAGTTGTAGGGCCAACTCGTCTGTACTGTCACTGGGAGTCGGCATTGGCAGTACATGTGGGTGGTTGCTGGAGTCGATAGCGCAATCGAACAAAGAGAGAACGTAAACTATTCAGACACTACTATACAACGAATGAAAATGTGGTCGTGGTTTTGTTGAACGGTGCTTGGCTGTGACATGGAAGATGAAGTCTGCACAAATTATGGGTCAATGGTTTGCGGGGACAAGGCTCACGCTAGAGGCCGCCTAAACTTGCCCTACTCCAGCCCCAAATCGAATCCAGGGCCCGAGGGGCCTGAAGATATGCTCGTAAATCATTGTGTGGATTCTATGAAAGCTGACCTTTTTTGGCATAGGCTTCTCGTATGGCTCTACCGTCTCATACGTTTATTGCATTGGGAGATTTAACCAATCTTGATAGAACATCAGTGGTATTCAACAAATCCAACGCCGGCATGAATGCTTGCAGTACCTCCAAGTCTTCGTTCTACGTCCGTTTCCTACCAGAGACAAACTCTTAGATTGGCTTGATCTAAGTTTGAGTGTTAGTCGCGATGCTAAAGTTCTGACTATCAGGAGATCTGCGGCGGTTCCTTGCCTTGAAGTGTAACGATATCAGCGAGAACACAAGGGCTTTGAGGTCTTGCACCAGGTAGTAGAAGACTCGAAGTCCTTCTGGATCGGCAGACTCGGTGACATCGACGAGGGAACCGATCTTGGCGGTCTGGAAAGCGCTCATCAGCAAGTGTTCGAGCCCCCCGACACGAGGGTTGGAGCTACATACCTCGAACGAGATATGCTCATTGCCCAACTTTATCTCTAGCTCTTGCCTCCCATCCTTGTTCTTCTGTGGCCATTTGGTATCATCCTCCCTCCAGAAGCGTTAGCAAGAATTTGGGCGTAGCTGCAGTGGGAGCATTTACTTCATGATATCGCTCTCTTTGACGATACGTTTGATCTCGGCAATGAGGAGGGAGCTGACACACACTTTGCCCTATCAGCATTGAGGGTTTCTTATGATCCCACCGGGTCAGAGGTACTTTCTTTCCGGATCAGGGAGTCATTGCGGTAGTTGGAGTTGTTCGCATAGCGTGCTGAGGCGCTGCGGCCGTCGCCGAGGGTGCGGAAGTCGAATTCTGGACCCAAGTCTTAGCGAAAGCTCATTCAAGCTCGTGTTAGTGCATACATACCTAGGAATTCATGACCAAACCGCCCGGAGTGTCCTGAGCTGTGGATCAATCAGTGGCTGCAGGGACCCGGACACAACAATTTCTTACTAGTAACGAACGTAAAAGGGCTCACTGGAGGTTGCCATTGTGGTGGTAGCTCTCTGGGTCCAGATTTGAGAAAGTAGCTTGGGACCCTCAAGGCTGCGAAAGTGTTTCGAGGTCTTGTTAACGTAAAGCCCTTAGCGCCGAACTGTATTTTCGGCTCCACAAGCAGTTTGTGGACAGCTATGTTCGAGCCCAGCACAACAGGCACGCACGAAGAACCCTGGAAGCCACGCATACGTGTTGTATTAGTTGCAATTGCTACAAAGGGAACGAGTCGCTCAATTCAGTCAGCCAAGAATTGGAGAAGAAGCGCAACCTGGTCAACTACATGCAATAAACCCACCTTTCTGGGGAGAAGCCTCGACCTCCCTACCTGACCACGAGTCATTCCGAACCTCACTCAGATAGATACGCTATCACATAACACTCACCATGGCGGCCTTTATGGAGCACGCGTATAGCTTGGTCCACCAGAACAATACCGCCGATCAGCCCACTTTACAGGAGCTCAAAACCTATCTGGAGAAGGGGACGGACGAAAGCAAGGTGGAAACAATGAAGCGGATCTTAACAATCATGCTCAATGGAGATCCAATGCCATCACTCCTGATGCACATCATAAGATTCGTTATGCCGTCCAAAAGCAAGCAGCTGAAAAAGCTTCTCTACTTCTACTATGAAATATGCCCAAAATTAGATGCTGGAGGGAAACTCAAGCAAGAGATGATTCTGGTCTGCAACGGTGTTCGCAACGACCTGCAACACCCCAATGAGTACATACGAGGCAACACCTTGCGATTCCTGTGCAAGCTTCGGGAAGCTGAGCTTATTGAACCTCTACTTTCTTCTGCCCGGTCATGTCTGGAGCATAGACACGCCTATGTCCGAAAAAATGCTGTATTCGCAGTCTCATCCATCTACCACCACTCCGAGTCTCTAATTCCAGATGCTCCCGAACTTCTTCAGTCCTTCCTCGAGGGCGAGAGCGATCATACATGCAAACGGAACGCATTCGCAGCTCTCTCTGGTATGAGTCACCAAAAGGCACTGGAATATCTGAGCGGAGCTTTTGACGCAATTCCCAACGCGGACGAATTGTTGCAATTAGTGGAACTTGAATTTATACGCAAGGATGCGGTTGAGAACGTCCAAAACAAGGTACCGATGCCCAAATAGCATTGGTGTAGGCGAAAGTACTGACACCAAGCAGGGGCGATATTTACGCCTGATTTTCGACCTTTTGGAGGCTGGAGCAACGACCGTGGTGTACGAAGCAGCATCAGCCCTGACATCGCTCACAAATAATCCTGTAGCCGTCAAGGCGGCAGCAACTAAATTTATTGAGCTTAGCATCAAAGAAGCTGACAACAATGTGAAGCTTATTGTCCTAGATCGCGTAGACCAGCTTCGGCGAAGGAACGAAGGTGTCTTGGACGACTCGACCATGGAGATCCTGCGGGTACTTTCAAGTCCGGATATCGACGTGCGAAGAAAAGCTCTTGGACTTGCTATGGAGATGGTTTCAAGCAAGAACGTTGACGAGGTGGTCATGCTGTTGAAGAAAGAGCTCCAGAAGACTGTCGACGAGCAGTACGAGAAGAACGCCGAATATAGGTCCCTGCTCATCCACTCCATCCACCAATGCGCTATCAAGTTCTCTGAAGTCGCAGCATCTGTCGTGGACTTACTAATGGACTTCATTGCTGTCTTCAACGCAACATCCGCTGTCGATGTTATCTCTTTTGTCAAGGAAGTCGTGGAGAAATTCCCTAAGCTGAGATCTTCGATCGTTGAACGGCTCGTTACAACTTTGAGCGAGGTTCGTGCCGGGAAGGTATACAGAGGAGCGCTCTGGATAGTCGGCGAATATTCCTTGGACGCAAATGACATTCGAGAAGCGTGGAAGAAGATACGCTCAAGCCTTGGCGAAATACCAATCCTCTCCTCGGAGCAAAGATTGCTGGAAGAGGTGCCAGACGAGCAACAAGAACCGAAGGAACAGACGAACGGGATGCATAAACCCTCAGTACCGACTGGCTCAAGAAAAGTATTAGCAGACGGTACCTATGCAACCGAAAGTGCACTTACAAGCGACTCGGCTTCGAAAGCGAAACTCGAGGCCGTGAAAGCCGCACAAAAGCCTCCATTGCGACAGCTCATTCTCGATGGAGACTTCTATCTTGCGTCAGTGCTATCCTCTACTATGACAAAACTTGTCATGCGGCACTCCGAGATCTCACAGGACATTGCCCGCACAAACGCACTAAGAGCAGAAGCTATGCTGATCATGATATCCATAATACGGGTTGGCCAGTCGCAATTTGTGAAGGCTCCAATTGATGAGGACTCCGTTGATCGAATCATGACCTGCGTCAGATCGCTGGCCGAGTTTGCGCAGAAAAAGGAACTCGAGACCGTCTTCCTTGATGACACTAGAAAAGCGTTCCGTGCTATGGTTCAGGTCGAAGAGGGAAAACGAGCGGACAAAGAGGCCAAGGAGAAGGCGAAGTCTGCAGTGCAAGTTGACGACGTTGTTGGCATCAGACAATTAGCTAAGAAAACGACTGGCGATGGATCAGACGAGTTTGATACTGACCTCGAGAAAGCCACTGGCGGTGACTCTGCCACTGAAGACTTATCGTCAAAATTAAGCAGAGTTGTCCAGCTGACCGGATTCTCCGACCCTGTGTACGCGGAAGCCTACGTTAAAGTGCACCAATTTGATATCGTGTTGGATGTGCTGCTTGTCAACCAAACTTCGGAGACGCTGCAGAATCTCTCCGTCGAATTCGCTACCTTGGGTGACTTGAAGGTGGTGGAACGGCCTACGACGCAAAATCTTGGAGCCCATGATTTCCAAAATGTACAAAGCACAATCAAAGTGTCCTCGACAGATACTGGTGTCATTTTTGGTAATGTGGTCTACGATGGATCGAGCTCGACGGAGAGCAATGTGGTTATCCTCAACGACGTGCATGTGGACATCATGGACTATATCCAACCAGCACAATGCACGGAAACGCAATTCAGGACGATGTGGACAGAGTTCGAATGGGAGAACAAGGTCAACATCAACTCTAAAGCTAAGACTCTCCGGGATTTCCTCTCACAACTGATGGCCTGCACGAACATGACATGTTTGACCCCTGAAGCGTCGATGAAGGGCGACTGCCAATTCTTGAGCGCTAATCTATATGCTCGCAGCGTCTTTGGTGAGTAATTCAAATATGCCTGAGACGTCGACCGAATGCTAATTTTCGGTTTCAGGGGAGGATGCCCTGGCAAACTTGAGTATTGAGAAGGAAGGGGACGACGGACCAATCACAGGCTTTGTACGCATCCGGAGTCGGTCTCAAGGTCTCGCACTCAGCCTCGGATCCCTCAAAGGGTTGAACAAGGTTGGAGGCTCCACCACTTAGAGCTTCACTCTATTATCGTTCATCGTTCGATATCTCATCACCGATCAGCAGACTCTCGTCCGAGTTGGTCCGCTTGTTTGCAAAAAAAAAGAATAGGCTATAGAGCCCACGTGACTCTACGCATGGGCTTCTCTAGCGATGAAAGCCAGGATCCCGTGAATGCTAGTTTACGAACGGATGGGGATTGGGCCAAATGGCATGTTCGATGGCTGGTGAATGCCAATAGGGCATCGGATTTGCTTGCGCCATTAGCAATCTGGCGGTGTTGTATAGACATCACATACCAAACGCTTGATGTAAGGCATGAGAATAGATAGAATACCCAAATTCAAAATTGCGGTTGTTCCTGCATATTGATCTGCCACTTGTGCGGACCTGAGTCCCAATTGAGCGGCTCGTTCCTCGAATTGGCCGAGAGCTAGTTTGTACCACTTCAGCTGCTTGTCTTCAGCAGTCTATCCTCGAGCTTATTATTTCTTTCAAAATCTCTATGGCACCAACATCTATGGCGGACAGCGATCCATTCTCTGACCCAATAAATACATCTAAAGATCATGAATACGCTGAGGGATCAACCCTACCCGTTGGCAGAGATGCTTCATTGACTTTAGCCACGGACTCTCTCATTGTTCTCGGCAGGTCATCTCAGTGAACCCATCGTGCAGTATGATAGGCTTACAGCTGTGCAGATGAAGACTTTACACGAGAAGGCACCCGCAGGTGCTGCGGCCTGCTGCCTACTAGTACGACCTCCAAGCACTATAACCATACGAATGTGCGCAGACTAATCCTTTCGCAGAGATCAAAACCACGCAAGTCATCCCCTTCTTCAATGTGCTCTGGGCCGAGCTGTCAGACTTCGACGTAACGATACAGTACGCCAAGCCCACCACCAAAAGCGTTGTACGAGTTGCCTCCGTCAACTACCTCGTTGAGAAGCCCCAACAGGGCTATGCAAAGGACTGGGTATCCAAGCTCCTTGACCGCGCATATGGCGAATCGCAGCGGGAAAAAAAAATTAAGGTTCTCATCAACCCGTTCGGTGGGAGAGGGAAGTCTCAAAAATGGTTCTTGCGGGATATCGAGCCCATATTTGCGGCAGCGCGCTGCGACATGGATGTGGAAAGGACGCTATATCAAGGGCATGCGGTTGAGATCGCGGAAAAGCTGGACACAGACGCCTACGATGTAATAGCCTCGTGTTCTGGCGATGGCCTACCACATGAGGTCTTCAATGGCTTGGGCAAGAAACGGGATGCAACAAAGGCGCTGGCGAAAGTCGCTGTGGTTCAATTGCCTTGTGGGACCGGAAACGCCATGAGCTTGAACTTGAACGGGACTGATAGTACAAGCATGGCAGCCCTGTGCATAGTGAAGGGCATCCGGACGCCCTTGGACTTGGTCTCCATTACCCAAGGCGACAGGCGAACACTGTCTTTCCTCTCTCAATCAGTGGGCGTAGTGGCAGACTGTGATCTGGGTACCGAGCACATACGATGGATGGGCAGCGCGAGATTCACATACGGCTTCCTAATCCGCGTCATGCGGAAAACAGTCTACCCAGCCGATCTGGCAGTCAAGATCGACGTACCGACGAAAGGCGCCGTCAAAGAAGAGTACCGGAGAGAACTCAGCAACCACGCCCCGGCTGAGGAGCGACGAGACATTCACGAGGCAGCGGACGGAGGTCTTCCCGAGCTACAGTATGGCACCATCTCCTCTCCACTACCTTCGGAATTTACGAATGTTCCATCATCCAACATGGGCAACTTCTACGCCGGTAACATGCCCTTCATGGCCCCGGGTGCAAATTTTTTCCCCGCCACGCTTCCATCGGATGGCCATCTCGACCTGGTAACGATTGAGGGTGACATCTCAAGGACTTCAGCCATTAAATGTTTCCTAGCTGTGGATAATGGAACATTCTTCAGCAACCCGAATGTGAATTATCGGAAGATCAGTGGATATAGGATAACCCCGAGAGGGCAGAAGAATGGATATATCAGTATCGATGGCGAGAGAGTACCGTTCGAAGAGTTCCAAGCGGAGGTTCACCGAGGGCTGGGGACTGTTCTGAGTCGAAGTGGGCATCTATATGAGGCTGAGGGAGTGGTTCCAAGGCCTGGGCAAGGAGCATAGCCAGCGGCTGTGAACTATAATGGGGTTGGGATTGGGTCTGGAACTGGGACTGGGGCTGGCGTTCGGTATATTCAGCTTCGATGATACCCGTTGGGCTTTTTGGCAAGATCGATCTGAAAAAGTGAGGGCTTCATGCGTCGAGAATCATACACTCGTTTGACAAGATTGAAACGGAGATGGGAATTGCAAAGTTCCCTCGTTTGAAAACCCTGGTTTGACGGGCTAGAATAGAGCTATTCTTAAGAGAGCGTGCTTGATCGGTCTCAATTGAATCTCTTGTAAAAGTGCATTGGTTTATGCCTTCTTCCATCGCAGACACGTCTGGGTATTAATCTATTATCATCTCGCAACACCTGAACCACAGCCCAGCCATTCTCATCAAGCTTCAGAACCCTCAAACCCCTCCTCCCCACCATACCCACTCTCATCAATTATTCCCTCCTCTCCCCCTTCCGCCAACCTCTCATCCGCCAACACCCCCTTCGCCCTCTCCCTCACAACCTTCGTCATCCCCTCCCTCCCCAACCTCTCCACCGGCCCCATCAAGGCCTTATTCTCCCACTCCTCCACCGCCACCAACCCATCAACCCAAACATCCAGCACGTGATACCTTATCCCATCAGCCACTTTCCCATCGCTCGGACTCAATGGCAGCGTCTCAATCAGCCCCAAGTACTCCCCTACAAGCGCCTCTTCCCAGGCGTGTTGGGAGAGGTAGATGAAGCTGTGCGCGATGTATTGGCGGAGGAGGTAGAGATATTTGTCCAGGCGGAGCGAGGGGATTTGCGACCAGTAGCTTGTAATGGTGATCCAGAAGGCGCGGAGGAAGGGGATGAAGAGGGTGGCGGGGAGGGGAAGGAGGAGGCGGCTAAGGGATAGGGAGAGCCGTTGTTGGGGGAGGGGGCGGTCGGTGTGGAAGATACCTGGTGGGAGGTTAGTTGGCGTTGCTTCGCTGGCGTGCCTTCCCTGCCTTGTTTTCTCTGGCTTCCCTTCGTTGCGGTTCGAGGTAGGAGCGAAGAGATGGTGAGAGAGAGGGATGGGAGGGGAACTTACAGAAGAAGAGGCCCTTCCAGATTTTGAGGAATTCGATGTCTGTGAATGTGCGGCCGGAGCAGAGGTAGGTTTGGAGGGATGAGAGGGCTTTTTCGCGGGTTGGCCGGTCTAGAGGAGAGTTTCGTTAGCAAGAGTAGTTTCTCAATGATATTTTGATGATTGGAAAAGCTTCATATCTCGAAGGATCGAAGGAAGTGTACTCGTAGACGCTGGCGGAGAAAAACCTGCGGCTTGTAAATCTGTCTTTCTCCACGAGAAACTACAAGAAGTACAGTTGTTCTATGACTTTGACACTAAGACATAAAGGATAAAACAAAATTTGATCAGCGAGCCTTGAATATATACAGAGCAAGTTATTTATGTCGGAGATAGCTTCTTACTAAATGGGAAAATTTCTTTGCGCTTTCTTTCGAAGGACAGTAATCGAAGAGTATAAACAAGGTCTCGCCTCTACTATATGACTGCAACGGAATCATGTTCTCTTCGTACCCTGAAGCTGACTATACAAAAATCCCCGCCGAAGGAATCTAGAAAATCAATGTAGAGTAGGTCAAGGATACAGTAATGAATTATCACATACCGCTAGCTGCTAGTTGCTTGACGAAGGGCGTCTCTTGCAGGTTTGAAGTCATCACTGCTCTCTGATTCTAGTATTTGTAGATTGTTGTAAAAGTTGAACGGAAATTCGCTGCGAGTTCTGATTGGTCAAAGCCGATTGATGTCGAAATAAGCGCAGAATACCGTGGATCGGGCGCTGCACGATGCCGATTGGGTAAAATGAGCTTCTGCGGCCCCCCGAACGAGTTAGTGTCAGTACTTTAGGCTTCGATTCGATACGGAAGCCTTTGTGAGACTTCATAGACGCGCTCTGCGATGGTAAATTCGTAGCAGATAAGGTATCCACGCTATCGACAAGATAATTGGCAAGGTAGGCCCGAGGGCGCATGACACTATTTCCGGCCACGCAAAAAGGGTGATCGACGCCTAAACCACCAAAAGTGCAGTCGTTCAATAATTTATTCCTCATCACACAGTCGGAATTAGAACTCAGGATTAGACGAGTGCTATCTTTAGGCACTAATCTAAACTTCTGGATTTTCTCGGTGTTTTCTATATAATTTGGGTGAGTGGATGTAAGGAGTAACTTTTGCGCGGCAGGAATTATTGTCATGCGCCCTCGGCCCTAGGGCTGCCCCCGGAGCCGCCCTGTAGATCACTCTCAGGTGGTTACGGGGAGCAGCTCAGAGACACCCTAGAGGCTCGCTTAGGGGCTATCTTAGGGGCCCTAGCTTACTAGTTATTTTGTCGATAGCGTGATACCCCGAACCGTCCACTCGTAGGGCTGAAGCCCGTAGACTCTCGATAGAGCGCCCTAGAATCCGCCATTCGGGTACCGAGCCGGAATCTTCCGGGGATAGGTCTAGTCGCTTAAACAACGCGTTCTAGGGCGCTTTTTCGAGAATCTACGGGCTTTAGTCCTAAGGTACGAGTAAACGATTTAGAGATTTGGACAATTTAGGAGTAACCTCTTCTACTTTATCGAAGATATCTTAGTCTCTATCACGAGCGTATTTACTTTACTTCATAAGATATATTCTATAGATTCACTTATCTAAGGTATTTCCTAAAGATCGAAAGTGTGAAGCGAAATTACGCTTTCCTGAAAAGAGTTTAGCGCGATTTATAAGAAATTAACTTTAGGATTAAATCCCTCAGATCTCTTCTTCCTCAAATAATCATCGTTGATTCAAGACTTTATTCCAGATCAATTTTGATAACAAAGTCAACTCGCTACTCGAAAAATTACTTAAGAGAGAGAGAGAGAGAGAGGAAGAGAAAAAGAGAGTCTGTATTCTCTAGATTTCTCATCATCGGACGGGGTCCGAACTGAATACGAGGACTAAAGTAAATAGTTCCTGAGATATATCTCCAAGGTACGTTGACGAGATTTGTTCGCTTTTTTAAATCTATGATAATTCTCGCGCTTTCAACTCGATTGCTCTCGGAGTATTCTTTCTAGAAACTTCTATATTAAATTTGAGAGATACCTTAGGCTCAAGTATACTAATTACGTGGACTATAGATGTTACCGTCCAATGGATTATCATTTCTACACGATTCAAAGGTATACTACCGCGTTAATCCTACCTCAATTATAGCTAGTGTAACTAATGTATTTTTATAGCAGCCTAATACTTCGAATCTACCTCCCTCTTATACTTCCCATTTGGCCTCTCCATCACCAATCCCTCAAGACCTCCCTAAGTCACCTTTGGAGATCAGGTGAGAGACCCTACCCCTGTCCCGCGTGTCACGCGCCGAATAAGCTTACCTAATTCGGTAATATAAATTGTAGGACAACCGAGAGCTCATACTCATACACATCTCAACCTCCTCGATCTGGACGACAATCATTACCAGTTAACAAGCGTAAAGCATCAGCATTTATAGATCTTACGCTTGATAGTGACAGTGATCATGAGCTAGCTGTTCGGAAGAAGAGTAGAAGCTCAAGTAATTCGACGGAGGCGTCTCTCAAGCCCAAAGTCGAACAAAAGCACGAAGCTTTGGAAAAACCAAGTAAGCTTGAGTTCCTATATAGTTCATGATTTAATATATCACTCTTGCTCTCTTACCTTTATAACGAGAATTTCTATCCTCTATTCCTTATATAGAAAATTTACTATTCGGGCTAGCTTGTACTACCATATTCTGCGAATTGACTAATGCTATAACAGTTTTTACCGCTCAACCTCTGAAGTCAGAATCGTCTTTGTCGTCTTCGTCGAAGCGAGTTTTCTACGCTGCAAAGTCTACGAAGACTAAAGGGGAGCGTCCGGGAATTCACTCTCCACCTTCTTCAACTCCCTTTAGAAGACTAGGTACAACTCTTTCTAATCAAATATTTCCTGGAGGACGAATCTCGACTGAATCTAGAGGCCGGACCCCTAAGGAAAACGTCTCGAACCCCTCTCGAAATCATGTTTCAGCAGTGATAGTCCCTCCCTTGCAACCATCTCCAGAAGAACGACGAAGGATATTCCTCGAGAACCTACGGGTACTCAATGGAGTTACTTTGGTCAATACTGTCGATGATACATCACCTCCACTAGATTTCGAATTCACTAAGGATAGCGTTCTTGGTAAGAACGTCACCAGGACGACGAAAGATTTCATGAGTGGTTGTACCTGTCGGGTAGAGAACGGCCGTAGTATCGGATGCGAATACCTGTACTGCCAATGTCTTGACGATTCGCAAGAGAACGACCAAGGCAAAAAGGTATTTCCATACGCAGCAGGCAAGGACACCCTCGGATGCCTACGGAACTTCTGTACGTTGACTTTTCCGTGTTCTTCTCTCCCTATCTGTACCCTTCCTGCGGGTCACGAGAGGTATTTCAGGAGATGCCTCGACTCAACAAGCCAGTGCTAATTCCGATACTGCACAGACTTGTTGGGAGGCTACCACGTATACGAATGCAACGAGAGGTGCAATTGCCCTAGCCATTGCAAGAATCGTGTCGTTCAGCATGGAAGGACTGTGCCAATCGAGATCTTCAAGACAGCGAACCGGGGTTGGGGTAAGTTCTTGGCGGTGATAAAAAATCGAGTTACTGACATATGTCAAGGTCTACGTTGTAAGGTTGATCTCAAAGTTGGGCAGTTCGTCGATACTTACAGGGGTGAGATCATCACGCATGAGGAAGTAGAGCGTCGTGGAAGGAACCGAGGTCCAGAAGAGGCGAACTACTTCTTCAATTTCGACAGATTCGAAGAGGAGAGCAAAGGCTACGTGTGCGATGGCAAGCATATGGGCGGGCCCTCGCGTTTCATTAACCATTCCTGCGATCCCAACTGCAGGATCATGACGGTGTCCTATAACCATGCCGATATCGATATTTACGACCTAGCCTTCTTTGCCAATCAGGTAATTCCTGCTGGGACCGAGCTCACGTTCGATTACGGGGTTGAACTCGCCGAAAACCTCGACGACGATGAGGCCGGACCGAGCAGGATTACAGATACTATGGCAGACGAGTATGAGATCATGAAGGGGTATCGCCCAGCTAGGTGTCTCTGCGGTTCAAGGAAGTGCCGGGGATATTTTTTTACATGAGGAATGGGAAGAGATCGAAGGGGATCGAAGAAATCGAGAAGGGAGTTTTGGGTCATTTTCTGGAGTGGTCTGTGGGTACTACTGATGTTTACAGTCGAGCGCCATCAGAACATTCACGTAAATTACCAATGGCATTCAGGTTTTCCGGATCTAGCAAGCAGAGCTTTTCATTTCACTCTCGCCCAGCAGCATGAGGAGGCATTTAAATGGGTTACATCTCGATACATTTATGTTAAATGCGTGCAACAACGTGACTCGTAGATCTGAAACACAAGTCTGGTATCACCTCTTCCAACGCCGAACATGTTTGTACAGAACACCATCGCGGATACCCTTTGCCTGACGCCCAGTCAACGTTGAGTCATGTATTCCCAGATCCCGTCATGCCAACCCCAACTCCGAGGCTCTTGGCCCAATATTCTCAGTACCATCGTCTTCACAAGCTCAGCGGGTTCCCACTGCCATCGACTAAACCGAAAAAATCCCATCCCTTCCAATCTCCAATCACCACCCCTCCAAAACCTCCCCGATACCCAAACAAGCGTCCATAGGCTCCAGCGGCCTAGGCTCCATCACAGCCATAGCAGCAATATTCTCCTCTCCCCTGCCTTCCCCAAACATAGCGGTCCTTGTTGAGGGTATGACAGAAGACGTCGATGTCCGTCGGCGATGCCGCCGTTGCAGGAGGATGCTGTTTATGCTTTGAATGCTGTGGGCGCTGCGGAATGAGCAGGGCGATGACGATCGTGAGGAGGTGGAGGATGTTGAGCTGTGGAAGGTGGATCGGTTGGGGTAGAGGGAGAGGGGCGAGAGGCCGAAGGGTAGAGCTTCCATTACGAAGGTGGTGATGATGGTAGGAGGAGAGGTGTGGTGCTTGGTGTGGGGCCGAGAGAGTATTGTTCACTGTGGAGCTTTTCGACCGACAATGAAAACACACTTCTTTATAAAGAAGATGTCACGCTTTAGACTGAGACAACAAGACAAAGAAATTTCGTATGCATCGGCTATTCCTAGAAAGTCGGGTCTGTCCGAGGCAGTCTCACAGCACTAAGACTCTTATAGGCAACAGAAGCGCAACGCAAATACGACACGAAGCGCAGTCAGATGCGAGAACGGGTTCCGAAGTGCTAATGGGGAAAGCGATGAAAAGAGAGAGGGTGCGCCGTCTTTATAAGCCACGGTTATAACTCGACTGTGGCATGTACCTTGAGCCAACATTACATAGCAAAATCCTTACCCATTCCCACCACACCCTTCCAATCTCCCCTCCGGTCTCAAGCTTCCTCAATTAGGGCGATAGATGACGACCGCAGACTACGCAAGGCACACATACCAACTATGGCGCGAGCGTTGTCTCAGCAGAGGCACAGCTCCAACGCTTCGGCGCCTGTTGCATCGCAACAACGCATGGTTGGCCACTGCGATGATTTTCCCCAAGGCGCAGGCTTCTCCTTCCTCAGCCCCAAACAGTAGAGTAGCATTAGTTGTGATTGCTCGGCACCCTTATTCCTGATAGCTAATCTGACCCGAGACTTTGACAGCTGTGCTTTCAGGGTGAGGCGGCGGCCTGATGGGCGGCCTGGCGCCGAGGGGCAAGGGGCTGAGACAGCAGCGCAAATGGGGGCCGAATTTCGCAGGTCCTTCCCCAATTGGTAATTCAATGACATCCAGCGTGAATGAAGAAGTACGAAAAGAAGCACACAACACCAGCAATGATTCGTTTGGATGTTGCTGTCTTGGGAGCCGAAAATGTTAGAATTGTTCTTGGGACACGAGAGCCTAGGATTCACCAACGCCATTGCGCCTCCCACCAGAGCCCCTTTACTCAGTTGCAATCTCAAACGTTGTGTCTGGAAGCAATTATAAGCATATAGTATTCACTCCTACCAACGTTCCCACAAAGCCCGCTCGAAGGCCAAAATGGACTTCTGTGAAACACTCAGCCTCAGATTCATGAATACAACTGTGATTGATGTCTTCTGCGAGCAACACTCATACCGCGTCCTTGACCGCGAGGCCGATCTTGTCTTGCTAAGGCCATGCTCTGTTGTAGTGAGAACTTCGGCCTTGAGCGAGGTGACAACGAAGCATGACGTGAAATCTTCTAACGAAAAGCTATTTGATTATAATGCCACTGTGCTTGGCCTTCCCCGAGAGGTAACACGATTGCATGTCCACATGTAGCAGCAGCTTGTCCATGGGGCATGATTGAGTCAATAGGGGCTGTGTTGCTTAAGTAATGGAAGTCTACTGTGGGAATCATTCTCTGTCAGACCTATTCTGCTCGCTTGCGCTCTCGCTTTATCAAGTGATCATACGCCTCCAATAGTCACATCACCACAGGCTATCGAGAGCCCAGATGAGAGCGACTTTTAGACTTGGAATACATGCTCGATGCGCCGAGAAGGGAATGAGAGCGAAACGTGGCTAGTCATGGTCAATAAACAGTTGTAAGAAATCGCATATAAGACGAGAGAGCTGATACATGCCAGTCATGGGAATGGGAATGAAACGTGAACATAGCCGCATCCTTAAGAAATGTGGAATTATATATACCAACAAGAAAAAAATCTCTAGAGATTCCCACAGGCGAAAGCGAACATGGTATATCTCGAGGTCTTTGCCTCCAACACCAAGCCCCAAACCTAACATGGCACTTCACCGTGTCATGATCAACGCCAGTCGCAATGCTGATGCACACCCATCCCGCCTCCTTATGCACCTTATTCGTACACCTTTCCGTTTCGCACCCCCTATTAATCCTCTCTCAGTAGTCGTGAGTCATAAGAAGGCCGTTCAACTGGCTGATACAGTGATCTTCCCCGTCTTTGTCCTCATCCCATCATCCTCTTATCCATGATCCGCTCCACCTCTCCTGCTCCCCCTCCCCCTAGTTGCGCGTCTACTCAATGTAAAACTCCTCCGAATACTCTCGCCCCAAGCGCTGTTGTCGAACACATCGAGTACGTTCTGCCGATCAACAGCACTGCCCGCTCTGCTCCTGCCACCAACAGGCGAGTTGCCACCCATAGGTGACAGATTCCCGCCTGCGCCATCATAGCCCCATTGGAATGCACTGTCGCCAGAATGGGATGGAGAGTGGCCGTATGAGTGTGAAGGAGAGTGCGCAGGTCTGTGTGGTGAGAGCTGCGGACTGACACTACCACTGCGGCTTGATCGTGAGGGTGATCCGGTATCGCCGCGGTGTCGAAGACCACTTGTATCGAGGGATGGTCTGCCCTCTGAAATTGATGGTCCTCTTGATCTGCTCTGTGGACTGCTGTCGTTTTTGGGTGGCACGCCAGGCGGTGCGTCAGGGAAGGTGTCAGACTGCGGCGAGACATCGACATCCGCGTCTCCATCCTCGACGAAGATCTCCGGGACAGCAAATTGGGGAATGTTGACCATGCGTGCTGAATGACGGAAATCAAGGCGCGAGTGAAATTGGCGAGACCAGTACATCATGTCGAAGAAGCCTTTGACAACACGGCGGCGGACCTCTTCTTGGACTCTTTGCAGGCGAGCGCGGCGCCGGAGGTATTCTTCCAGGCGCAACGATTTGCTGTCGGAGATGACGTTGTAGTGGGCGAGGATCATGAGGCAGGACGTAAAATTGATGCCGCGGTCAGGGTGGGCGGAGACCATGACTTCTTGGAAGAAGATCTCCATGCGTTGTCGTCGCCGGCGGATATCTGAGACGTCAATCATCCTCAATTGTCGGTTAAGTTCGGAGAGGTCGATGCCATTGTATGTCTCCTCTCGATCGTCCACCTTTTTCGGCTTGACAGGAATCACACCCGGTGGCGGTGTCTCATTTGCTCTCCTCTCGACCTTACAATTATCAAGAATGCGTTTGACGGAGTGGTCGCTGCCTGCGTAAATACGCATCTCGAATACGCCTGAGAGTTCGCTGAGTAATCTAGGAAAGACTTCCTTTGAGATGAAGCCAGTCCCTTCTGGATCGTAGGTAGCCCAGGCCTGCTTGAACCGCCGAATTTCCTTTCGATTGATCACCGACAAACTGCTGCTTCTTTGGTACACGTACGAGAAACTTTCAAAGATCAAAGATACGAACAGAGAGACAAAAATATACATGCTAAGGATGTTCCAAGAAATGAATAAGGCACGAGCCCAAGCCGCGCTCCCGCAGTCACTGTCGTAAAAAGAAGTTGATTCGACGCAATTGGGGGTCGTTATGGTCGCATAGTCTTCCATGATGTTGTTCCAACCTTCTCCCATACTCATACGGAATAGTAGAATCAAGGCTTTTGGGACGTTCCGGAAATTCATATTCCCAGTTTCCAGAGATCCAAATCTCGTAAGGCCGAATGTCTGCGTCAAAGCAATGGCATACACTAAAAAGAGAACAAACCAGGTGGCCAGCAGGTTGCCAATGGCGGTGAGCGAAGCTGCTGCCGTTTTGAAGAGATGGTCCAATTGGTTATTGCGAGGTATCAACAACAGAGCGATAGAGACGAGGAAGAGCTCGTGAAGTCTCCGATATGTCTGGTTATTATACTTGGAGAGGTCCAGGAGAGTAGTGATGACTGTGCCTATGATAGAGAGAACCGAGTAAAGATCCCAAGAGCTCTTCCGAAATCGTTGCCAAGTAAGCCCAATGATGCGTACAGCGACATTGGCGATATAGAACACCGTGAAGACAAGGAAGATATAGTCTATAGATGTCAGCTCTCATTGAAGCAGACATACAAGGGTGCTCACCTCTCAAGCGCTGCCACCACTCAGGCTCCGGGTAGAACTCAAGGACCAGAAGTACAAGGTGCAGGAACAAGATCGTCGTCAGCAGCCGCTGCCACCTTCCATGTTTCTTGACTGCTATTCTGTAACACCAACGTCTAAGACCGTTCTCGGATTTGCTTGATGGGCGCTTAGACGGTGATATCTGCCGTAGCAGCTTTCGCAATTCGAGCCATGATCGTTGATCGGAAGTCAAGAAAGCCACACCTGTCTGCTCTGTGTAATTGCGCATGAACACAGACACGAACAGTGTGAGCACGAAGACCGCTCCCAAAAGGTTAAAGGTGATGAAGAATACAGCGTTACCCTGTGACTGGTAATTTTGAGGTTGAAATCCACGACCCGCAGATCGCATAGCTGTCCACATGACATCTGTCCATCCTTCCTGTGACACAATTTGGAAGAGAATGCTGAGCGAGCTGCCGAAGTTATCGAAGCTGTAGTAGGGATTTGAAACCTGCCTTGGTGCAAGCACGTTCCATTTGTAGGGGCTTGCGGTGCTGTATTCACCAACACAGTCACTGAGGTCATTTATATTTGGATCATTGCAAAATAGCATCTGTCCATTGAAAAGGTTGAGACCGTAGATGGCAAAAGGGAACAACAGGCTGAGAGAAACGAATGCGGCCTAACATAGTCAGAATCAAAGTGTCAAACATAGAAGGACGCTCGACTCACTGACAGGATTTTCCACCCACCCAAGACAATCACGGAATGGAAAGTGTCTCTAGCACTGTCACTGACATTCAGCAATCTTAAGGCTCTCAGAGCTTTAAAAGCTCCTACGGCTCTTGACACAGCACCGTCCGAGTATAAGGAAGTTATGACGTTGATCCAAAGGGTGACCAGCACAAGTCCATCAATGAAGCCCCACGAGCCTCTGAAGTAAGCGTTGGGCGTCCAGAAGAAGCCGTCTGCGATAATCTTGGTCAAGGCCTCGATGGTGAATACAGCAGCGAAACCCATGTCTGTCCAGACAAACCAATTCTTGACTGAGTAGCCGCCGTGGTCTATGAAATACTGTCGTTGATAGAGAGGGGTGGACACACAGGCCAGGAGAACCATGGCAACGATAGCTGCGTAGATGAAAGCTGAGAAGGCGTACCAAACCGGTTTGACTGGAGGAAAACCTTCGATGCGTTCGTTGCCTCGTCCCGGACCGACTATTCGTTGACAGAATCTCCGAATTGTATTACGTGGTCCGAAGATGAAGAGCGAGACATTGTATCTGGGATGCCGTTGCAGATACTGTCGCTGTGCCCGCTTCCTCTGTTCAGTGGCAGACACAACTTCCCTTGCTCGCGTTCGTATATCAAGTTCCTCGTTATTACGAGAGAACTGCAAGCGGGAGTAGAAGGGATTTGGCTCTCTATTTGACACGAGTCCGACAAGTCTGGCCCACCAAGAAGATAATAAGCCCGGTTGGACTTGGCTTCCTGGTTGGCCGGTAATTGGATCATTATCTTCATGCAGCTCTTCCATGGGCTCCATATGCTCGTCAAGGAAGTCCCGAAAGATCTCTTCTTGAAGCAACATTTCCATTGTGGCAGGACCGAAGTCCAGGGGATCCTTGTGGCGGCTGGTGGCTCGACCCAGCTTGAATATCGTTGACAATGACAGATTACCGTGAGAAGAACCGCCGAGCTCTTTCTGCTGGAGAAATGCTTTGACCTGCTGTAATCGCTTCTCGTCTTCCGAGACGTCAAAGTTCTCTTGGATGACCGCAATAAACATATTCAGCACAATAAAGTTGGCTAGTATGAACCATAGAACGAAGAATGTAGCACCTATCCATGATTCGCCCCAGCGTTGTTGATATCGCGTTGAATTATACATTAAGATAGTCCAATTCTCGCTTGAGAGTACCTGGTACATGCCAATGAAGGAGTTGTAGATATCCGAGAACGTTACATGGTTAGTATTGCCACTTATGTCCTCGGCAGGAAATTCGCCCCGAAATATCTGGACAGCGAATATAGCTGTCAAGAAGGTGATGAGAAACACGAACACTATGAGGTTCAGCAGACCAGAGACGTTTCCCAGGACCTTCTTGATCAATTCGCGAGTCAGAGACACTGCCAGGACGACACGATATATTCTCACTATCTGGAAGAACGTGAACCATTCGTAGGTCTGCCCCGAGTCGTGGATGACGGGAATTTGAATGATAGCAGTGATTATTGCAAGGACCAGGTCAATCCAATTGCGAGGGTGTTTGTGAAAATTCCTCCAGTTCGAAACAAGTCGTAGGATGATCTCAAATACCAAAGCTATGGTCACGACTCTTTCGGTGTCTCTTATGAAGTTAGCCCGAAAAGAGCTCATGTTCGCGCTTCTTAGACACATCACAAAGAGGTCGAAGATGATGATCAGAATCCAGAACCAGCTCGTCATGTCGTAAGCTCGCTTCAACGGGCTCACCTTCTTCTGAACGTGGTCCTCTTCTTCCTGGATGAAATGGTCTTGTTCATCTGCTGTGAAAGCGCTCGTCTTGCTTTCTTCTCGGATGACCTGGAATGAGGAAGTGATGACAGCCACGAGCAGATTCATAAGCCATAGACTCATGACAACGATGCCGAAGGCAAAAAAAAGAGCTCCAGCGAGGAAGTCGCTATCAGTAGTGTAGTATAGGAGGTCCGAGAAAGTGTTGGCGCTCATGATTACGAAGATCAACTGCAAGGACTGAAGTACATTGTCGAAGCTCACCGTCCCGTTATAGGGACCGGCGCCCTCCAAGCAGATTGAGCTTGGCGGACAGAGGTACCCTTTGTGCACGGCAGTACCGTTAGAGAAATCGGCATGGACCCAAGGCATTTTGCTTCCGTTGGTGGGGGAAATATAGCCTCCGCAGAATTGGACATTTTGTGGGGGGAGATTCTGGGTGTAAGCACTGCTTAGAGCCGTGTGATTGTTCGGGTCACTGAGGACCGCTGCTGCATCTTCGTACCAAGTACATGTACGTCTTAAGGAAGATTTAAAACCCTGGACTCCAATGATGGCGAAGAGCAACCAGAAGAAACCAATGAGGAATGCCACATTGACCAGCATGGGAGCTGCTTTCTTCAAACTTCTCAGGATCACTGAGGTGCCGCTGGTCAATCCAAGAAGCCTTAGGATTCGGAGGCAGCCCAGCATTCGGAAAAGATAGACGTGGCGACTCGGTTCGACCATCACAAGAGATAGCACAAATGAAATCCAGAAGGATACAACGGCTAAAAGATCTAGACGATTAAAGGAATGCCGGAGAAATGCTCGCCGGGCTAACCGAATGCGTTGTGCCTGACGCGAGTGGCCAGGCTGGTCGATCTGAACCTGCACATTCGTGAACGATCTTAGAATTGAAGGCTGAGGAGCAGCCTCTTTGTTTACATTTTTCGTAGATGGTTGTCTTTGAGGGGCGAAGAAGTTTTGGACTCGGCCTGTAAAGGCAGCTTTAAACCCTAAGTCTGTGTCCACAGTGCTATATTCTTCCGCGTTCTTGATCAGACCAGATACAATGACCCGTGCCACAATCTCGAACGTGTAAATCGTAAACAGACCCAGCAAGCCAAAATTGATCCAGGAAGCCTGCCAGGCCTTGGGCTTTTTATCATACTGAATGGCTGGCGCCGCGTCAATGGCCAAAAGCACCGTTTGGACAATGATTAGAATGAGGATGATTGGCTCTGTAACGGGATGAACGAGCATCTCGCAAAGTTTCAGCCGCAATTTGTTCTCGGGGCCAAATATACCAAGAGTCTTCCCTTTGAGCGGGTTGGGTTGCGGGGCCCAGTGATCGCTCGAGGCTTCGCTTGACACTACTGGCCGGAGTTTCTCAGGTGGAGGGCTCGGTCGTTCATCGTGAGCGTAGTCGACCATAGCAGGAAGAGTTGGTGGTCCTTCCATTCGGGCATCCCTAATCGAACGCTGGCGACGCAGGGCCTGGTCCAGTGTATCAGGTTCGTTACTAAGATTGACCACTCGCTGAGACGCTTTCCTCAGTATCGTTCCAGCTCTTGATAGAGGAGATGCTGACGACGGAGACAGTGATCTCGCGCTAATGCTTGAGGTAGGTCTGCCCAGCCCAGCCTCCATGTGCGGTAAATCATCACCCAGCCGTGAACCTGCTCTGCTGTGACCTGTACTGGGCGGTGGCGCTCGAAGGCCTGCTTGGGGTGAAGGTGCGCCACTGATAGGAGCCAAGAACCTCGTATCGGTCAAGGGTGTCTGGTCATCGTCTTGTGGAGAGAAATAATTGTCGTTTTCGTTTTCGTCCAGCGTGTTAGACGTAGGCAGCGAGAAAGCGGACCCATTGCCGTGCTCCGTGATGACCTGCAAAGTGCTCGCCCTTCTCCTACCAGCTGGTGGCCTGGAGGGTCCCGGAGGTTCGAAGCTGAGACCCACGGAGCCCATCGCGGCCTGGAAATCTCCGGCATTGACGGGCGAAAGCTCTCCATCATCAACGTATACAGCTGGCTGATGGGCTTTCCTCGGTGTGGTAACGTGTGGAAGGCCTGCATCCTCCCCTAATCGAGCTGGAGGGGACCCCCCGTCCACTCGCTCGTAGGCCGTATTGACTCTCCCACTAAAGGACCTTCTAGTACCCGCCAATGTTCTGGATATCCTTCGTGGAGCTCTTTCGTGTACCCATTCTCCCAATCCACCTGACGCCGGATCTGGAGGTCGTGATAGATCTTGCAACGGTATCGATTGGCGTCTGGGGTTATTGTTTGGGGAGGAGCGGTCAGACGTCATTGCGAGGATCAAGTTAAGGAATTCTGTTGTTCAGGTCTCCCCCCATGTTCAGATTTCGATTCGTAGACCTCATCTAGTCACACTTGCAATTTTTTCCCTCTGGCGCAACCGCGTCAGCTCTCGATATCAGGAGTCGGTTTTTGGTATTCCTCGTTGGGCCAAATCCTTGCAAGAAGTATGTAAAGGGGACCCGTGGAGTTGAGCACCGAGCAGTGTCGGAGAAGCGAGCGTAAGATTTGGCTGTCGTGTTTTTTGTCGTTGTTGGTTTACTGTTGATTCTGAGGTTCAATCATGGCAGCTTTTAGCGGGAAGTTGACTTTGCAGGACAGTCAGCAAGTCCCCTGTTTCCGTTCCGCTGTTTGGGGCAAAGTTAAGTAACAGTTTAAAAATAGTTCTAGACTATACGAACACTTCACATTGTTTTCTGGATTATGATGGCATTTTAGGAGTAGAGGACGTCACTTTCGGAAAGTGTTTACAACCACCCAGGTAACAATTCACACGTATATATAACACCTGACCAGAAATGCGCGCTCCTATTTGGTCTCCATGATAAACAGCATGGCGCCATGGAATGCCATAACCAGAGGCCGTCGTGAATACAAAGCACTCCAGACCTTCATTGACAATTCCCGATATATCAGTGAAACGCCTGTCCTAGTTGTGTGGCAGTCCGTTCAGACACCAAATACTAATGCATTTACCACATGCCCTTCGCGCCAGCCCTGTGCCTGCAGAGTTTCCCCATCTTTGAGGATTTTTCCCATATATGCAATCTTCACTTTTTCAGTCTGTTCGAGAAGTCAGCCTGCTCTCCTGTAGTACTAAGATATGAAGCCATCCTCACATTAGCTTCCTCCTGGATCCTCCGCACGAGTATCCTGACGGCCTGGTCTTTGCCTATTGCAACGACAATGTCCGGCCCACCTCGGTCACTCAACCGTGCCTTGACCTTGACCATGTCGCCAGTCTTGAGCACTGCCTTGCCTTTCTCCTCTCTTTTTCGTTCCAACTCTTCTTCATCATCGGTAACATCGTTCGGTGTCTCTCCTTTCTTGATCTCTTGATCTAGAACTAGATTTTTAGGGTCACTAATGACATGCTCTGGCATCTGGTATAGGTTTCCCGCCTCATCATAGGCGCCATTCTTGAGATCTCCAGTGGGCACCGTAATAGCTGCAGCATCCAGTATAGTCTGCGCCGTAGCAATATCTCCATCTGCGAGTAATTCCACCACGGACTTCAACGTAGCCCATATTTCCACATGACCAGTGACTCTGGTATCAAAGAATTCCTGCCTTTCCCTAGCCAGCTCTGATCGGGTCCATTGCCTCTTCGCAGTCCACACATGAGGTCGTAAAGGGAGATTGAACTGCTCTCCCAAGGCAAGATGCCTTCGTGTTCGACTACGCTCTGTAACAGGTGGCTGCTGGGACGATGCTCGCCGACTAGAGGGTTCGGGCAATTGTGGGGGAGCGGAGGTTATGGCACGCGAGCTGGCATCGCCGTGGATGTTGGATGGCGAGTAGGGCGAATCCCGTTCTTCATCTCGCGCAGTAGATTGACAACACCCCTGGACATAATTACGTTACTTCAAAGGCATTTTTTGACCAGCTGCGTTTGCCGCAAGAGTGAAGATCACGGCTGCAGGGGGGCGGAAAGGCTACTCACCATCGCTCATACTGCTACGCAAGATCCACTTCTGTTGTAATGAAATACACTATGATCCGGGCAAACGAATGATACCAAAGCCATGAGCTCAAATGATGCTGTGCGACGTTTCAAAACGTGCAAAAGAGGGGTGCGTGGATTGATGAACTCGTGCGCTGCCAAGAATGGTGATGATTGCCACCCTGCATGGAAGTTCCCGCTAGCTTTAAATGTGGGACCAGTGGCTTGAGATCGCATCAATACACCCGATTCAGACCTTGGAATGTTTACCTCCTGAGATAAATGTTTCGAACGCTACGAGGTTGGATGTTTGTGCTACTCAATGTACATTATCGTGACATCGTTTTGTTTCGACTGCCGTTCCTAAGCCTTTCATGCTCTTTAAGCATCGCCTGCTGTCCAGCATACTGGCCACTGCCACTCAGGAACATCGCTGTAGGACAAACAAAGCTCAACGTCGTATTATCTGTTCGGATTGAGCTATTTGGGCCAGCATCTTGCTGACTCTGTCACTATTTGAGAATGTTCAGATTCAATCATCCCTGTTCACCCAAACCTGGACACCTTTGGGTTCAGTCCTCATTCCCTCTGTTGCATTGACCTTCAGTGTCTTGCGGAAATGTGTATCGAAGACCCGAAACTGTGGGGTTATCCACGCTCCTTTGATCAGCGGTATAAGGTTGTATCGGACGGTGTGGCGACTTATAGGTACTAGCTGCACCGATACGGTTTTCGCACCACTAAATGCGAATTCTTCGCTGGTCCCCATCGTCAGGTTGAAATTTAGTGTGTACATCGATGGATTCTCGATAATGTAATCGAGATGGATCACACCTGGCGGAGAGGCCCCATTCTGCGCTGAGGCAAGTACTCGAGGTTCGCCGAACGGGATGACCACCTCGGACACTGCAAGGTATGTTATAGTCGAAGGGCCTGGAGAACCCTCTCGACGCCATGTAATTCCCAATTGTAGATCCAGGAAGGTAGCTTGGCGATCTTCTAGATCTATCTTCTGGGCTTCCACCATGAATTCTCGTTCTTGTGGATCGTTGAAGGAAATTGTGGACAGAGTGGAAGTATTCTCGCCAGCTGAAGAAATCTTGCATATAGCATTTTCGTGAATCTCGATGACTCGAGGCTCTACGGCGTCGATTGATAAAGTAACGTCGGCCAGAGACGCTATGCGCGATATCAGAGACCATCTCTGAGTCAGTCCCCTAGCTATCTTCTTGTTAGTGGTGTCGGTAGATGATGTTCCATTCAACTCATGAATATCGAAATAGCTTGGCCATGGCTCGGATGATAGCAAAGGCTGAAATGTATAGCTAGCTTCAAATGGCAGCACGATGAGAAGATTGACCGAGAAGGTTTTGGTGATAGGTGTTTCTGGATCCGAGAGTAGATGGTAATTTGCTCTAATCTCTAGTAGGTACTCAGCGCCCTCAGACGCCGCTTGTACACAAAACACTCTCGCTTCGCTTGCGGACCTAGCGAGACTCCCAATATGCTTGGAGGGTAGCTGGTTGCTTTGGTCTTCGAGCGGGTCTTCATCAGCTACGAGACCTCCAGCAAGGGCTAAATCCTCTTCAGTGGAAGTCCATTTCATTTCAGGTATCGATCCCGTAGGCCCGACAATCCGAACATCAAGGGTAATATCAGCATCGTCTTCTTCTTCATTTGTGACGAGAAGGCCTATGGTAATTATTTCGTCTGCGAAATAGGTGGGAGCGAGATTAGGTAGCTCGATCTTCAACTTTGGTGGCTTCGGTAATATTTGAACTCCATGGCTGCGTCCGGCCTTGAGTCGCTTAGGGGAGAGGCCTGAGCCGCTCGGAACCCACGTCACGCCCTGATTCATTTGGTCATCTTCTGTAATGATGACCTCCAAATCATGGTCATCTTCTTTCACATATAGTGTGATACTAGTAACCTCTACATCCCCGGCAACGCGCGGAATGTGATCGAAAGACAAGCACCTCCTCTGACCAGGAGTAAGTGTTAGATCGGCCGACCCTAATAAAGGCCTCTTCTGTGTCGTCACTAGGCTCAAAGGAGTGGGCGAAGCGTTCGCGGACTGCCGTTCCAGGTTGATGCGGTGCAGATATACCAATCCATCAATTGTGCGGGCTTCTGGGCTCTTGCTTACGTCATGCTCAACAACAAGATCCCTTAAACCTCCCTCGAAAACTATTTTGATTTTTGATATAGTAATTGGGGCCACTGTCTTGTGTGTCCGCGACCACAGAACTGACTGGCACGAAAGGAGCTCGCCCACATAGCCTTGCCCAGTGCCGAAGCCAAAAGTGGCGGAGACTTTGTACACTGCCATCAGCCATGATTTTGTAACAGCCGGCAAGATAACTAGAACTACTTACTACATGATAAAATATTCTCAGCCCGTATTATAGCCTTGGGTCTTGTATCAGCATATTCTATGCCTTTGGGGGGATCCCGCTTCCAATCCTGTCTTGGTGTCAGGGCTGATACAGGTCAGACGAATGGAATCCCGGATCGTCAGGCGAACTCACAGCTATTCGAGAGCTCCCATTCTACGCCTATGAAGGTCTCATAATCTCGGACATGTCGTGCACACTCACGCAAGGCCAGATCCGTCTCTTCGAGGAGGTGCCACCAGCCTGAGCGGCGCCAGCTCAATGTTTGCCACAGAGGTAGAAGCACTCGAGTTGCACGTTCCCATTCTTTGTTTTGCATGTGGACTCTTGCCATTTCCAGCTGCAATCTTTCCACAGCACGCATGTGGTCTCTTTCTGCAAAGTAGTCTGCCGATCTTTGGAGGGTCCTCAGCAAGGCTGTGTACTCATCTGGTCCGTTCCGTATAAGCATCGGCACATCACCCGCAGGCTCTCTGCAAAGGTAGGTGTCGTAGATGGAAGGCATGTTGGAGGCCTGGGTATTGAGAGAACCCTCTCCGGCTATGGAGGGTTGGCCCGACATGGCTTGAATTGTGGGTGTCACTGCTTGTAGCCCTTGTACCATCCACGGCCTATATCATAGCTCTTGAACTGGGTATCTTCCAAGCTCCAACCATCGTCCTTTCAATTTTGGCAGGCCTGCTCATAACTTTGGGATCTCAAGCGAGTGCAGCACGCCAGGAATTCAAATCACACGCAACCAAATAAGACCTACCCATGTTTATCGGAACGAGTCCAAGTCTTTAGCTCCGTGAAATCGAACGGGCATGTCGTGTCTGAAGGTAGCTTAGAATACGCTAAACGATGTCAACGGCTTTTGTAGATCATGACGCTCGCTTGGCACGAGGGCAGCTCATGTACGACGAAAAGTGTCCGGCAGCTTACTATTCTTTTGACACAACACATGACTTCAATGAATTGAGTATATTGGATCCTTTCTTGTACCCAAGATTGATCATGTTAAGCCTTGAAGTACATCATCTGCTCCTCCGGTGACCTTACCACTTAATAAGGACATGTCCAAAGATGGAACCCAACGGTCCTCGTCGAGTACGCAAATCTTATCATTCACCTTGGAGATATCAAAATGCTGAAATTTTTCAAGCATTTCACTTCTTCGCCGGCCTCTCAACCGGCTGCCTATCAGCCTCTCTCCTCCAACCAGCCGACCTTCTCAAAACCCGCATTCAGCAATCTCACTCCACCTCTCTCACCACCACCCTTCGCAAGATACTCACAGGTCCCAATTCCCTGAAGCAGCTTTGGCGAGGAACACTGCCCTCTGTCATACGAACTGGCTTTGGTTCGGCTTTGTACTTTTCCAGTCTCAATGCCTTGCGCCAGCATGTCGCGAGGTCCGACCTCCTCACCGCTACGGGACTCGTCGATGCTGCGAAGGGAGATGCGCAGTACTCCTCCTCGAGTTTACCCAGGCTAAGCAACATGGCCAACATGACCACAGGGGCAATAGCACGGGCGACGGCGGGGTTCGTCATGATGCCGATCACAGTCATCAAAGTCCGGTATGAATCTAGTCTCTACTCTTACGATTCTATATGGGGCGCAGGAACAGCTATCCTAAAGAACGAAGGTGTCAAAGGCTTCTTCTCCGGCTTAGGTGCCACAGCAATTCGAGATGCGCCATATGCAGGGCTCTACGTTCTTTTCTACGAGCAGTCGAAGCGCCGCTTGGGTCAATTGCAGAATGCAAATCCCCTAATTGAGTCGGCCGAGGCACAGGGCGGCATGAAGAGCAGTACATCACTCTCGATAAACTTCTTGTCTAGCGTCCTAGCAGCTGGCTTTGCTACAGCGATCACCAACCCGTTTGACGCCGTTAAGACCAGGCTACAGCTTATGCCCGGAAAGTACGGAAACATGTTTACAGCCAGCCGTCGCATGGTCACTGAAGATGGTATCCGCAGCCTCTTCGATGGGCTCGCCTTACGAATGGGCAGGAAAGCAATCAGCTCGGCTCTGGCTTGGACGCTGTACGAGGAGCTCGTTAGACGAGCTGAGCTCAAATTTCAAGAGAAGACCGAAGCTGTGATATGAGGCATGCTGTCCATTCACTTTCAATTTACCAGCACCAAAATCCCAAAAACCGTCCGCTGTGCGACCCGGGGCCCAACCCGCAGCACTCGATAAACCTTCGAGAACAGGCGCTTTACCCCTGAGTACCACCAGCCCATGTTGTCACAGGGTAGCCTACACGCAGAACGCATCCCAATTCGGGCGGCTTGGCCCTCGGCTACAACGGTGCTTGTTTTTCCCGCGTCTTCGTGGTTAGAGACGTAGAGGTCGAATCTAGAGCCGGTTGCGGGCATGTCGAAGATGATGTATTTGGTGGCTGATGTTGAGCTGTCAGCATATGGCAGGATGGAGTGGGTAATGGGAAACAAAGGATCAGGCTGCGATAGCGGTACAAGGCAGAACTCCTCGGAGCCGAAGGTATGGACGAGGACCTTGCTTGGGATGTTGGCAGTTACGGAGGTTGAAGTCATGGGGCCTTGCACTTTGGGATTTCTATCGCTTGGGGAACGCCACAGTGTGAAGATACATTGAAGGAATTTGATGAGGCTCATTGTTTTCATAAGTACAGAGTTGAGGTTGTACACAAGTTTTAGTAGTGCACACAACCATAGCTTACAAAACCACACTCTTGTAGCACTCATAGTGTTCTAACCAGAGGCTCGAAGCCATAAGAGTCACGATAAAAGATTTATCATCCGGTTTCTGCACTTCACATCGTACACTTCACAATCGTATACTTCACATTACCCACTTCACATTACCCACGTCACATTACCCACGTCACATTACCCATATTCAATACAGTCACAAGAGCGATGAAACAGCATACAAACCCGCAATAACAGCCACCGCCACACCAACGAACCCTGCTTGCGACCTACCAGCACCACCCTTGAATGTCGCCGCGGTCGGGCTCGAAACACTCCCAGTCGTCGCACTAGCCATTGCACTGCCCGTTGTATTCTGCGCGGTAAAGTATGTCGCTCCAACCAATGGCCCAGTCCCATTTTCCGCGGCCAAGTGACTCACACTGAAGCTTAACCTACTGTTCATCCCAGTGTTGATCAGTGCCTCACTGAACGGGTTGCCTACTGGCGGTGGTGTGAACAATGCGGTCTGCTCGAAGAGGTAGAAGACATATGTATGAGCGATATCCCCCGGCGGTGGCGCTGGGGGCTGGTAAAAAGCAATTGGGGTCGTAGTGTTCACCAAAGTGCCGTTGCTGGTGAATGTGATGCCTGTTTGCCAGTAGTGGAGGCGTGTGGTGCGATTGGCGTTTATGCCGGGGGTGAGGGGGAATTGGATGCCGGGGACTAGGCTGGAGAGATTGACTTGCGCGTCTTTGATTGAGAGGTCGACGAGTAGGGCTTGGTATCTTTGGGTGGGGGAGGTGGAGGGGTAGGAGATGGTTGGGAACCTGGAGACCACTGCTGGGATATCAGTGGATGGTTCGCTGCGAATGACTTTGGAATCCTACAGCTTAGGGGTAACATGCTGCCCGGGATGTCTTGGGTGGTGCCATAGAAGACCGAGAGGGTATTCGACGTAGATGGTGAGGTGCCTGGAGGTGTTTGAGCATAGGCTTTGCTCACGAGAGCCGTGGTGGCTAAGACGAGCGGTAGAAGATGCATTGTGGTCGCGGGCTTCCTGGCTGCGATTTGGATATATATAGAATTGTTGCGTTGAGTCGATTTATACGCATTCTCTGTAGAGAGGCCTACCTCCTCTTTGTAATAGTCATGATGTCTCTGCCAAGGACCAAGCTCATGGCGGTTCCTGGACTAACTCCAAAGTCAACAGATCTTCGTTGACCGAAGCTACTCGTAGAAACATTATCAATCCGCCGAGACCTCGAATAGAAGGCCATTATAGCGTCGGAGAAAGCACGCAGAATTGCTTGATAGTACCCGAATAAATCCATATTTAGCGTATTCAAAACTATTGAAATTTCCTGGCATACTAGGTCTAGAAGGGTTCACCCCCTAACCGCTCGCACCCCCTAACCGCTCACCCGTAGGGCTGATATCTGGAAGCCGCCTAGAGACCCCCCTAGTCCTGATCACTTTCGCGACAAGAATGGTCCCTGGAACTTCCCGAATTGTTGCCTGGAGGAAGAATTTCTAGGGTGTTCTTTAGGGGCCTAATGGACTTCCGGGCTTCAGCCCTACGGGACGAGCGGTTAGGGGGTGCGAGCAGTTAGGGGGTGAACCCTTCTATGCCACACAGACCTGATCCAAAGTTCAACGTAGTAATTATAACTCTTTATCAGATATTCTATACGTATAAGGTAGAGAGATTATTACTACGACTATAGCGCCATTAAGTATATAAGAATTGGTCCAGAAATGATTAAGGGATAAGGGATAAGAGAATTCGTATGCTCGATTACGAAACTTCGAAAGAGTCTCGTGGAAATTCTAAGTTATCGATCATAGCCCGTATCAGTATCATATATAGATATATATATAGAGTCTTTAAAGTCTTGTACCGCGATTCCAAGACTTCTTTAACAAACTTGATAAGTAAAGTATTCGGTGAGATAATAGGGTTCGAAGATTTGGATCAGGTGTGTGGCGTGGATCTATTATGCCAAGAAACTACAAGAGTTTTGAATGCGCTAAGCTGCATATTATATTGCCGAATAGCCTCAAAATTTCCATGGCCAATCATCATAGAGAAGTTCATGAACGGCCAGCCGTGGATATCGGCTCCCTTCATTCTAACGCGGGATCGATCCTTCATGCTGGAAATACTACTAATTGGGCGCGGATAACGTGTAGCTGCATTCCGATATAGTTGAATTCCTGGCAAACGCGCCCTCATTGTTCTTATCGCCGAACCTCAGCCGTTGTCAAAGGAATGCCGGCTTCCCTTCAATCCATAAACCAACAAAGGTGCGACTCAAGCCAATGTACAGGGATTTACAACCACTGATGACAGATTGACGATGACTCGGCAAAACAGGTAAGTCGTAGCTCTGGAATAACCTTAGAAGTCGAGGCTGCTACTTGGCTTGAGTCGATGTCAGTACGTCGTGGCTCCATAAGGGTCTTACAACGTTGCTACTGAAGCTGAAAACTTTTTCTGCTACAGCTGGCAGTGCTCGCCTTCAAAGCTACTAATTATCTTAACTGGGAGTCTGGTACACGTAACATCAAGGAGAGAAGATTAAATATTGGAGTAATCGGCCCTCTCGACGAGATGTTCTAAGGCCATACTGGCGTCTGGAATAGGCTAGAAGACGGTGCTTGATTCGAGTATGTCTGTGCTCAATTCGGCTGAGTTGAGTTGATGCACTGCCCTTTGTTCTATTGTACTTCAAAATGGCTTTAGAATTGATATGTGTAGAATAAGCCACTTTTTGTTATCGCGCTCGGATATTCAACGGGTCGAAGCACAAAATATTTCTATTGCGTGAATTATATCAAAGAATCCTCGTGAAGAGTGTAAAAGGGTACTTACTTCTCGTGATGATCCTCGAATCAGATTATACTGAATGTTGATAGCAAGGAGTATGAGAGGCACGGCTTGTAGTGAGCTTTGCGTTAACATTGATTTATACATTGACAGGAAAGACTAACGGTTGTAGGGCTTAACCGAGTGAAAAACCGTCGTCTTTGCTGTTCCTGTGGGTCGTTACTCCACTCCTTAGAAAACAGACATGTTGCCGGTCGATAGGATAAAGTCAATGAAATACCATGCACGCCCGCAACCAGAACGATAAAAAGGAATACACCTATACATGAATGGCCAACTACCAGCCCTCCTCAAGCCTGGTCCATTGTCCACACAGTATCAAATGGCGCTCCAGAAGCATCGAAACAGCTCAAACGATCGTATTACTGCGCTATCAAGAATCTGGCATAGCACCAATATACATCACAAGATGCTTCTTTTACATCAACCTCTTCATATTACAGACGAATCCCAGACGATGATAATGCAAGCGGGCAATCATACGCCTTCCCACCGTACCATCTTTAAAAGTCCCCCTCAAGATATCGAATTATTTCTGTTCCTCCTGGAGATTCCCAACCCTCCAACACACGAGTCATGAAAACTCAGAGATAGGTATTTGCATACTTCTGCCATCTCATTACTTCACATATGCCGCTGGTACCGGTACAACTGGGTAAGGACACGTGATTTGGCCAAAGGAAAGCCCGTGGCTGACATCTGTTCAGACCTACAAGCATCACGCAAGCATCATGCTAGCCCATTTCCGGATGAAATGTGGATGAATGCCAAACAGAACATCGAAATCTTAGTAAGGAAGTCTTCTAACACCCACAGCCTTTAGCCTTTGGCGCCATACCGTGGCACAAAGATGCTGCAAACAATATGGAAGCAGTCATTCAGGACGTAACCCGTCGAAGGAGTGAGCCCTGTCAATTTGAAACAGATTACGCGATGGACGAGCATCTATGCAAATGGTCCGATGATGCCGACTCATCCCCTGTTGGATTCGTTTTCTGATCGGATCAGCGTTATTTCTACGTATTCAGACATTTCAAATGGCAGCGTGGTCCCGTACCTATTGCGTACGAATACATACCGCAATCCAGCATCGCGGTCCATCACACCGACCTTTCTGGAAGGGTGCTCGAGGACAAGCACGAGAATGGAACCTCGGCAGGCCAGCGACGGCGAGGCAGACTCACATTCCGATCTGATATTGAAGCGGTTGCGATTTACAAGATGTGATTTCAATAAGACAGCGTTGATGGATTGAGAGGCAAGCAGAGCACCAATAGATTTCCGCGCACAATATCTTTCGCCAGCTTGACATTAGACGTTGACCACCAACGTGCACGTATACAAGGCAAGCCTCACCAACCAAGACGGCCCGGAACAGCAGCCAGCACTGATCGATGCAAGCGGACGATGAAAGCTGCTTGGAAAATTGAAAACTTTTTGTTTGTGTTCTAATTAGAGACAGGTGCAGCTGTGTATATATGCCGCGAGCAACGCAAGGATGAGTTGTAGCAATAAAATAAATCGAGACCACGAGTCGAACCCAGACCCCGAGGGACCCCGGCAGTGACATCAGAACCGATCCCAAAACGAAAAATATTCCACCTCATCCACCTCAACCAATGACCCGCTAGATGACCAGCCCCATAAAGAAATCCACCTATAACATAACAAAAGAAGAAAGAAAGTCCCCCCATTTCCCTCCCCATGTTCCCTATAGATCCCCCGATCGTCAGCATCCTAGCCCTGTTCCCGCCAAAGCTCCAGTGTCGATCTCTTAGTGGTGAAGATAACCCAACCCCAACGTACCATGAACATTGCAATGACAACCACCACACATTCTCTTCCCCTTCCATTCCATCATCAGCAGTCACTCTTGTGACACAGGGCCCTCGTAGCCCAATTCCTCTGCCAGTTTCTTGTAGTGATCCCGCTCTCCTCTCAACCTCTCGACTTCCAACTCCAAGAATTCTTTGTGCTCCTCCCGCTTCGCTCGTGACCTTCGTGCCGCCAAGGTATTCTTCGCTCGCTTCACCTCCACTGGTTTGCTGTGATCGACTTCTAATTCTTTGAGCTCCTTCTGTTTCCGTTTAGCTTGTTTGCTGATGCCCGAGGATGAGGAGAGACGAGGGCTCTGTTGGGGTGTTTGAGCATATGATTGACCGGGTGAGGATGCATCCCGAGACATCCGTACAGCCGGGTTCGATGAGGACGCGATACGAGACATCGGGATCGCCGTATGAGATGTAGATTCGTTGCGAGACATCGGGGTGACGTAGGATGTTTGTGGGCCTCGGTTGTTGCTGGAGACAGCTGCGTTGACCATGTCTTCTGAAGTCGAGGAAACATTACGAGACATTGGGTGACCTGTGGGAGATGTCTGTAGGCCTGAGGTGTGGTAGCGGGCATCCATATAGGCCACGTCGTCCAAGTCTGGAAAAGCATTGCTCATCGAGCCTTCATCGAAAGACACATCATCGCCGACAAACAAGGGAGAAGTGTCGGTGCTGCGCATGGGACCATATGGAGACTCGAACACGGAAGTTGCCGGTGTACTGAGGTCCGTGAACGTTGCCGATGGCGGTTGGAGCATAAGTTCGTGGGGAGAGACGGTCTGTCGTGCATCCGCCGACGCCGGAGGGTTGACGGGTATGAATTCAGTGGTGTAATCGAAGGCGTGAGACCTACGGAGGTGGGCCTCCGGCGCTTGGGCTTGGAAGTTGTTGAAATCAAGCATGTCGTCAGATGGGAAGCCTGAGGGGGAGGTTGTCAGCATGGATTCCGGGTCGAGTGCTGCGTCCTCGAAGAATGAAGTACCTTCGGAATGCGGCGGATGAGCCATCATAGAAGTATTCGGTGGTGCAGAAAAGCCGGTGCTGTTTCTGGGGAAGTTTGGAACTGGAGGCCTAGATTGGGGCAGCTGTTGGTGCAGTGTAGTTGTCGAGGCCGGAGCCGAATTTGCGTAGGAGAGGTGTTGCTGCTCGATAGGACTGTTGTGGTGTTGCTGTAGATGTTGTTGAGACGATGATCGAGACCCTGTACCGTAGATGATGCCACTCACTCGTCGATTCTGGATAGGAGCCACAGAGATTGGAATTGCCTGTTGATGAGGAGAGTTGTACCTAGATTGAAAGCCGTTTTGGGCCTGGTCTATGTATTGATTAGGGGCTGTATTCGAGATCGCGCGAGCACGCTTCCACTCGGGGTCGGCGTGTCCGGAAGAGACGATTGGGGACGAGCTGGAGGGTACCGTTGGAAAGAGGACGAAGTCGTTCGAAGTCGAGTTGTGCGTTGTGTTGACGAATTGCTCGTTCGAGGCCTGATTGGAGTTGCTGTTCGAAGTATTGACTGCTGGCGTGGGAAGCCGCGGTGGTTGGGGTTGGGTAAGCCATCTCTGGGGAGTATCCGTGACGAACGACTGTGAGTCGTGTGGGAGAATGGTTGCTGTGAAGCGTGAACCTTGGGAGAGGTTGCTAGAAGCAAGGTTGTTCAGGACCTGGGGTTCTGAAGGTGAAGGAGGAGTTGAGTTGGCAAAAGTTGGTAAGTGGTAAGGATTTATGTTGGCGGCTGACGAGGTTGTTGTTGTTTTGGTGATGCTGGGATTACAAGGCAGCCATGTCCTATGGATGTCTTGTAATGTATGGTATGTAGTCAATGTGAAGGTGGTTGAGGGAAGAAAGAAGGAAAAAGAGAATCGAGGCAGACGTGGGGGATGCCTATAAGTGCGATTTCTGACCTTCCAGCATAGGCCGAGGGGGCACTTGCCGAAGGAAGCTTAGCTTGATGAAGCGAGCCAGTGGGAGTACTGCGCTGGCAGTAGCGTCGAATGAGGGGCTGTGACTCATATTCGAGTCCTCGGGCCAAACCCTTTTCGAAGGTACCTGGTAAATTGGAACTTACTCTAACTTCCCTTTGCTACCGCGCAGCGCCAGATTGAAATGATTGGCACATGCATGCAGTTGTGCGCGCAGGGAAGGAGGCACATGTTGGCGAACTGCTCTGTTGTGTTACGAGTTCACCGTCCTAGGAGGCATCAAGGCAGCGTAACCGGCTACGAAAAAACTGTCTACGTCGTACTATGAAACGTCTATGCAGTCAAATTCTTTTGCGCTATAATACCGTGAAGCATTTGCTTTCTTCTATTCTATGGGCACCTTGCAAGGTCTTCATCCGCCAGTATCAGGTATCGGCGTAGATTGACCTTCCGCACTAGAATACTTTGAAGAGAACAGGTTTGAGGTCGTGGAGAGCCCCCAAACTCCTTGTTCGAGAGGGCGGCTCGAAGCGAAGCGCTTTTCCTCAATTCGCAACAATTGACTTTCGAAATGTGAGTCACATCTCCGCCGTGCTTAGAAATGCAAGCAAGCGCTTGAACCCTCACCGCCTGCAGCCCTGCGCCTGGTGCGCGGCCTTAGGTATGCACCTAAGAAGTAGTGCTGACCACCACCATCGCTTCTGGAGGCTTATCGTAGGAGATTTGATCAGACGAAATTCTTAGTATCGAGAAAGAAGGGCTATTCTATTAGGTATTAGATACTATCTGCAGTATGCTGTTTGCCCTAATGGCCGAGCGAGCACTCTCTCATAAGACAAGTGCCGCGGGTATCGGTACAAAAGAAGGAGTGGGTATTCTTGAGTGATCAATCAAAGCAGACGGTGGTATCATTCTAGCCCACACAAGGCACATAATTGACACAGGGAATAATGAAAGGCATTGCCAATCTGATCATGAACGAATGATCGGTAACAGAAACGCCGGCATGCAAGACAAAATTGCCGATGCTGTCCGTTACGGGTATTCGTTGTCAAGGAACGCTGGCATCCAAGGGATTGTCGGGTGTCAAGTTGATCTAGGCGGTGGCAGACACTGGGGTCTGTTCCTGCACTCCGTTCATGGTCGAGGGTTCGTCTGCGGTCATTGCAGGCTTCTCCATATCGGCGGCACCATCGGTCGTGGTTGTTCCGGCCGCATTGGGAAGGGGCTCAGCAGGGTTGGTAGCAGAGCTCTTGGGTTGAGCACGGCTGGCCTTTCGAAGGAGGCCGCCGAATCCGCCTGACTTCTTACCTTCGCCGTCAGTCAACTCATCGCCAGATGTTGCTCCCGACCTCTTTTCCTTCTTTGTCCCAAGGTTGGAGAAGAAAGAGGAGCGTCGGTTGTTGGTAGGAGTCGTGGTTGTGGGAGTCGTGGTGTCAGCCACAGCAGCTGGGGTCTCCTTGGTGTCCAGTGTGGGTGCAGCAGTGGACTCGGCCACTGGGTTGCCCAGTTGGGGTACAGTGGAGGACACAGTGGAAGGCTCATCCTTGGCTGGGACTACGGGGCTCGTTTCCGTAGCACCTGGGCTAACTGCTTCTTTCTTGCCGAAGAAGCTTCCGAACATGGAAGTCCTCTTATTTGCCTTGGCCGTCGATGCTGGTGTGGTTCCGGCAGCGGTGGCAGAGTTGAGCTCTGCAGCAGTGACTGGTACAGTACCCGTAATAATCTCCTCTACCGGACCGCTCGAGGCACCGGCAGCATCGGTCTCAGGCGCACCGATCACACGAGCCGCTATGTTGTTTTAGTTTTACACATTTCTGAATGTTACTCCATGTGACATACCAATTGCGTGGGCATCCACTCCTTGAGTGTGGCCAGTAGACAAGGGGTTGCCCTCCTTCTCGCCCAAATTCTCTTCCTTCTTCTCTTCTCTAAGCTCTTTCTTCTCGGCCTTGAGTTCGGCTTTCTCTTCCTTCTTCTCGGCCTTTTCTTCGGCCTTCTCCTCCTTCTTTTCTTCCTTCTCCTCTTTCTTGATTTCTTTCTTGGTATCGTGGTCGTCCTTCTTAGCTAAAAGGTTGCCAAAAAGGCTACCACGCTTGTTGCGCGACTGGGAGCGGCTCTTCTTCGTCTTCTTGTCTTCATCAGATGTAGATCCGTTGCGGTGGGCGGCGACTGCACCGGCTGCACCAACAGCCGCTGTGCCAGCCGCAACCTCACCAGCCTCGTTGCGATGAGTCTTATCGGCGATTGTCTCTGGCGTGTTCTGAGCAGTCGTGCCAGCTGTGGTACCAGTGTTCGTATCAGCGACGGGATCAGTGGTAGTGGTGGTCTTAGCCTTGCGATCACGCGATTTGCTAGCCTTTCCTGGCCTTGACAGAGACCGAGAGGCGCCAGTGGCAGCACCGGCTGCTGGGGTGCCTATTCTATATGAGCTCCCTCAATTATCAACAATATCGTTAGGACTCACCATATTGCCCAAGCGCGCTCTTGTAGCCCGAGCTGCCAATGATGCCCTCACGTGAGGTCTTGGCTTCAGCAAGCTTGGTCTCGATAGCTACCAGCCAGCCATCTTTCTCCGCCTTTGTCACGGCTTGGAACGTGTGCGTCTTGCCGTGAAGCTTGAAGCTGAAGTCGTTGAAGGTACCCTTCTCGACATCGCTCACATCGGCCTGTAGTCATGTCAGCTGCATGAAGTGTTTGGTAAGCACTCAATGTCGAATTACCAAGTTGAAGATGTGCTGGGGGTGGTCCTTGTCCTCAGCCCGCTTAGCAGAGAAGAGGAGACCCTTCCCAGTCTGCTGGGCGTGAGCAGCATTTGGGTGGGCAATATCTTTAGCTTTCTCGTTGCCGATGTATGCGCCAAGGTGCTTGGTCTCCAAGGGCGCGTCGCTGAACCAGAAGTGTTTCTTGGAGAAGATGAGACCCCTGGGTGAAGAAGATGACTGTTAGCTTGTAGTACCAATAAGCAGGCCCATAGAAACTTGCTTGAGACCTGGACCCTTGTAGTTCAAGACGCCCTCATTGATGGGGTTGGATTCAATCAAGACCTCCCCCTTTCCGAGCTTTTCTTCCTTGTGAGGGCTGGTAACGTTGGACCCGGTAGGAGCAGCAGCGGTTGTGCCGTCAGTGAGCCCTGCCCCGAGTTCCGGTCGGCTCTCTGGCGAAAGTGTAGATGACTCCTGGCTGCGAACGGGGTCGGCGGAGGCCTCGGAAGCAGTAGTCATTGGGGCAGCTGGCTCGACGCCCACAGGAGGGGCCGTTAGGGTGTCGTGGATGGGTTGCTGTAATTCAGACATTACGAGTTGGGAGGTTTGTGAAGTTGTGAGCTGTCAAATCGGTGGTTGCTCCTTGAATATACCGTGCGCGTTGTCTGTTTACAAACGGTGCAGTCGCCCGTGTCCGTGACTGATGTCAACGTAGGTCAGAGTATTTCTGGGACACTGTACGAGGTAGTAGGGAATGTGTAGAAGCAAAGCTGTTGCGCCGTTGATGAAGATTAGGAGGAGTGTTGACAGGAAGAAGGGGAGATTTATAAAATTTGGTTGTTTCGAGCTTTTCGCGCTATGATTCACTAGCGCTACCTTAATCTCCTTAAAGGTTTCGGGGCAGGCGCTCGAAGGATTACTTTATGTTTCTTCTTTTCCACCAAAATTGATACGAAAAGCGAGAATGACGTTGAAGCTCTGGACTGTACTCGTAGACGTTACACCTACGAAGATCACAACGCTCATGCAGATGGGACAATTCTCATCTTCCACTAGCACACATGGTGGCGAAAAGTGGACCCCTCCTGTCTGCGCGTGATCAACGCTTCGACCACACCATTCTTAATTCTCTCTCTGACATTGCATGAGTCGGTCACACTGCATGGGCAGCGGGGCACGTGCCATATTGATCCAGTAGTATCTAGTCGATAGACTTTGTCTAACATTTCAGGGTACTTGAGAGAGAGCCGTTGATGCTCAATTGCGAGAAGCGCTTAATTTCATCGGACCATGGGACGATTGCTATCGCGAGCGGAAGAAGTCCTTTACATTGTCTACAAGATCATAGCCTATCATTTCAGGAACTTAGGACCTATATACACCCGAATCGAGTATTCATTGTGTACAAAACAACCCGCATATGTGCACCACGTCCCACATTTATACTCCCCAATCACAGTGGAAGCATCGACTGAACAACACTCGAACCTCACATTTTCAAGCTCCTAACGCTATGCATTTGACCATCCCAAGACCGAAACCCAAAAGTGCCTGCCCGAAACTTTTGTATGTACATACGCATTCAAGGGTATCATGGACCGCTTTTCATCCGCTCGTGAGCAACATGTATCTAAGACACATCAGCGTTGAAGCACATCAACCGAATTTTCGAGGACTTACCTGGTAATGTTTTCAAATCTTTCAGTTGTAAGCCTGAGACTTAGCTTCAGCAACTCCTGTGCAACATCCGGCTCATTCTTCTGCAATGCTTGCCACTTCTGCTGGTCCAGTATCCATGTAACACAGTCTGTAGTAGCGAGAGTTGTAGACGTCCTGGCTGTATCGGAGAAGAAAGGCAACTCTCCGCATGTTGTGCCGGCAACGAGAAGCTCGGAGTATTTGCCTTGAGGAAGATCGTATTTCGCCTTCAACAAGCCATCTTCGAGCAAGTAGAAGGCTTTGGCATCATCGCCAGGATTGTATAAAACGGTGTCTTTTGTGTAATCTCTGCGTGCGAAGTATGGTACAATTCTATACCAGAATTCTTCCGGCTTCTCCGAGACAGTCGAGAACGTTTGCAGGATTAGCTTTTGCGGCTGGGTATAATCCTGCCACTTCGAAGGTGGCGCAGGGTTTTGTTCACTGAGTGTTTCGGTAGCCACTTGGTGTAGGTGATGTCTGCGAGGGGAATTATAGATGGTCTCCGGAGACCAGGATGTACTTCTTTGCTCACGCTTTGGGACTTCTGCGAAGACTTTAACAAGAGCATCACCTACCGGGGTTTCAACTCTGTGTAGACTCACCTAGAAAGGCTGGTGTAGACTCAGTCTCGGCCTCAGCATCCCGTTGTGTATAGAAGGCTATCAGAAGCTCGTTCTCACAGAACTCCAATGCCGAATTCAGGCTCTGAAAATAGGTAATTCCATCGTCCTCCTCAAAAAGCCCGACGTTTCTTAAGGCCTTGCCAGCTTCGCTCTCCATGTTCACACCGCAGATGACAAGCTGGACTCCCTTTGCGTTGAGGATCCTATTGATGCGGGTGAAAGTCTCGGCTGCAGAATAGTCCACACCATCTACGTTGTACAGATCCAGTACCAGAAACCGGATCGGCCGATGTTCGAAAGTGTCAGAAAGCATTTGCCGGATTTGATTTTCCACACCTACGATAGTGCCGAAGAAAAGGAACCCCGCAAGCTTCATCACATATATTTGCTTCCCCGCCATTTCCAAAAATCGTTGTTGTATTGGATGCCTTCGGACGGTTGAGTTGGCAACGCCACCATAGAGCTTGCCACGGATGGCCGAAATTCGAGACGTTTGAACAATGTAGCTGACACAAGCCAGGAGGATGCCCGCGAGAATACCAATGACAAAATCCCAAGCTCCCATGGTAACGACGATGATGACAATCTAGAAAAAATAAGCATCTGCGAGGCAGACAGGGCAAGGGACTCATCTAACGGTGATATACTCGAGGCGATGTACCTTGCCGTATGTAGGTACCAATGCTTCTATCATGAGGTCGATCCCCAGGAAGAAGATAAGTGCCCCAACAACCATTATTGGGATGTAACCAATGATTACGGGTCCAATGACCATGATGCCAAAGGTGGCAGCGGCCAGCATGACGCCAGCGACTCTGCTGTCGCCTCCACTCCTCATGAAAAGTAGTGTGTTCGTGTACACGAGATAATTCTAGCCGGGGTTCAGGGAAATAGTCCCACAAGACTCATGATTGTTTAATACGTACCTGAATACTACCGCAGAGCCCCGACAATGCGTTGGAAATACCATGTGCCATTAGCTCTCGATCAACATCGAGGTTGTCCTCACCTGTCGAAACTCCTAGGGCCGGAATATTGATAGGGACATGAAGGACGCCGAAGAATGTCAAAGCAAGCATTGCCGGTACAGTTGACCCAAGAGCTTTCCAGTCCACCAGGTTGAATTTGTACATGGAATAGAAATGGTAGAACGGCACACCAGCCTCGGGAGCCTCGAAGACCCATCCTTTCTCTCGCAGCTCTGGCATTTTGAGCTCTGGTATGGCCGCAAAGAAGAAGTAGAAAATGGCAATTATCGACAAGAAATACGTGGCATCTGTCAAAGGGTGTTTCACCCAGTGTTTGATGACGAAGAGCAAGACGGCCAAGGTCAAGGGTACGATCCAAAGTGCGATGGTGTCTGCTTGGAACAGCTTCTGGAGCGTTGCCAGGTTGTAGCTAAGATTGCCATGAAGCCGTGCAGAGACCTCAAGTCCGGTGGCCACAAGAAAGAATCCAACGCCGCCAATGCAGCCAAGCAGTATATGCCGTGGGAAAAAGCCTATCAACGATCCAAGGTGGCATCGCCCCATGATAAAGAAAACCAGTCCCGTAAGAAATGAGCTGAAAGCGTAGGCGGTAATGGTAGTTGCAATGACCGTGTCTCGGCTTTCTGGTCCAATCCGGGCCAGAATGGTGAACGCCATCTTATGGAAGAAGGGGACAACCTCGATCATCTCGGAACCTATCGCACCTTTAAATATACTACCTCCACAAGAGTAGGTTAATTGGGAGACAATGCAGCTGATATAAAACATCGAAATTCCATCGGGGCCAAGGCCTGCGAAAGTGGAGTTCCCTAGCGGAAATAAAATCATGCCGTAAGACAAGGCGTCAAGTATATTAAGAAGTAGTCCTAATAACACTGGAGGTATGTAGCTGCCGGGTTGGCGAATACCGTAGTTCCATACATCGTGCGTGTTCCATGATTTGGGGTTCGTGACCACCCTCACTACCCGGTCAGTATGTGCTCTGCATTGCCGAAGAGCAATGCTCAATCTGTTCGTCGGTAGTTCTGTATAAGTCTCTTGATTCTCGATGTCCTTGACTAAGCCATAAGCCGTTCTCTTCCTGAGTAGTGGCGTTCGCTCACTCGGCTGCGAGATGATGCCATTGCCAATTGAGACAGGGCTAACCCCATAAGTTGCAATCTCTTCATCAACATCAGTGTCATTGCTTTCCACTTCTGTTGGTGATGAGTTCTTCAGCATCTCGGTCAAAGCTGATTGAGGACCTGATCTATGGGAAGAGGACGCCGATGATGGCTCCGAAACTTCTTCAATCACCACTGGTCGTGACGAGCCATTCGAATCTTGCCGGCTGAGATCTTCCACCAACTGGCCTCCGAGGTGAGGCTCACTTCTTCGACGTGGGATCGAGGACTTGTGGTGCCGGGAAGGCGAATCGCTGCGATTGGAGGCTATATCCGACAATGCCCAAGACGCAAGCTCGGCGGTATCCTCACGCACTCCCTTGTTGTTGTTCTGCGTAACATCAATTGAAGCTACAGAGATGTTAGTGAATGTCAAGCAGCTGGAGGGGAAAAATCCCTACCATGATGAGATTCGTGGAGTGACGTTTGGAAAAACGATCTTGCCGGTGTTTTTTGGTTGTAGGAAGATGAGAACGACATCCTCGAAGGGGACGACTCGTTTCGACGGCTGAAGAAGCCATTGTGACGGTCTTCGGCCTCCTGTGCATCTTCATGCTGACTGACGTCGGCATTTGACGGTATGTTGGGCTGCCCTTGTCCAAAGACTCGTGCAAGTTGTGACCCTCTCCTGGCTCTTGCACTGCCGCCAGATTCGCTGCTCGGCATCCTGACGGATCTAGAGATCGTTCCAGCTCTTCCGAGTCCCCAATTGCCCAATGTTCCCACTGGAATTCACGATCATACAGGGAGCGAAAGCACGTGCACATGCATAGTAGACAGTAGATCTGGAGAGGAAGGGAGTGTCTTTCGAAAGGGGATTTACATACACAAAATAGATATGTACATAGAAGTGAGAGAGTGAATGAGAGGAAAAGAAAAAGAAATGGTGGAAGGTTTGGGACGCTTGATAGTTCTTCCGGTGGGCTTGCAAGGTCCTTGCACCACTTGGTGGGGCAAAAAAATAAGCTCAATTAAGATTTAGCTAGAGCTTTTTGAGTTAGATCGAGGGCATGGCGAATAAGGTAAATTTGTAAGTCCAACTGGGAGACTCGCTACGGAGGTTGACGCCAAATGTCCTGGCAAGCGCTAAGGATAATAGTGGCTTGGCAATTATCTGGCCCCGATAAGGGCTGCCTGGACAATTAGCATACTACGCCCCCCGTAACCCTCTCGTGGAGTGCTTAAGGGAAGCCTAAGAATCGAGTTCCAGGGTCTAAGCGCTAAAGAGATAGGGGGTTTACCCTAGACACATACTTAGGCATGCCCGTAGAGCAGACCATCCGGATTGCGAGTCCGGGCCACATGGAGACTCTTCAGGGGGCCACTAGCGCTTAGGGCTAGGGCAGATTTCCACGCTAGCCAGGACTTTTGTCGTCAATCTCCGTACGAACTACGAGGTCATGTTTTAAAGTATTGGAAATACGCTAGTCGGCGATTATAGAACTTTAACAACTCGCGCAGTTTCTCTATTTTAGGTAGTAACTACGTAAATATTCTTCCGAAGCTTAGATGATCTAGAGTATTACTTATTATATCTAGGTTTTATAGAACTTCTAATTTTAAGGCTATATTTATTCGTTATATTGTCGATACCTAATTAATTGCAGGCTTTAATGGGAAGATTCGAATATTTGAAAAGTCGAGTTTTGGTGTACGGTGGCCGGCTTGGCTACGGTAGCCATTTTCCAATACTTTAAAACTTGAGTCTTACGTGCGGAGAATATGCAGCTTTGCCGACGGTTACACTACCCTGCCACTCCTGCATGATCGTTGATATAGTGGCCGACCTCGCATGCACGATTGGGTGAATCCGATGCCTTTTCTGCAGAATTGCGCCTTCCCCCACGGAACCACACCCTCTCTGGGGCTCTGTAAGCATTGAATCGAAGACGAAGAAGAAGACAGTATTGTCGCACGAGGAGACAAGCCTATCAAAGTACTCAAATCCCGATCCAACTGAATAATTCTGGAGTGCTCCTGATCTCCTGCGTTGGTAGGTCGTCGACCCCTCTCAACGCCAACATACCACTTGAATGGGCCCCATGTGCAGCGAAAACAAAATCGATCTTGCTGTAGGGTACCAGCTGTGACCCATGTCACGTGGCTGAGTCTTCGTGCACACATTCGTGCCCTGCATTTCATTTGAAGGAGACCCATCGTCAAACACATGGGAGAACCGCCAAAAAGGCCGTTATTCAAGGCCACTCCCATAGATCGATGCGGAGTCGTCAGTCAGACGACGGGACTAAATTCGGTGTGACAGCTAAAACTTTAGTCTCAACTCTAGAACTGCATAGATAGACGCTCTATCCGCGGGGGTTGTTATCCACGCGTAGCACCGAGAATCGGCCGACTGTGCTTCACTTCTGATGTGCGGCATGCGCTGTTCCATCGTCGATCAACACTCATGCATTTAGACGCACAATTCCTTGTTCCGGCTTCGCTGCTGTATAGCTCGAGTTATTACATGCAGAATGTAGAGGATCCTTGCGGCCCCAACCTCGCTTGTGTGCTTTGAAATCTTCCAGGACGATAACGGAGGCCACCAATCCGGTAGTGATGCTGTTACAGCCTGACACTGCCGAGGATCTTTAGCCCAACTTTTGCAAATACCCCTGAGCAATCAAACGCTCGACATCGCCTTGCCTCACGTAGAACTGGCTGTTCTTCGTCAACGTGATTGCCCTATCACACTCATATCAGCAATCACCCCCATCAGCCCCATCACCCCCAAACAAAAGATTCACAAACATACCCATACTCCGTCTGTATCTCTCCCGCATCCTTCAACACCCTAACATCAATAAACAAGTCCCTCGGCGGCTCCAAACTCCCTGTCAGATCAATATCTGTCCACTGGCCCTTATACGCACTCAACAGATCCCCAAATTGCCTCACATACTCCTCCTCTTCAGGACTTAATGAACTCCCGTTCGCCTCGCCTCCCACCGTGGCAGCCTCACCATTGGGATTTCGGCTTGATCCCTGCTCAATCTCCCCCACATCCTCCCCCCGCCAACACATCTCCTCCAACTTCTCACTCCTGACCCTATGGTACGCCAACAAGCATCGTTTGTTCCTCCGCATGCAGAGATGGTTCACGAGGGCTGAGGTCGCTGCTTCAGGTGCTGAGCTGGGGTTTAGACCGCCGGCATAGGGGGCTAGGATGGCAGTGACGTCTTTGTCGAGGTCGCACACTTCGCGGGTCATGGCGCGGACGATTTCGGTTTGGTAGGGCGGGAGGTGCGAGAGTGCTTGCGTGCGTTTGGCATGTTGGACTAGCTTGTAGCCAAGGTCGCCGTACATCTGGGGCTATAGCGGCCCACAAGCCGGGACTGAAGAGAGCGAGTGCTAGCGTAGAAAAGTGAAGGAGTGTTTACTATTGGAAATGCTCGCGAATCCGTCACCAGCGCCAAGATCCAAAAGCGGCTGATCCCGTCCCGCGGAAGTACTGTAAGACCGAGGCACGCCTAGAACAAAATAGTTCGCAATGAGGTGATTCAGCAACGATTGGGGATACACTTAAACTTTCAATTATTGAGTTTTAGTCCTAGCTGAGGCGAGAAACTTAATCACCGAAAGTTTTACGATTGAAGCTCTCGTCGTTGCGCTATACCAGTTTATAAGCTTGCAGTTTTGCGATTTTCGCGGGCCCTTATTGCGAACTATTTCATTCTGGGCGTGCGAGGGTCGGTCAGTCGGAACGTGGCACACCAAATGGGGCCCAGCCTTATAACACCGCAGATTTCACCCCTTGTCCTCTTTAACAACACCTTCTACACAGCCTTTAGAGGACTGTTCAGAGCGTAAAGGCTTGTTAACTAGATCCTAAATAGTTATGGGGCCCTTAATGTCTATGAAAAGGGTAAAATCTGTGATGTTACAAGGCTGGGCCCCATTTGGTGTGCCACGTTCCGACTGACCGACCCTCGGACATTTCTCGCATCGGAAGAAATCCTGCCGAAACATCCCAATTGTCGATTCCATTGAGGGCCCAACTACGGACGCCTGCAGCTCTACGTCCATTGTCTGGGCGTTCCTCTGTCCACGTAGCGTAAGGCGGTGAGACCTTTTCTGCAGCTACGCGTTGGGTGCAAGCACCATTGTATTCGTCCTGGCTTTGAAGTTTGGAGCATGTTTACAGAAATGACTTCAGCGCGGCCAATTGACGCGATTTTTGACGCTGTATTGGGATGGTTTCTCTGTCCAAGGGAGACTGGGATATAGTCTGAAACAAGGATGATAGGGAAGCAAGGGTTGCCGCTTTGTCCAAGGGATGAGGGACGAGGTTGTTTAAAGAGGCCAATCCACCCAATTGGCCTCTCGAAAAGGACAAAAGATCCTATAATGATATCAAGGAAGTTATATCGAAATGGATTACGGAAAATGGACACCTATGACACCAACAACGCAATCTAAACCCGCACTCCAGCAACACCAGGGGTATCTGGTCCTCCCACCCACCTGAGCAAACAGCAAGGCCCAATCACTCCACAAACCGAACATGCCCTATTACCCAACTACCTGTCTTTGTTCTGTTCCCACCATTCATCGCTTCCCATCGGCGGCTCATCCCCATTCTCGCTCTCGAAATCATTCAACAACGGAGAATGGAACCCAACAGGATAGCTACCAGATTGTGGTGTCGTGTCGACTTGTTGACTGATATGGCCGGTGCTAAATGAAAGCCTCGGATGTGTCTGGTCATAGATCGCCAGCATAGGGTCAAGGTGGCTCAGCATTGACTGCCCATCATCTCCACCTTGAAGCTCGTGATGATAAGCTCCTGGGATACCAATTACCGGTGGTGCTGGGTTGTGGTGATATCCAGCAGGGACGTCAGTGGGGCGGATGATCACGTCCTCGACGTGGCCGTATTGGGCCATCCTTTGATTGGGGTGGCTGGTCGTTTGGTAGTACTGATCTCCGGCTAGCTGGTTCAAGGTGGCGGGTAATGGCTTTCCGGGGTTATTCATCTGGTATGACGACGGGTGATACATGTTTGGGTTTTGACCATAAGGATCGTATTCATCGAGGGTGCTTGGTGTGTTGCTACTGTCGCGGTAAGTGCTCCTTGATTTCTTAGATCTTATGGCTCGGCCGACTCCCTTGGGATCATATGCATATTCAGAAAGGTCGCTGTCCTCTTCCGAGCCATCTCTCTCTTTGCGTTTGCGGCTCGATGCTTTGTTCGTCTGTGGCTGAAACTTGTATTCTGGGAATGCCTTGGCGTGGTTCTCTCTTTCGAGTTTGGCCCATGCATCGTACTGCTTGCGAATTTCTGCCGGCTCAATAGCCCAGCTCTCGCCGGCGATGGATGATACGATCTGGTGATTGGCCGACTTTTGGAAGCTCCTGGCTCGATCCGCGTACGCAGACCGGTACAAGATGAAAGAATTCGATGGACGTTTCACAAAATTGTCCTTCTTTGCTTCTTGCCTTCTGACTTCCGTGGATCTATTTACCCAAGTTTCTGTGTCCTTGATGGGGATGTGTGTCATATCCTTTGTCAACTCGCTCAGTGGTCCACTAAGTGTCTTTGGCTTGGGGTTGCCTTTTCCAGCTTTTCTTTTTGGTTTCGGAGAGCTGTGCCGAGATTCGGTGCTTGCAGCTAATCCTCTTTGCCTTGTTGTTCGCCTGGGTGGAGTACTCTGGTCGGAGGTGGGAGGAGGAGTGGTACTATACAGGGAGGGAGGAGGGTACTGCTGTAATTCGGGTCAATCGGTGCACGCGAGAGTAGGATGGGACTAATCTCACAAGCTGTTGCTGCGGTAAAGGATGACCCTGATATATGCTGTTTTGGTGACCGCGGAATAATGGTTGACCATACCCATCCTGGATATTATTAGCCCTTTGCGTCTTTGCGGACTAGGCTGTTCCTTGTTCTTGGCTTACATATTGAATATCCCCACCGCGGCTGACTTGATCTGGGTACATGAAGCACTCGTTCCCGTACTGGTCGACGTACCATTGGCCGCCAAAATCTGGCTCGGGGGTGGTGTAGGAGGTGGTCGAAGAAGGTACGTAAGAGTCATGGTCCATTGCATACTGGTTTGGCTGATGTGGAGTCCTAGCATTGTGTTGCAATAGTCGATGAAAACCATCTTGAAGCTCATGGCTGTCAAGGTCTGGAGGCGTCGGAGGGTGTTGGCTCGCCAGTGTCGCCATCAATGCGGTCTGCTTCTTGTACTATGACTGCGACGAGATGAAAGGCCCGATCTGAGTGTGGTTCTGCAATGAGCGGTGTGACATCTATCAGGACCAGGAGTTGAGTCGCTTTGTTTCTCCTATGCTGTTGAACCGAGTGTCCTTGTTAATTGTATCGTGATCAAAGCAAGAATCTCAATGGCGGCCACCTCTGCTTGTTGAAGCTTGGTTATCAGCTGTAAGCCCTTGCCTGTCTAGCTTGGACTTTCGTGCACCTGAACCCTGCGCTTGTTTACCACACCGCTGGAACGAATGGTAAGACCCTAAGCCGTGTATTAGATCTGTTATGTCAGATGTGGAAAACAGGAGGGGCTGGCGAGGAGGTAGGGCCATCATGAGATGATGATGGGCGGTTCTCACCTAATCCGGACACTCAGATTGCAGTCTCACTTCCACCGCTTGCCGAATGCAGAGTCAGAGACCTACAGCTCCAGAACCAAACACGGTCTATGATTAGCCTTCTAGAAGGTAAGTCCAAAGCCGGCAAACGATGAAGTGAAGACTTCCTCTTTGTCCGCTGTCGCTACTCAGGATTGCAGCCAATGCAGCATAGGTTACTGACGATTATACTTATAGTTCTTTGTCCAATAGCAAACTGGAGCTAACAGAGATGGAGTGGGAGATGAGCGAACAGCTCAGCCTGGCGGGGCAGTAAAGTTTCCTCCTGTCCAGTCCGAAAGAGCCCCTCACTGGACCACAAAGTGGCTGACTCTTCTTGGACCAATCACTATTCGTCTGGAAATACATATAGAAAAGGCTTCAACACGATTCCGAGGTGCAATTCCTCCAATCACTGCATCCGGCGGTGAAGATTACCATGGCGTCTCTTGCGGAGTATGAAATGACCCAGATCGGAGACCTGCTTTGCTAGTGTGACGCTAGTCTGATAGACAGCCTTGCACTGAGAACTCGATCTCTAGGATAATTCATCCCTCCAGATTCAGAAGGGCAGGGATGACCCATCCCCTCTCCCAGAATAATTACGAATGATTAGGAGATTATTGAATTGAAGTGCGATGTGAAGCCCGAGGCGCTTAAACCCGGCCTTACAGAGGCACTACGAGTTTTGCGAACCCTAGATGCCTGAAGGTGGCGCCCAAAACGTGCACATTCCTCACACCCTCATGCGGAGTGCAGTTCGTCCTTTTGGCCCCCACGAGACACTGGTACTTCTGAAGGCAGATCAGCGCATCTTCCGATACGCTGAACAAGCGGCCAGACCTCTAGCAATCGCCGGGAAGCTGTTCCGCCAATGTGAGTATGCGTCCGAGACAGTGTCTCAGAGGAATATCAGGGTAGGCATTGTACGATAGCGCACGGCTGTTTTAACATCATCCATTACCTTTCTGCGCAGAAGGCGATCTTCATAAAGTATTTGACTCGAGATGAAGTTAGTATGGCGAACGCGAGCGCTTAACGGACAGCGGGTGGACAGGCTCCCCAGATTAATCATAACATCGGCCTCGGAGAGCAGCAAACTAGATTTCTGATTGGCGGACCACACGAGCCGGAAGGTTCGTGAAAGCCGTTATCAGCTATTGCGAAGTGCTTGGGCCTCGAGGTCTGTACAGTGAAGAGGGCTGATCATGATCGTCAACGGTTTCGGACGTTTGACCAGGAATGTAAACTGCGGCCCCAAGCCCAAAAACGTTGTTTGCAAACAGCTTGAAAAAATAGCCATCGCAGCACTTCACCTCGTCGAAATTATCTCTTAACAAGATGCGAAAGCAGCCCGCAGTCCTGAGCATGTGCCCTGCGTCGAAATGTATTGGATGACTTCAATGCGCTGAGTACAAATTTGGGGTGAGCTTGGAGGGGTCAAGTAGTGCATAACCCAGAGCCACGGTTCCCCCGGAGCGCAGAACAAACTTTGCTCATGGAGCGAGAGTCTACCATCACCTCTCCACATTCTCCTCACTGTGGCTGCTGACACTCAGCTGCCCGGAAATAAACGAGGCTTTCCAAATCGTGGGGAAAGATCTCCAGGATGTTGAATCGCGCACGACCATGCCATGACTCAGCGGCAAAGTATCCTGTCTATACCAAGGCGATGGGAATATCTCCGTACAAGGTCTCCTACGGAGTTTCTCTAATCGGAATCTCAAGGTGATCGAGGGGAGAAGCATATTAGGGAAATAGTAGGATTTGCCAGTTTCTGCTCTGCCTTACACAAAGGATGAAAACACAAAGGATGAAAGCCTCAATAGATTCATATATTCCTTGACTGCCATACCTTGGCCCATGGCTGTACTCTCATAGCTCCGAAAATGGGAATCAATCTAGCAATTGATATGCAAGGCTACGGAGAACGGATCATGCTGCAGATGCAGGAACGAACATGGAGACAAACCGCAGGGATTGAGGTTTCGGAAATAATTCCGCAATGACGAGGCCTTGGCATGCTTCACTAGCGACCTTACCGGGCCCCCGTAAGTCGTTCACTTTCACAGCGCACCATGCATTCAATACCGCTTCAGCCAACTCTCCTTTGGATTCATGATTAATGCTTCAACTGACCTGACCTCGAGCTACTGGTCTTGGCTATTGTTGTTCAGCAATGCTAGGACTGCCCAATTCCCTGAGCTACATATCCATTCAATTTCACTGACCACCATACGCGCTGGATTGCTCCATCACACCTTCCGCTACGACCTCGCCTTTACATATGCCTTGTGACGGCTTCTGGCATCAAATCTTAGAGTAGAAATTACCTCCTCAGAATACTTCGGTAGCCAGACTACCCCTTGTGGAAACGCCTTTGGCCTTCGCTGCTCATAATGGGCAAAATGGAGGAGGAGATCGCGAAGACGATCTTTGGTATGAAAAGAGTTATGGCTAGGCAGCAAGACTGTACACATCCCCGATCACATCTTTCTCTACGTGGCTGATTCAGCCTCACCTTACAGCTTCAGATTCCGAAGAAGCATACCTTCAATCTTCCAATCGCGGTAACAAGCTCAAGCGCAAAGCGAACTACATACAAGATGGACAGTATGGCAGGGCAAGATGCCCGAAGATTTACAAAGCGGTAAGGGATTGCACACCCCGTGTTTTTCCTAGGAGCGCCTGTCGCTGACGTCGTCACGATAGACCATCGAGCATGCCGGCTACCGCAGAAATATCCTTCGACGAAATCCCAAACGTTACGATCGAGATGGAATCGAGCTCTGCGACGATGAGGAAGACGAAGAAGCAAATGCCCAAGCCTCAGAAGAGAATCCATATGCTGAAATCAGGTTGGAGAGTAGGTCATTCAAGTACTGGTCTTGCCCGAGGCGTCTGCTGACCATCACCCCAACTACAGACCTCCTCCTACCTCTGGTTTCTGCTTCTAGCCTGCCCGAACACCCTTCCTTGTCAATCGCGTACACCTCTCCCATGCTGACCGACATGGCGCAGCATGCCTATGAAATGGTCCGACGAGAGAGGAAGAGCCTCAACAGTGCAAAGAAAATTTTGACAAAGTTTCGAGGGGATGGGACTTGGATACCTTGCGGTCTGCTGTACAGTGAGGACGATGAGAAGATATTCGATACCACCAGGCTTTATCCCAATGCTGTATCTGACAGCACTCCTGACGACTCAAACATATACGCCGCACAGGGCACAATCAACAGCAGTGTAAGCAGCGAATCATCGCTAGGACGTCGCAGTTCCCCTAAAATTGAAAGGGATGTTGGCCTGGTCAACGGAATTGCAAATGGAAGCAGACATGACCCTGTCACGAAGTCCGGCAGTATCGGGAAGCACACATCCACCAATGGGGTCCCCCAATCCGATATTCCTACGGGAGGAGCATCTTCAGAGCCCATCCGTAAAGGCGCCAACAAAGAAGATGATGTTGAGATGGCAGAAAGCAGAGGTGAAGGTACTGCGAACCAAGAGCCTGTATCAGAAGATCCAGACGAGGCGGATAGGAGCATTGAAGACGAGATCTTTGGCATCGTGGGTCCCGATGTTGCAATGACAGGTCAAGAACTATCCGAGAACCCCTTGAAAGAAGGGCAAGAATTTCGCCCGACGAATGGCGTAAACGGAGCCAATGCAATAGAAGTCCAACGCCCTAGAGCCGGAGAAGTGTTTGAAAATGAGGCTGGATTGATTGAGGGTGCTGGAGATGCTTCGAATGCTAACGAAGGAGAGGAGGAAGTGGTGGAAGACAACGGCGAATCACGACCGCCTCCCCGGCGTATGCGAACACGGGCCCAAGCACAAGCTGCGTCTGAACCAGCGGCGTTCTCCCGCACGGAAACTCCAGACGCATGGGTAGCTCCCGAGATCCACCCCCTTTTCTTGATCCCCGCGACAGCCATTACAGACAGAGACTATGGCCTCCCGTCAAGCGAAGCGGAGGAAACCCGACGGCTACTTATGGCCTATGTTCAAAAGCAAGAGGAAGTTGTCCGTGGTGCGGAGAAGCTCTATGAAGGCTTAATGCAAGCAGAACGGCAGAGGAAGACGGTGTTCAAATGGTGCAAGGCAGAAGGACATGTGGGCGAAATGAGCGATGGTGAGGACTGGTATGATAAAGAGGAGTGGGGGCTAGAAGACGAGCTACGAAAGGGCCATCTTGAAGAGGAGGAGGATACTGTGGTAGCAGGAAAGAAGACTCGAGGGAGGAGGGCATAATGTGAAGACGCCGCGGCTGGGGGACATTCTAATGCGATATGATACCCAATGTGCGATGCCATGTCACCGTTTCTAGACAATGACTCTCAAATTTCAATGAATTCCTGTACAATCTTGATGTTGCCCGCTTCATAGTATTGCATCTAAGAAAGCGTATATTTCGACGTAATAACTCGCCAAAACACTTGCTCAAAAAGCAAGCGACTAATATTCATCCTCAAAACACTCAACCACGTCAACGTTGGTAATTTGTGCATTGGACTTGCCCATCATGTCACAACTAGCTGGTGTTATAGACTTCTCCAAAAACTCCCTATACCGTATAGTTTATTCCCCAAGGCTCTAATATCAGGCTATTGACACTGACTGTACACCAGTCTCTGCACTCGCCATAGCATTCAATCCCACATTCTGGAAGTATGTCACGGTCACCCTTACAGACCACAAAGATTTCCCACACCCGCAACCACACCTTATATTCAATCGAACCAATGGCTAACACCTTCTCCCCAGCATCGTCAGCCGAAGTGGTACACACCCGACTTCACCCCCTCCCCTCCAAACACCCCACTCACTCCCACCCCAGAATACCACTACAAAATCCTCACCCGCCTCTTCAACGGCAACTCCCTCCGCGGCTGCTACTTCCTCGCCCTCACAATCTTCGCCCTCGGCCTCTTCCGCGATACCCTCTACGAACGCATGCTGCGCCAACAACCCTACGTAGAAAGCTTTCACAGCCCCTACCTCGCCTACTTCCTCCTCGCTGTCGGAAACACATTAGTTCTTACCTCCTACTATGCGTTGGGGATTACGGGGACGTTCTTGGGAGATTACTTTGGAATTTTGATGGATGAGCCGGTAACGGGGTTTCCGTTCAATGTTACGAGTGCGCCGATGTATTGGGGGAGTACGATGAGCTTTTTAGGAACGGCGTTGTTGTATGGACGGCCGGCGGGGGTGTTGGTGACGGTGGAGGTTTTCTTAATGTATCTTGGGGCATTGCAGTTTGAGGATCCGTTCACGAGCGAGATTTATAAGAAGAGGGAGAGGGAAGAGAGGGCGGGGAAGAAGGGGAAGTAGGTGCGCAAGAAGAAGGGCCAGGGTGAGGAAGAGAGGGATCGCTTCAACAGCGGTCTTGATGCCTGTAACCGTCAGCAGGAGAGATGGTCTTTGGCACTGAAGGGGAAGTGGCAGGCTGCTCACAAAAGCAGATTTTCGATAAGGGCGGAGGCCAGAATATACCACAACATGTTGTATCGAATGAGCGAGTTATCTGCGTCCATCCTAATGCTGATCATACTTCTCTCAAACACCGATGGCGCAAGGCGGTCCTCGTTAGACTCACGGTGCTACCTGGTCCAAGGCTCAATCGCCCAAGGAACATGCAGACTAACGATAGGCAGCAGCAGAGAAGGCCACAAGACATACGTCGAGTCCCAAGCCAGAAAGTAGACAGCAGATCGCTCGACCACCCCAATTCGGCTCACAGGCATGCTCAGCCGGGAGTGGAAAGGCAGGGACTTTCGGGCTCGAAAGGGAAGAATGCGCTGCTTGTATGCTTCAGATGCGATGGAATCTGAACATGTCATCATTGTAGGAGCATGGCAACGTCGGTGGGACTTTTGTGGGGAAAATTGGAAGGGTCTTGGGTGTTTGATTGGGGGCGTTCTTCTTGCTCTGCTGCGTTTATGGCTCATGGGAGGAATGGCATTTAGGCTTTTGCCATGTAGGGATAATGATGGTATTGGCACGACGTTATGGCATTGTATGATCCCAAGATAGATTCTTGTCACGGTTCAAAAGCCACGCTCAGAGGATCTCGAGGGCTGCGCACGCCACAGATTCCCTTCGCTGTGCTCCTTAATTTTACCTGCGGCTTCCTTTCCTACGCACGGCGTCTTGGCCTGACGGATGGCGTATATTGATAGCCCTTTCCACTGGTTCTTCTTCATCCCACACTGGCTTTCCCTCCACCCACGTCAGCATCTATGCCAATAGGCATTCACAGAACTTCTTCAGCGTCCCCACCCTCCACCTCCGAAATGACTGCGCCACTTGCATCGTAGCGAACGACATACCTCGCACTACCAGAGAAGACAAGGATCGTATTGCCATAAGAGCGATAGATTGAATCGCTGGCTGTGCCTCAAGCCGTGAGGTCTGCTTTCTCGAAAGCGACCTCTTCTCCTCGAAAGCTTCCCCTCTGCTATTCGAGGTACCACGGTGACGAGGGAAGTATCCTATAGATAGCCGTTGTCCAGATTCTCGGTGCAGTAGAGCAAGCTTCCTCCATCGAGCGCCTCGATCAGGGTCGAAGACCTGCACAAAGATGCCAGCCATGCTGTATAAGTTCAACGTCGCGAGTCATTGGCCAATAAGTTTAAAGTCGATTTCCTCAATCAACGTCTGTTTCAGCCAATGAGGAAGCTAACGACTTGTGCAGCGATGGCTTCCTGGATGGGGAATGTTGGATGCAATGCATCATGCCAAAGGTACTCTTTGTACGAAATACCGCATTTCTTGTCAAATGCCTTGGCCTCTTTGACTTTGTAGTACTCCTGGCAACGATCAGCCGTATCCTTATAACCAGCAGTCTGCTTGAACGATTTTGGATCATCAATGACTTGGTTGAAGAGGGTGTTGGTATCGAAATAAAAGACAGTGGTGTCATCATACATGATCGTAAGGTTGGCGGCCATGTTCGCGAGGCGGGTGTTCCAGTCGAGACAGCGGCTGAGTGATTGAGGTACTCCGTGCCGCGGACATAGGGAGCACGTTCAATGGGGGGCACGTTGAGGAAGAGAAAGTTTACGGGCGCCGGTTTGGTAGAGCTGGTCGATTAGGCGGCTGTAGATTGAGAAGATTTCTTTGAAGACTTCGTGTTTGTATTCGTTGGTCAAAGGGTCCTCAAGAGTGACAATGATGTCGTTGATGCCAAAGAAGGCCGCGAAGAGGCTGTTGGAAGAGTGCCACGCAGGGTGTGTTTCTGACCCTTATGGCTATGTTTGCCGCGGTTGCTGAGTTCGCGGGTTTGGCTGCCATTACCGGAATCGCCTGAGATTATGGGCAGACTGTTGTTGCGGTAGTGGTGGCCCCATTTCGGCATAAAATTCTCGCCCATTTGCTCAGTGAAACTATTGCCATGAGGTAGAATGGCGTGGTCGACTGTGGATCCGGCTTCAGCAAAATGTAAGTCTCGAATGCACTGTCGTTGTATTTTGTTGTGAGATAGACGGGCCATGTAATCCGAGAGTCTCGAGAGAAGTCAACCTCGGGGTTACCAAGTGGCCAGTCTGATGAAGGTAGCCGGCCTTTTACAGTGAAGCCAGAATCGGTATATGAGTCCCCACTATGAAATGTTAATTGGGTTTCTATCAATCTCTGCACCGCAGGAATTACCCACAAGATGAGGAGTTTCTCGATACTAGCAAAGCCAGTCCAATAATTAATCCGCGTTGGTGGCATTGGTACCATGCATGTCCTAGTAAAGAAAAGACCGTCTCAGGAGGGTTTTGTGGTAGAGAATTACGAAAAAGGGTGAAGATTGTAATGACTGTTACGGCTATTCCCAATGCACGAACGAAGAAGGCAGAGGCAAACATTGTTCCCCAATTAGTACGGTAGATGGAGTAAGGCAGCAGAGTGTCGTCTTGAGGGGGGATGTCCTCTTTCATGCATTGGAGGGCCCTCCGTACTGTGCCGCTCAAATCTCAGAATGAGGCTGTGAAACTATAATAGAGTGACAATGGGATGAATTTGATACACCGCTGCTAAGCATGCTGAACTGGACCTATCAACTGCTACAATTTCCTCTCATTGTCTCCGGAAAAGACAGAAAATTACAATCAATATGAACCACGAACTTCAAGCGAAGGAGAGCGATAGAAAACAGACCCGGGAAACTCCTACTTATGAAGCCTAACAAGGCCCTGCTCGACAACCAGACGCTCGTGAGACATGAACAGGGAGGCAAAGTGTCCTTCGAGAACACGCGATAATAACGGCAAAACGGCCAAACAGCTTACGCTGTCTCTAGGCTCTAACTGTGGCTCAGACTTAGAAGAAGTAAGCAACCTTCATCGCAAGCCTACAGTAGATCTCAAAACCATCGAGACTTGCGCTTAAACGGATGGCCCGCACACCTTAATTTATATAAGGGAACCACTAACCTCGAGCAGAATAAGAATAGGGCTATAGACGGGTTCATTATAGATTAATAGACAGGTATATAGTAGATTCATAATAGGACTATAAATAGGGCCATATACGTTATATACTATAGAATAGGCCATAATGAGGTATACTATTAAATATACTATAAAGTAATAATATAGTATATTATAAAATAGTAATAGGGTATACTATAAAGTATACTATAAAATTATATATAAAGGTATAGTAGGATTATTATAAAACTATATATTAATATATAATGAGACTATATATACCCTATTACTACTTTATAATATACTTTATAATATACTCTATAATATATTCTATTACTACTTTATAGTATATTTTATTACTACTCTATAATATACCTTATTATTACTCTATAATATACTTTATTACTACTCTATAATATACCGAATTACTACTTTATAATATACTATATTATTACTCTATAGTATACTTTATAGTATATTTAATAATATACCCTATTATAGTTTATTTTATAGTATATAATATATATAGTCTTATTATTTACCTTATTATAATTTATTATACCTTTATTTATAGTCCTATTTACGCCGCGGAATAGGGAAGAGAAGAGATAAAACTAACCCCTATTCCCTTCCCCGGAGTAGGGAAGGGAATAGATAGGGAAGAGAAAAAAATACTAAAAGAAAATAGAGAAGGGAAGGGATTCTTTATTATTCCTTATCTCTACCCTCTTTATAAAGCTGATAGTTATAGCCGATTAATATACTCTTTTAACGCGTACCCTAATTATATTAATTTTTATTCTAACCTTGGGTTATACTAGTTATTTTAATATATTCTTAATTTCTTTTATTAGATATATATTCACGACTTATTATAAAGAAAATAAATATAATATATTAAGATTTTATTACGCTAAATATTATAGAATATTAATATTTTCTTTATATACCCCCGCTAGATTTTTTAATAATTTAATATCCTTCGCCTAAATAATTATACGCTTAGTATATATAATAGTAAGATTCGCTACTATAAGTTCTAAAAATTAGTATATTTAGTAATATAATAGGCTTAAAACTTATTAGAAAATAATATAATTATATAGTACTCCGTCGTCTTTTATAATATCTTTAGAGTAGTTAACTATTATCGGAAATTATAACCTAATTATATATCTTATATAATCTCTCGAACTAGACGCTGAAATAGCGCTTTAAGAATAAAAAGCTTAATAGTTTTCTAATAATATCGAATTTAACGAAGTATAAATACTAGTAATAAATTAATATATTAATTAAGATAAAACTAAGCGAAAAGACGAAATATTTATATTCTTAATTTATATAGTGTCGACGGGTTATAGGAATAACTTTTATTTTCTATCCCCGCTTCTTAACTTATCGTCGTAGGGTTTTCGTTATAACTAGGGCTTTTCAAGTTATTAAAGGGCGTATATTAATACCTTTATTATTATCTTAAATTAAGTTCTTACCCGATAACTAAACTAGATCTCCGTTTATATACTTTACTTTCTCTATATTAATAGATTAGTATAATGATTACGATAAATCTAGAATAAAAAGCAAGATATTTACGGTTTATAAATTTTCTTAGGGTCTGAGATTTCTCCCCTTTTTAAATTTAGGATTTCTTGGCCCTAGGGGCTGTAAATAATAATAAATTAATATATTAATTATAATAAAGCTAGGATATAAATTAAATATTTTTTATCTTAAGCTTTCACTACTATTTTAATTAAAATAATATATTAATATAATAATTAAGATAATATTAAAAGAAAGGGTTAAGAAAATTATTACTTAAAGCTTTACTTTAAATTAGACCTATAACCTTCTTTTTCTCTTTTATCTCTTTATCTTTACGAGCTTTTTAGTTTATAAGTATTTTATCCTAAATAGTTAAATATATAGACTTTCTTTTATTAAATAATTTCAGATCTTCGAGCTCTAATTAATTAATCTATAATAAGGCTCTTAAATTACGTTTAGTATTAATTAATATCTCGGTAGAATCCGGCTCTTCTTATTTAATAACCGGCTCTTAGTATTTAACTACGTACTAAATATCCGTAATAAAGTACTATTTATATAGTAGATTATAAGGTCTTCCCTTATAGTATAAATAGAATTAACTTAAATCTAAATAAGGAAAATAAAATAAATAATTAATAGACGAATTATATTAATATTAGTAATTATTATCGTTTAAATTATACTTACTAGGTATAGGCGGACTTATATATAAAGTTATATTTAGAGCCGTTATAACTAAAGTAACTAATAGCGGTTTACTTATATAGTTATATATATTAATTCCAGGTTTTTCCGGATCTTAATATATTATAGATTCCTTATTATATATAAACTCGTCGAATTCGAACTTATCTAGGGGAATATCCAAGCGATACTATAATTTATAAAAATAATTAATATTTTTATTCTAATCTTTATACTAGTAACCTTATTTACTTAATATCTTTATATATATTCACTTAAGAGCTACTAGATTCGATAGTTTATAAAGAAGGCGTTTTCTATATTTTATAATTTTAATTAATACTATTTGTCCTAGACTTTACCCTAGTAACTTTATTATAATATTATTTTATAATTAAGTAGCTTCGGCTTAAATAGATAGTAGAGGAGCTATTAACTATAATTTATATATAATATTAATACTATTTATCCTAATCTTTATCCTAGTGACTTTATTAGATTAAAATTAAATAATCTTTTAAGGGAAGACCTTATATATAATAATAAAAGATATAACGATAGTAAGTATTACGATAGTTAGGCGTTTTATTAATAAATTCCCTAGTTATATTTAATTTCACCTTATTTATAACGACGAAAGAATTAGGGGATATAGAGAAGAAAGCGCCTATATAGGTCGTTAGAAACTAATTATACTAATCTATATATTAATAAATATACTACGTCTTATTTTCGATTAATTAAAGATTCCTAGAGTAGTATCGTTAATATAATTTAAATATTAGGGTAAGATTAAAATATAAGATAAATAGGATAATAGAATTTATAGCGCTAAAAGCGGGATTCGGAATTAGCGCCGCTATTATTCATTTCTAGTCGATTAATAAAATATTATATACTAAGGTATAGACTTCTATCCTAATCTAGTAAACTATAGAAACTAATAAAGTTATTCATTAATTTTATAATTACTAAATTTAAATAATTTAATTTATAAATAAATCGTAAATTAAAAATTTATAACTCGAAGAAAATCTCTATTAAATTATTAGATATAAAGATTAAAATAAAGATAATAAACTCTTAAACTATATATATATTTTATAATATATCTTTAGCTAGTAGATATACTCTTTAATTATTATATAAAATATATATTCTTTAGGGCTAGAGTAACCCGTTTATTATAAATCGCGTAAAGATTAGATACTATAATCGAAGTTAATTATTATATCGGTAGAGATAATTTATAATTTATTTATAAACTTCTTAATTAATATCGCCTCTACGGTTTTTTATAACGCGTTTAGCGCTATAGATTAGATCCGAAAATAGCGTTTATACGATATATAGATAATTTCGCGGATAAGGCGCGTAAAGGATAGCTTCGAGATTAAAAGATTAGTTATTTTTTAAAAAAACCTAATTTTTTATAAAGTAACGACTAGTAAGTTTAGCGAATTCGAGTTTAATATAAAGAGATCTTATTTACTACCGTTTTTTAGTCGTTTATTTTATACCGCGACTTTCTTTACTCGAGCTTTTTTAGGAGGAACTTTATATATATTAGGTACTTTTCTTACTACCTTTAAACTCCGTTAATTAATAAAGAATTAAAAGCCCCGGCTAGTTATCGTTATATTATATAAACTATTAAAGAGCTTAAAACTAATATTAATTATACTTTCTATAATAACTAGAGGTATAATTATTAATATTAATTAATAAGAATTTAGTTAAGTTTCGGTAGGAATTTACGAAAGAGGGTACGGATATCGGATAACTATATATTTATAATTATTATAGCGGGTAGCCTAATTTATTATATATAAAAAAACCGTAGATCTACTTTATTATTATATTTCATTAGATATTTTTACTATAAAGTATTCCTCGGCTATAAAATATAATTTACCTAGATAAATTATATAATTATAATATAATCGTTAAATCTTTTTATTTTCCTACTCTCTTTATTTATTTATATAATTTATACCTAGAATATCTTAAAGTAGTAGTTTCGCTCTAAAGAACTCTATATATAATTAATATTCTTCTCCTCTTAATATAGTACCCCGGGATACCTTATTTATAATTAAAAGTAGCGACTACCGCTATTATATATATAGGTTAGAAATAGCTATCGACTTCCTTATATAATTTTATTTATAATAATAATATTATAACTGAAAGAGGAAATATAAAATTAATAAAGTAAAGGGTTATATACCTAATTTTTTATAAACTTTATAAAAATTGGCTCCGGAGTAGGAGTATTTCGATTATAATATTATAGTAAGTATTAGGGAGCCGAGGAATATCTATAAAAGATATAACTATATAATATTAAGAATTAATATTATAAATAGTATAAAAACGTACCTCGAATTAAGGAAATATAAAAGGAAAGCTTTAATATATAGAATAAAGCCGATTTAATATATACTCTCGTTTAAAGACTAGGTATATTATTATCCTTTTAGATAATAAATATAAAGATTAATATAAATTCTTAATTATATAATTTAGAGGACTAAAAAAAAAGTTAATATATTAAAATTTAACGACTAGGAGGTAATTTAGGAGGACTTCCTTAAATTATTTATACGAATAATTATTAGGCTTAGACTCTCTTTACGATCTATTAATAATATCGATATATAACGAGTATTTAAATATATTAACGTTTAATTTACTCTCCCTTCTATATTAATAGTTAAAAATTATATAATAAAAAAGTATTAAGAGATTTAATTTCTTCTCCTTTAGGATTTACCTAACGACGGTATTAAAGTTATTTTTATATTAAATTTATAGTTTTCTAGAAACCGGTAGAGCTATATAGTTATAAATATATACTTTATCGACTAGCGATAATAGTATTACGAGGTACTTTTAGCTTTTAAATCTATAAAAGGTAAATATAATAATAGAAGTCTAACCGGGTACTTAAATACTATTATCCGTCGTTATAATTTAGGGGACCGTATTATATCGATTATTATAAATAACGCCTCTAATAATACTATAATATATTAATTATTTAAAACGATATCCGCGGAGGAGAGTATATAGTTTATAATTATAAAAAAGGAGTTTAAATATAAGTTTCGCGAAGTTTATAACGAATTAGGCTTTTTTATAAATACTAGAATTTATTACGTCCCGTATTTTTCTTATATTATTCAGCTAGGCTTAAAGGAATTTCTTAATACTATTAAAATCTCGTTAACGAATAAAGACTTTTAAAAGGATTAGGACGAAAAAATAAATAAATAAGAACTTTCTAATATAAGAAAAAAACCCGGGATCCTATTTACTTTTATAAAGATACGTATTCTTAATTTTATATTAATCTTTATACTTATCTTTATCTATTTATTAAATTTAGGGTATATAAATTCGTAAAGCCTCTATTTACTTTAATAGAAATAATTAATAGCGCGAGCGCTTTTAAGATATCTAAAAAAGATTTAATAATAATAAACGTTAGTCGGTTAAGCTAATTTAAAAATAAAGGATATATAATAAAAAACGCCCGAACGAATTTACTATATTAAAGCTCTTCTAGGATATAATAACTAGGTAAAATTTAATATATTATATATTAATCTAGGCCCGAAGATTAAGGCCGGTATTAAAAGAGTTCTTTCGTAAATAAAAGGAGTAGTTATAAATAAATAATAATAAATAATATTAAATAAACTACCTTATCGAGTTTAATAAACCATTTTATCGGTATATATAAACGATTAATATTTTATATACGCCGATTATTCATATAGTCTTTTCGGTCTATAACGCTCTATTTAATTATTTTAAAAATAAGGAGAAAAAACTTAAAATTAAAAATATAAATTAGAAAAGGTTTATATTAATAGATTTAAAGAAGGTTTAGGTTAAACTAAAATAGTATTATTCTTAAACCTAATTAACTTTAGATAGTTTATATAGTATAATAACTCTCTTAAACTTTACTAGAAAGGCGATTATATTCTAGGGTTAAGGTTAGAATAAAGAGACTAATAAAAAGTAGGAGGATTATTACTAGGAATAACTTAAAGAGTAATTTAATCGGTATATATCTATTACTAGTTAAAAAAAAGTATATATTAAAAGAGACGTCGGCGTAGATACTCTTAAACGTCTTATTAAGGGTAAGAAAAAGACGTCGATTCCGAAGAGTCGGAGTAATAAACTTTAAAGCTACCGCGAAACCAGTAAATCTATTATTTATACTAATCTTTATATTAATAACTATATCGGCTAATCTAATATAGGATTTAATAATAAAAATAAATCTATATTTAATAAATAGAAGGAACTTTCGTTATATTATAATTATCTCTTTTATATCGCCCGTAATATTCTAGCTATACCTTCTACGGGGGTTAAATATAAACGAGTATTTAATATTATTAATTAATTATATTTAGCCTAAAAATCTTATAGTCCGGAAATCTTCTCGACTCTAATAGTCCTTAATCGCTTCTAATTTAAAGAGAACGAAATAATAATATTATAATAGGACTTAAATTAGGAAGAGATAATAATATTTAAAGAATATAAAACAAAGGTAAAGAGGCGGGAAGAGGATATAATAGAAAATAAAAACGAAGATCTAATTAATAATATAAATAAGGGCTGGTTTAATAACCTTATAAAAAAAGAATTTAGAGAATCTTCTAGGACTCCTATTATTAATCTAATTTATAAAGAAGGAAGAGTTAAAGGACGTAGTTCTAACTCTTAAATAAAACGTCCTATAGTAATATCGTAAATAGAATATTAATATTATAAATAAACTCGAGAAGGCGTAAAAAATAAATATATAAATCTATAAACTAGATTTTCCGAGTATATAATAAATTAAAGTTCTTCGAAACACTCGTATTCGACCTAAAACTTTATATTAAAAAATTTGATAATAAGAAAGAAATTAAATATAGGATTATTCTCTAAATCGTAGGCGATATCTAGGCCTTATATAATAATTAAACGTCTAGGTCATAATGACTTAGAGGTTATATAAGGAAACGAGTCTTTAGAATTGATTTTACTAAAATTAATTAAAAAAACTAGACTTTTCTAAAAATCTCTATAAGGTAATAAAAATATAGGTAGGACTCTAAAAGATAAAAAGAGATAAAACGGGAGCTAGAATTATAATTAATAATAAAATATAAATAAGATAGGTATAAAGATTAGTATAATAATAATAAGAGTTATTATATTAGTAAATTTTCGAATGTTTTAGTAGACTAGTTATAATAAATATTAATTTAAATAATTAGTTATACCTAATAAAAGTATACCTAGAAATCTAAACGAATTTATTACTTTCTTCTAATCTTATAGTAGCTTCGTGAACTCCCTAGATTAAATAATTCGTTCTAGCTCCTTTTCGAGCTTTTTATATTTACTAGATTTCTAAAGTATCTTTACCCTCTTTATTATCTTAGTATACTCCGGTCCTAGGAGTATCCCGAATATTTATTTTATATCTTCCCTATTTTTATCTAGTATTTATCTACGTTTAATAAAATCGTAATTATTAAACTATAATTAATTAGGTCCTAGTATTATAATTTATTTATAATTATCCTCGTCTAGCGCTATATATTTATTTGTTCTTCAGATATCCTATTAATTTCCGCTAAGTAATTTATAAATCTTTGGATTTATAATAAACTAAGAGGCTATATTACGCTATAGTATATACTCGAGTTTATCGAAGACTTTATTAAGTTATAATAAACGTTTTTATAACCCTTTATATACACGTTAACCTATAATTAATATTAAGTAGTATATAAATTAATATAAAAATATACTAGATAGTTATTTCTTCGTATATATAAGAACCCTATATATTTATATTTCTTTAGCGAATATTTATCGTAGTATTTAATCTTCGTTTATAACGACTTAAATATTATAGTCTAGTATCTTTAATAATTATTATAGGTTATTTATACTATACTTTATTAACTTAATATAATTAAAGTCTTAATAGTATCCTTTTAATTTTCTTTTTTGGTATCGCTCTCGATATTATAATTTTCCTTATCGTCCATTTTCTATCGAATTTAAAGTATATAGTTTATTAACTTTAACGAATTTTCTAAATCCTTTAGGGGCTCCTTATCTATTTAATTTAAATCTCTATTATTATCGATAATTATCTCTTTACCTAAAGACGCGCCGACGGTTTTCGTAATAACGCGGGTATATTTACTCTAAAAAACCTTATTACGTTACTACGTATTAATCCCGTTTAAATAATATAATATAGATTAATATAAAGATTAATATATACCTTTTATTAATAATATCGATCTTCGCCTATTAAGTTATCCTTTATTAATTTATAATTAATAAATTTATTTATCCCTTATTACGCGTTAAAGCCTTTTCTACTCGTCGAATTATTTTTTAATTAATAATTTTAATTAGCTCTACCTAAAGCTCTTCTATAAAATAATTTACTAAATAGTTTCTTAATTTTATTATATTAAGGTTTTTATTTAGTTTCTTTTCGGCTTTTCTTTTTCCTTATTTATTAGGTAGACGACCTCGATTATTTTATTTTAGATTAAATATAGATAAGGACTAGCCCGAGGCTTACTTCTCTTCGTCGGCTATAAAATAATTAGCGATATATATAATATATTAGTTTATTCTAATATTTATTATTCGGTATTAAGTTTAATTAGTATCTAGATATAAATTAGTCCTAGGCTTCTTAATCTTCTAACTTAACTATAAAACGATTAATAAAAATTATGTTATATTATTCTTTCTTATTATTTATTATTTAATATTATAATAATATTTATAATAAACTTTAACTAAAGAGACTAGTTATTTTAGATATACTAATCTTTATATCCTTTAAATTCTAATATAAATCTAAATTCTTATTTAACTATTATTAAAAGGGAGAATTCCGCGATAAAATAACTACTAAATAATACTAGGTATAAAGATAAATATAATTATAAGAAATTAAATAATAAAAGAGGCGGATATTAAAATATCCAAATAATTTAACGAGTCTATTAATTAAATAAATAATTAATAAAGTTTAGAAGTAAAAGGAAAATATAAACGATATAGAAATAGGCTACTAGCGCGGCACTAGTAGTTATTATAACGTTATATAATATAAATAATCTTAGTTATCCTAGAAAATTATAAATACTAAATCGAAGATTTATTAAAAGTCTAGGATTTAATATACCTAGTATTAATAAACCTAGTCTAGTTACTCTATTATATTTATATATATTTAGTATAATTAAATCATTAAATCTTTATAAATATATAAATAAGTATATTGAAATATTTAGTATATTTAGTGAAAGTATTTAGAAATATATTAGACCGCCTAGTATAACCCGCGGTTAAGATAAAGATTAATATAATTAAAGTACGCGTTAAGATAGTATATTAATAGGTTATAGTATTAGCCTTATAAGGAGAGTAAGGAAGAGATTCTTTATTATTCTCTTTCTTTCTTTACTCCGGGGAAGGGAATTACCGAGTTTTCGTTTTTTTTTTTCTTTTCCCCGGTTCCCTTCCCTAGCCGGGGAAGGGAAGGGATTCTTTATTCTATTCCGTAGCGTAGTCCTACTAAGATATCGACTTATTATATACCGGTTTATTACTCTATTATATACCTATCTATAGCCCTATTATAGGTTTATATTCTATTCTAGTTAGCGTTAATAGTTCGCCTATATAAATTAAGGTGTGCGGGCTATCCGTTTAATATAAGTCTCAATGGTTTTGAGATCTACTATAGCTATTCTAGTCTTCTTGTGAATAACACTGTTGCACCACTCCAGCCTTGAAAGCGTGGGGCAACTAGGGGTAGCGATTATTCTACTACTATTACCAATATCAAGACAAAGTTTAGTAAACGTCGAGTCGCTAGTGTTGCGGCCAAGTTTCAAATTACGTTGACTACTCGGAGGTTAGTCGGTCGGTTGGTTGGTTACTTTAGTATATTTATATATCTAGCCCGCTTTTCGGTATACCGGGCACTACACCTAGAAACTAGCTCAAGACTAATTTAATAGAGTTTATATTTATAAGTATAAAGCCGTCCCTCTACTTCCTAAGACCTGCCCTAAAAAAGAATTATTCCGGTCTATAAATAATAGTCCTATATATTTATATATCCGTATAAAGATTATATAATTAAGGTATTATAACCTCGATAGAGTCTTTCTATAATAAATAAATAAAGATTATTATATATAAATCGATACACGAAGATAAAATAAAAGAAAATACTTATTAACTAATTAATTAATTTATATATCTACTTTAATAGAATAATATTTAGAGCGCTCGGAGTCTACTCTAGATTTTTATAAATATATTTTTAATTAAAAATTTATAATACCTAAGGCCGCTAGCGTAGAGCTAGCGGCTTAGTAATAATATAAAAAACGTAAAGTTATAAAGTAGTAATACGTTATATACGCCTACGCCCCGTTAAAAATATTAATATATTATATATACCTACGCCCCGCTACCTTTATAATATTATTATTTATCGATATAAGGTTCTAGCCTTAATATCGCGGGGTTCTAACTCTTAGTAATTTTATATCGAGTTAACGTTCCCCCGTTTTATTAAAATCCTTAGAGATTAGTTTTATTATTAAATCTAGGATTTAAAAACTACCTAGTAATAAACCCTATAATTATTTTACGTTCTTTATATTATTATTAAACCGTTAGCTCTACGTTAACGGCTTTAAATATTATAATTTTAATCTTTTCTACCTTTCTAAAGAAAAGACTTATTATTATTATAATATCGGGTTTAACCTCGAGACGTCTAAAAGAATTTAATAATAATAATATCGATTAAACCCCCTCCGACGACCCCCGTTATAAGGATAATAACGAATTCGAAGATATTATTACCCTCGAAGAGACTTTAAATATATAATTTAAAATTATTAAAGAAGAAAACCGTCGCCTTAAATAATAATAAGAGTTAAAGGTATTATAAGTTTAAAATTAAGAGTTACGTAATCCTATTATTTCTACGCCCGCTAACGGAGTATTAGCGGAATTTATTATTTATAATAAAGATCCTTTAATTATTATACTTACCGGTAGAATAATAATAAGTTTAATTATACTTAATAAGGATATTTTTATTAGGGCGAAAATACTACGCCTTAATAAAATACGTTTTTATAAAAATACGAGCGAAGGTAAATATTTATACTAGTTCCGCGACGTAAATATTAAATTTTTAATTAGTTTTAAATATTTCACTACCGATTATTTAAAGATCGTATATTATATAAACTCGTTAAAAAATAACCCTTTAACGTAGTAGTATAAATATTACGATTTATATAATTTAGCTAGTATTATATTTAGCTTTTTTAAGAACTTCCTTCTTAATTTAATAATAAATTTAATTAACCGTTATCTCCTCGCCTATAAAAAGTAGGAGGAAACTAAATAATAACTTTACTAAAAAGTATCGTTATTTAAAGTTTATTTTAAAGAAATAGAGGTCTAACTACTCTTATTTTTAGAGGAGTATAAGGTAAATTTCTTTTTAACTAAATTTAAATCTAAATTTAAAAATAAGATCTTTAATATTAATAATATATTTATTTAAAGGAAAGAAATTCTTATTTAGGTTATTATATAAAAAAAACAACTAGAGTATATATAATTAGTAGATAGTTTTAATTCTAATTCGGGTTCTTAATTAAAGAACCCTAATAAAGGAAAATTTATAATAAACCGAATTACTAAACCTAACGCCGGCGATAGTATTAAATAAGCGTATTTAAAAGAGAAGAGTAATAAACGTAAAATTAATATCGTTAATTCTTCGTATAATAAAATTATCTATTATTATTATAGAGTAGAAGGTTATATTAAACCTAAATATCTTAATATAAATAAATTAGTTATAAATATCGGCGCGGTATCGATAAAAAATAATTAAGTCTAACTTATACCTCGGAAGAAGGATAAGAAAAACAATTAATAAAAATATACCCTTTTATTCTTTTTAAAGATTAGATTACTCTTTAAAATAAAATTAAATAACTTATTACCTTAATTAACTTTAAAATATAAATTAATTTAATTTTACAGCGGTTCGTTATTAAAAATAATTTAGAATTTTATAACACTACTTTACCGCTAGCTAAAGTAATTAACGGGCAAAGTATATATTACTATAATATATATTAATTAAATTATTAAATAGTCGATAATTAAAATTAAAGGCGTAAATATAATACTTTATTCTATATTATAAATTTTAAAGATTTAAACGTTATTTTAGGTATACCTAGATTATATTAATTAAAAATATTAATTAATCCTAAAACGGACTAATAGCGGTTTAAGGTTAATTCTAGTAATTTATAAATTAAAGAACCGGTTAAGTTCACTAATAATCTTAAAAATAAACCGAATATATTCGCGGTCGTATATATTACGGTAGTATAAGGCGAATAAAAAGAACTTCCTAATTTAAAGATTCCTAAAGAACTTATAAGGTTTTATAATATTTTTTTTAATAAAAAAACGAGTACCCTATTTATTTTTAAATAAGAGGATTACGTTATTAAAATAAAAATTAATAAGAAACTACTCTATAAACCTCTCTATAATTTATTTTAAACTAAATTATCGGAGTTACGATATTATTTAGAATCTTTACTTTATAAGGGCTAGATCCGTTATTTAATATCTTTAATTAAAGTACTTATTCTTTTTAAACCTAAAAAGGATAATAAATTACGTCTTTATATTAATTATCGGGGTTTAAATACGGTAATTATTTAAAAATCGATACCCGTTACTTTTAATTACCGAGATATTAGACCGCCTATATAGTTCTAAAATCTTTACGAAATTAGACTTTAAGGATATTTATTATAGAATCCGGATTAAGGAAGGCGATAAATAAAAAATTATTTTCTAAACTCGTTATAATTACTTCGAATATTTAGTTATACCTTTTAGGCTCGCTAACGTACCGGCGATATTTTAAATTTATATTAACTATATATTTATAAATTTAGTAGATATAACGTATATAGTATATCTAGATAATATTTTAATTTATAGTATTAATCCGGCGGAGTATTAACGGTATATTAAATAAATATTTAAATAATTATATTAATTCTAGCTATTTATTAACTTTAAGAAATATTAATTTAATACCGAAATAATCGAGTTTTTAAATTTTATTATATTTATTAATAGGGTAGCTATAAACCCGGAATATATTAAAACTATTAAGGAATAACCTTAATCGAAAATATATCGGGAGGTATAAATCTTTTTAGGTTTCGTTAACTTCTATAGGCGGTTTATTTATAATTATTCTAATATAACTACACCGTTTATTAACTTATTTAAGGATAATAAAGTAGGTAAGAAATAAATCCGTTAAAATAAATAAACGACGCTATAGAAGCGTTTTAAATCTTACGAGATATATTCGTAAACGCGCTTTTTCTACGTTATTATAATCTAACTAAATAATTATATATAAAGACGGATATTTCTAACTTTAATCTTAATTCTATATTATTATAATAGGATAAAAATAATTATTAACGCTTTATAATATTCTAGTCACGGAAATTAAATCCTTTAAAATAAAATTATAAAACCTATAATTAAGAATTACTCGTTATTATAACGGTAATAAAATAATAATAATACTACCTAGAAAATAGCCTCTATTATATTAAAGTCTAAATTAATTATAATAACTTAAAGGGTTTTATAAAATAGAAGGAACTAAACTTTAGGTAGGCCCGTTAAACGTTTAAATTAATTATTTATAATTTTAAGATCTTTTATCGGGCTAGAAAATTAAATCTTATTAATATATTATCGCGGCGCCTTAATTATAAAGGAGTATTATCGTTAAATATTAAATTATTATTAATACTTTAGAATAAACTTACTCTTTAGATTAATAATTAATTATCGGAAAGAGATAAGAAAATAAAGGTAGTTATAACCCCTACTTTTTAAATTATAAAGTTAAGAATAATAATTCTAAAACGAGATATTATAATAGTATTTAAAATTACGTATAATAATCTTAAAAGACTTATTAAAATATTAATTCGGGAACTATAAACTTATAATAATTAAATAAACTCTTTTCGAACTAAAGCGAACACGTTAAAGAACTATCGTTATATAAAGAATAAAGTATAGGTTATAAACTCCGAGGGATTATTAAGATATAACGGTCGTTTTTATATATTAAAGGATAAAGCTTTAAAAGAAGAGTTTATAAAAAGATATTATAATAATCCTTTAATAAGTTACTTTAACGCTACGAAGTCGTATAAATTATTTACCCGAAAAATTTTCTAGGAGGGTAGCCTAAAGTAAGTTACGAACTATATTAAAATTTACGATATATATTAACGGACGAAGGCGCCGCGATATCGTTTATATAATAAATTAAATTCGCTTCCTATTACTACTTAGCCTTAGAAGGAGATTTCTATAAACTTTATAATTAATTTATCGTTAAATAAATATAGGGGTACCGTTTATAATACTATCTTTATTATTATAAATCGATTTATTAAAATAGTTAGGTATATATTTATAATTATTAAAATCGATATCGTTTAATTAACGGAAGTATTTTATTCTAAAATTATTTATCGTTATAATATACCTAATAGTATTATTAGCGATAGAGGCTCTATTTTTACGAGCGCCTTTTAATCGGTTATATATTTTTATTCGAAAATTAAACGACGCTTAAATACTACCTTTTACCCTTAAATAAATAAATAGATAAAGCGTTAAAATTAAATACTAAAGTACTATTTACGAGTATTTATTAATAATAAATAAATAAATTAGGCTAGATTATTACTTATAATAGAATTTTTAATAAATAATAATTAGAGTACCGTCGTCGGAACGACGTCGTTCTTCCGTATATACGATTACTATTTTAAAATCCGTTAAGAGGTCGAGGATAACTTTAGGGAAGAAAGAGTACTAATTATAAATAATAAAGTATAATAATTATAAACTTTAAAGAATAAAGCTACGGAGCGCCTTTAAAGCGCTACCGAGTACTAAATTAAATAGTATAATAAAATATATAAACTATAAAGTTATAAGATTAATAATTTAATTATATTAATAATAAAGAACTTAAAGTAAAAGCGCCTAGATAAGAAATTATCCTATAAGTTTATAGGGTCCTTTAGGATTATTAATAAAATAAGAATATAAATTTACCGCCTATTACTACTTTCTACGTATAGAATTTATAATACCTTTTATATATCGTTACTTAAATTATATTATCTTCGCGATTACGCCGATACGGCGGAATCTTTTATATAAGCCCCCGAATTTATTAATAATAATAAACTATAGGAGGTAAAAGAGGTAATCGATAAAATTAAAAATAAAGAAGGTATTTAATATAAAGTAAAATAAACTAGTTAAAGCGAAGAATATAATTAATAATTACTAGACGAAGAGTTTATTAATATTAATAAATTAATTAAAGTCTTTAAATAGGCGGGTAGTAAATATAAATATATAAATATAATTAAAGAGATTACCTAGCCGTATAAAATAATAAGACGGAGTAAACGGAGCCGATATTAAAAATAAATATTACTACTTTTATATTAATATTTATATAACGGATATTCTCCTTTATATTTATAACCTTATTATACGGTTTTAAGGTATAACTAAATCTAATTTACTATTAAACTATTTATATATAATAACGATAAGATATTATATTTATAAGAATACTTTTACTTTAGGTATAGTTTATATAAATATTTAAAATATATTATTAAATAGTATATCTAGGTAAGTTTAACTAGCGCCGATTTAAGAAAAAAAAGAATTCGATATCGCTATTATATCGTACGAAAGATTTAGTTATTATCGGAATTATTAAAAGAAGACGTAGTCTCCTTAATATAATCTTTAAGGATATTATCTTCCTCGGGACTCTCTAGGTCCCGTTTATACTAACGGAAACTCTTAGTCTTTTTTTTAAAAATTTTATTTATCGCCTTTAATTCCTTAATACGTTAATTCGCTACCGTTAATTAATTTTATAAATTAACGATTATAATAGAGGCTTACCTACTAGTTATTATTATTTTATTATATATTTTATACTACTAGATAATTTCTTTATTTATTAAATTATATTTACGTTCTTCTTTAGGAGTTCTATTACCGATACGGGTATATTAATATATAAACCTCCTTACCTTCCTTCGGAAAGATTTAAGAATTTATTATTATTAATATATACCGTTTTAGAGATTACGGTCATAATTTATCTTTATATAATAATCGATTCCGTAGCGATTAATATAATAGAGTATATAAAGAGGGGATATACCTCGAATATAATTATTATTAAATTAATAGAAGTAGACCCGGTAAAGGAGTTATAAAGCGTAGTAAATTATTATTATAATTAATATTACGTAGTCGCGCCGATAACGGACTAGTTATATTTACTAGTATATTTATAACTAAAATAATTAGTATAAATAAATTAATACTATTAGTAAATAAAAGTTATTTATAGAGTTAGAAGAAAACTATATATAACGAGAGTATTATTCATATATTAGTTATAATACTAGAACACTATTATAGAGTTAGAGTAATAATATATAAGAAAGATTAAAGGAATTACGAAGAAAGAAAATAAATAAACGAGCGAGTTTATTTTAATAATAAACCGTCGCGCTAAATACTTTATTGTTATAATACGTCGATACGCGCCTCCGCTCCGCTACCTCGTTTTTATTAATAGATATAACCGTTATTATAGTAGTTATATTATTATTAATCTCCCGGTATAATATTAGGGCTGTACCGTTTATATATAATACTTTACTACTAGTATTTTTATATTATAGTAGGAGTATATAATAAAGGTAGTTACTCTTATTCCGTTACTAGTATTATAAGTACTATAGGAATAATTTAATATACTATATTTACTATAAGTACTATAAGCGTTATAGGAACGATAGTATATATTATTTCGCTCCGTTACTATTATATATAATAGTATTATAGGGACGAAAGAAATATTATTTAATTAATTACTATTACTATATATTAGCGCTATAGAGATAGCTTTATAAATATATTATTTATTTACTACTAGTACTACTATATAGTAGAGGTAATTTAGTAGTATTACTCTTCTATTATTAATACTATATAATAGTATTATAGGAAATGATTTCGTGTCGCTCCGTAACTAATACTATATATTAGCGTTATAGGACTAATAGTATAAATTAGAAAACTTTTTTTCCTTATTACCCTTAGAGGGTTTAAAGGTTTTTTAATAAATTTCGTAATTTAGTTAAATATTATTCCGTGACTAGTATTATAGATATTAAAGGATTAGGTACGTAGCCTTATATTTAGGTTATCGTATAATAATACTATTATATTAAATAACTTTTTTCCCTTATTTCTCTTAAGGGGTTTAAAGATTTTTTAATAAATATTTTTTTAATTAAAGTATTTAGGTACCTAGGGACTAGGGCCTAAAGAAAGAAATAATTATAAAGTAATAATATATTATATACACCTACGCCCCGTTAAAGATATTAATATATTATATACGCCTACGCCCCGCTACTTTTATAATATTATTATTTATCGATACGGGGTTCTAGCCTTAATATCGCGGGGTTCTAACTTTTAATAATTCTATATCGAGTTAGTATTCCCCCGTTTTATTAAAATCCTTAAAGATTAGTTCTATTATTAAATCTAGGATTTAAGAATTATTTAATAATAAACCCCGTAACTACTTTACGTCTTTTATATTATTACTAAGCCGCTAGCTCTACGCTAGCGGCCTTAGATATTATAAAAGTAATTATAGAGTTTATTATTAAGTAGTTTTTAAATTCTAGATTTAATAATAGAATTAATCTCTAAAGATTCTAATAAAACGGGGGAATATTAACTCGATATAAAATTATTAAAAGTTAGAACCCCGCGATATTAAGACTAGAACCTTATATCGATAAATAATAATATTATAAAGGTAGCGGGGCGTAGGTATATATAATATATTAATATCTTTAACGGGGCGTAGGTATATATAATATATTATTATTTTATAATTATTTCTTTCTTTAAGCCCTAGTCTTTAGGTATTTAAATACTTTAGTTAAAAAATATTTATTAAAAAATCTTTAAACCCCCTAAAAGAAATAAAAGAAAAGAGTTATTTAATATAACGGCGTTATTATATAATAATTTAAATATAAGATTATATACCTAATTTGTTACGGGGTAGACTCTAGTATAGTATTATTAAACTAAACCTCGGTACAAGTTCTATATTAAGACTAGCGCCTTGACTAGATTCTAGTATATTAGGGCCAAATCCTCTATAGATAATTAATATCTTTTATATTATTATTATTCTTACTACTAAAGTAACTACACTTTAATAAATAGTAGTAATGGTATATACCGATTACTTTGTCTATTAAGACGCTTCCGTATATATACTAATTTACTTATAACTCCTCTTAGGACTTTAATATAATTTAGTATTCAAAACTACTTATTTATCGTACTAAATACCTTTTTTATTCCGGCCCTTCTATATACCCAAACTTTATTTTCGACCCTTTTACTAGGTTTATCGATATATTAATTACTTGTTAAATTATTTAGAAGTTCTACCCTAGAAGATTTAACTCTTTAATATACCTATTACTCGTAGCTACTTAATACGCTATATATTAAAACTTTTATTCGTTTTACTCGTTAACGTCTACTTCGCTAACTACCTTACTTTATTCTATTTATTTATTAATAGATACTAAAATATAGTATTTCGACCCTTAGTACTACCTACTAAATTCGTTTCTACCTACGTTAGTATAGTTAGCCTTAGTTATATTTAATATATTTACGTAATAATAATAATAGTATAACTCTTAGCCAGCCTACTAGGGGTAAATATATTCAATTCTATAATACGAGTTTTAATAACTTAGTTTCTAGTCTAGTTAAATCGGGACTAACTTCGCGCTAAAATAGTTTTAACTTTCCAAAGATACTAGTAAACAACTAGTTTCAAAAATCGCTAGCTAGCTGGATTTACGCCAAGACCTCACTTTTATATATAAAAAAGTCGATTACTTAATACCTCCTTATTAATACTCTTATAACGCTAAATATATACGCCTCTTCTATACTAGCCTCATGACTATCGCCGACGCCCGGTTACGTTATCTCTATACCTCCCTGTCGCCTTACCTCGCCGTCGTGATTTCAATATCTAGTTTTACGGCTCTGCGCCAAGTTTTAAAACTCTACGGTACTCCCGCGGCTACCCCGTACCGACTATTCAAGAGCTAGGGATATACTAGTATATTTACTTACTCTATTATTTCTATATATAGACGTTATTTACGTTATTACTTACGATACCCTATATTAATATATTAACGAGGGCGTTAACTTCTTTCTTTTAAAAGGGGCGTTCTATTACGGGGTAGACTCTAATATAATATTACTAAACTAAACCTCGGTACTTCTATATTAGGACTAGCGCCTTAGCTAGATTCTAGTATATTAGGGCCAAATCCTCTATAGATAATCAATATCTTTTACACTACTATTATTCTTACTATTAAAGTAATTATATTTTAATATAATTCTTTAATACCTATAATATTAGTTACGGAATAATATTTAATTAATTAGTCGAAGTTTATTAAAAAACCTTTAAAACCCTTTAAGAGAAATAAGGGAAAAGAGTTTTCTAATTTATACTATTAATCCTATAGCGCTAATATATAATATTAGTCGTAGAGCGATACGAAATTATTTCTTATAGTATTATTATATAGTATTAGTAATAGAAGAGTAATATTACTAAATTACTCTTATTATATAATAGTATTAGTAGTAAATAAATAATATATTTATAAAGCTATCTCTATAGCGCTAATATATAATAATAATAATTAATTAAATAATATTTCTTTCGTCTCTATAGTACTATTATATATAATAGTAATAGAGCGAAATAATATATACTATCGTTTTTATAGCGTTTATAGTACTTATAATAAATATAGTATATTAGATTATTCCTATAGTATTTATAATATTAGTGACACGGGGTTAGTATAATAATATATAGTATAAAAGATAATAATTATTTTATAGAGGATTTGGCTTTAATATATTAAAATCCTAAATTTATCCTAGTCCCGATAAAGCTAGTAGTAGGGCTCAGCCCGCCGTATTAATAGATATTTATAATAATACTTTTATTAAAGTCTACCCCGTAATAGATCGCTTAATTTAAAAGAAAGAAGTCAACGCCCTCGTTAATATATTTATATAGGGTATTATTAGTAATAACGTAAATAACGTCTATATATAAAAGTAAATAAGTAAATAGTATATATTCTAAATTATCGATTAATTACGGGTAGGCCCGTAGAGCTTTAAAGTTTAGCGTAGAGTCGTAAAGTTTAATATTAAAATCGCGATAACGAGGTAAAGCGATAGAGTAATATAAAAATAATATAGGTAGCTAGCGGTAGGAGCTATAATATTAATAAAATAGAAATATATATATATAACGTTATGAGAGTATTAGTATTAAAGAATTAAAGCCTTAAATATATATTAATAAAATAAAATCTTAATATAAATCTAGGCTAGATCTAGGCTAGATCTAGGTAAAAGTCGCTTAACGGTACTTTTAGAATTAAAACTATTTTAGCGCGGAGCTAGTCCCGATTCGGTTAAATAATTATATAATTTTTATATTATCCGAAGTTTTTTCCTATATAAATATACTATTTAATTAAGAAATAGCGATAATAAGGGGTATATACCTAAGTCTATATAAAGAAGTATATAGGTAATACTATATTAAGATATTCGGGCTATATAACTCTACGTGCGATTAGGCGAATAATTTAAAACTATTAAAAAGTAATTTTACTAGTTCTCGGTATAATACCCCTTTAATATTATTATAGTACCCGTACTCTAAATAGAGCTCGATAGGTAGATTTAATATAATAGTTATTTCCTAATAAAAGTAAATAAAGAGCGATAATATAAAAGAGAAATATAATTATACTTTTAGAGTTATCGATTCTAGAAGAAAAATTTGGTTTAATATTTAACCTATTATTCGTATTCCTTAATAAGTTCGCCCGCGAAAATATTCTTAATATTTATTCAACGGTCCTATATAGATCCCTAGCCTTTTTAGGATAGGAGGTATTCGGTAGTATAATCTTTCCCCTTTTTAATAACGTATTTATCGAGGATATACTCTAGTTCCTATTCTAGCTTTAAGTCGTCTCGCTCGGTTTTTATTATTTTAAAATTAGTAGGCCGTGGACGTTTAAAAGAGTCTTTATCCGGGAATAAATACTACTCTAGTTATACTATTAAAAATACGTTATAAATCTTTTAATTTTCCGGGATATTAAGGCGGTATACGAGCCTACCGATATAATTAAGAACCTTAAATAACCTAGTTATTTATTAACCGTATTTATAACTAATAAGTTTATTTACCGGAATATTATAATCTTTATATAGGCGTAGTAAGGCCTAGTCCCTTTAATAAAAATAATAAGGGTAATAAATACGATTATAATACTCCTTATTATATATTTAAATATAGGTAATTATATTCGAAACTTAAATATATATTAACTCCTTTAATAAAACGTTATTCTCCTAACTTCCTAGGTTTAATACGTTATTAACGGTGAAACCGAAAGCTACTTTATTTAGGGTATAATTAATAGACTAGGAGAATATATTATTATATTATATAATTATAAAAAGTAGTATCTCTTCCTAGACTTTAAGGTTTTATAAAATAACGATCTAGAATCGTAATATAATTTTAATAGTTTAATTTATACGCTCGTTTAATCCATCCGTTTATAAATAATAAATAATAGAAAATATTAAACTTACCTTAAATTTATTAAATAAAGTCTTTTATAGAGTATTTATAAACTTCTAGTCGCGGTCGGAAAGAATAACCTTCGGAATACCTTAGTCCACTAAATATAAACGACGTAAAAGTATATATATTTATTATTCTACTTTTTATATTAATTTTCCTAGAATCGCGGTTACCTTTCGGGAAAATTTGTATATAATAATTATAATATTATCGAATCCTTCCTACGAAAGAGGTAAGGTTAGGATAAAATCGATAAAAATTATATAAAAAGAAGAGGGCGGTGTAAGAATAAATTATAATACTTTATAAGGCTTATACCTAGGAGTACTAAATAACTAGTATTATAAATAATATTATAAATACTCCTCTAGCTTCTTATTTAGTTTATATATATACTAGTACCTAGTTATTATCTTATAGTATTTATATCTTCCTATATATAAACTAGAATATACGACGTTAAATATAACTTTAATATATAAAGAAGGTATATATAGGCGCTCCGGCGTATATACGCGATTAGTAACTAAATTATCGGTACGTTATATTAAGCCGTTATCCCCCTTCGAAAAAGAAAAATCTACGGCGTCCTTACTAATTTCTATATTATAGTTAAGTATATAATTTATTTTAACTTAATAGTCGTTATTCTAGTACCTTTAAAATAATTCTTATTTAAATTATACGTTTATTTCTATTAATATATAGACTTTATATATATATACTTAAGTATATCTAGCTCGCCTTTAAAAAAGTCCTTAATTATATCCTTTTATTATAGTCGGGATAGGGTGTCTAGTACTATATATTTAATACTAAATCTATAACGGATCTTTATATTTTAAAAACACTAAATATAATTTAAGGCTCGTACGATACGTAAATTAGTCTTTATTATAAATAAGATAGTTATATTTATTTATTTAACTATACTATACATAGCTCTATAATTAGTATAGACGATCGTTTTAGGGGTTAATTCGACTATATATTTAATCTTAATAAATACCTATACTATTCCTACTAGTTTTATTTTAGTAAGTTAATAATATATTTCTATATCCTTAAGGAGTCGGTTAAGGAAAAGAATAAGTTAAATTTATTTCCGGTCGGGATAAGGGCTTTTTAACTCTTTTATAATATAATAAACTATAACCTCGTAACCGAATTCCTTATTAATATTAAAGTCGATAAATAGTTCCTTTTTATCGTCGAAATAGTATAGAAAGGAAGGTTTAGAAAGGGTATTTTAAATAACTTTAAATAAACGGATCTCCTATAGAGAAGGTGATTTAAAATTAATCTTTTTAATATATTCCTATCGCTAAGCGCCTATAGGGGGTACTCTATTTAATAATACGGTTTTCTTATTTTATAAAGGCCTGGCTAGAGTAGTATAATCTTTAATATAATCTTTTAATTAACTAGTTATTCCTAGGTTCGTTTTAAATATTACTAGTATTTAAAAGAAAACTAGTTATTTAATAACTATAAACTTTTCTTTAGAAATTAATAGCCCGAACGAGTTAACTTTCTAACTAAATAATATAATTAACGGATAACCGATAAACGCCTTCTTAGAGTTAATTAAAATATCAAACTTAACGAATAAAGAAAATACTATATATAGATATTAAATATAATCCTCGAGGGTCTAAAAGAATACTATAATATTATTAATATATACTCGGGCGAATACTTTATAGATATATAGGATCTGGTTTATTTACTACTATATATATATAAGCGAGTTTTTAAATCCTATTACCGTAATATTAAAAGTCTTTTAGCCGCGGTATAATATAACGGTAAATTTATATTTATCCTTAGGGTATATACGCTATTAATAGAAGAAACTAGCCGCGTCGATAATAATAATCCAATAATAACCCTTGACGGCGCTAATTATATTATTTTATAAAGGTAAATAATAGACGTTTATTATAACTATAGTATTTAAACCTCGAATATTAATAATAGTACGGCCCTTTTTAGTACCGTCTAATTTCATAATTTAAATAACGAAGACTAGGAAGTTAAATAAAGTAGTTTATATCGTTTATTTAAACCGTCCCTAAATATATAGTTTATTAAAAGTTTCGTTAATAATCTTCCGGCTCTCGTTATTTATAGGGTAAATATATATCGTTTTAAATACTTTATCTTCCTAGTCGGCGCGTAGTAGTATATATATTTATTCGTTTTCTAGAATATTAATAAAGCCTCCTTCTACCTAAAGTATAAAGAATTAATTAATAATCTTTATTAACTCCGGTTATTTACTATGAATAATAATATCGTTTAGGAGGATACTATTCTTTACCGAAGTAATTATCTCTATTAATAGAATAGAAGGCCGGGAACTAGTTAGGTTCTTTATATCTTTACTCTCTAAAAGTTATTTAAAAAGTAATAAACTAGAGCTAGCGGTAACCGCACTATTGAAAATATTTTTATATTACGGAATAAAGTAGAGAATCTCTTCCCTTCCCTAGCTAGGGAAGGGAACCGGGGAAGAGAAGAGAAAAGAATAAAGATTTAATAATTCCCTTCCCTAGAGTAAAGAAGGGAAGGGAATAATAAGAAATTTCTTTTTTACTCTCTTTATAAGGCTACCCTATATATAGTTTATATATATATATATATATACCCTATTACTACCCCTATATATAGTAATATATATATATATATATATACTCTATTACTACTCCCGTATAATTTATATATATATATATATATACCCTATTACTGCCCCTATATATAACTATATATACGTGTATATATACCCTATTACTACTCCTATATAGTTTATATATATATATATATATACTCTATTACTACCCCTATATATAGTTATATATACGCGTATATATACCCTATTACTACCCCTATATATAGTTATATACGCGCGTATATATACCTTATTACTACTCTCGTATGGCCTATATATACGCGTATATATACTTTATTAAATAGTATAAAGATTAGGATAATTTAGAAAGTGGTTAAGAAACACTAAACTTTATATCTAATTTAGACTAGCGTAGTAATACGCGGAGTAATAAGTCATATATAGGGGTATATATAAACTATATTTTAAAATAATAATAAACTATATTTTAAAATAATAATAAACTATATTTAGAAATAATAATAAGTATATATATAAACTATATATAAAAGTGTCAATAGGGTATATATAGGTATATATATAACTATATATAAAGATAGTAATAGGGTATATATACGCGTATATATAGTTTATTATTACTTTTATATAGGGCCTATTCCTGCCCCTATATATAACTCGTTACTACTTTTATATATAATTTATTCTTGCCCTTATAAACTATATATAGTTAGTACTAAAAGGCTAGTCTAAATTAAATATAAAACTTAGCGTTTCTTAACCGCTTTCCGAATTATCCTAATCTTTATACCACTTAATAGAGTATATATACGCGTATATATAGGCTATACGGGAGTAGTAATAGGGTATATATATATAAATTATACGGGAGTAGTAATAGGGTATATATATATATATATATATAACTATATATAGGGGCAATAATAGGGTATATATATACGTATATATAAACTACACGGGAGTAGTAATAAAGTATATATATATATATATAAACTATACGAGAGTAGTAATAGAGTATATATACACGTATATATTACTATATATAGGGGTAGTAATAGGGTATATATATATATATATATAACTAGCCTTATCTGAGGGAGGGTAGGGATAGAGAATAATAAATAATCCCTTCTCTTCCTTATTTTCTCTTAATATTCCCTTCCCTTCTCTATTCATTCCCTTCCCTACTTTAGGGAAGAGAATAAGAGTTAGTTTTATCTCTTCCCTTCCCTATTCCGCGGCGTAAACGTTTTTAATAAAAGTTTCTTTATACTCTTAAAGAGGCCTTCGTATAGCGAGCTCGCGAACGTCGTTATCGCTTATAGTAATACTATAGTAGTTATTAAATTAAACCTCGACTATTTAGCCTAGTTTTATATTCCTAGAGATTTTAATATACTTATCCGTTTTATTCTTTATAAATACTAATCTTATTCTATCGTTAACGATTCCGGTAAAGAGGTATAGGTTAATATCTACCGGTTCAAAGAAATAATCTCGTATTAATAAATTAAATTTATGAACTTCGATAATTACCGTAGTTTATAAAGGGATAATCTTTATTTTCGTAGTATATACCGGCCGGTTCATACTTATACCTCTTAAATAAATATCGATAGAGTACTCTATATCGTAGCTACCGATACGGGCGATTTACCGAGATACTAGTATATTAATCCCTTTAGGGGTTATAATGTCTATATTAATAAATATACCTACTTTAAAATTATCTATAATATGGACTTCCTTAGGGGCGGTTTCGGTTATTATTTTATTACTACTTTTATCTTTCCCGGGGAAGTATAAAGAGGTAACGATATATTTAAAAATAATATAATAATTAATATTAATACCGGTAACTTAGAGTAGGGTTACTATAATACGGATTCTAACTTTTAAAAGAAAATATATTATAAATTTATAATCGGCGATAGTTACCCCGTAGCTAGTATCTTTATAACTCTTTTTTATTTTAATTCTAGGGTTTAAGCCGACCCGAATACCGGTATATTAATATTTCCTAAATACTTATCCTATTCCCGTATTTTTAGAAGAGTCGTAGTTTAATTTAATAATGAGCTTTTATTTTAGTAATTCGTTATTTATTTTAACTTAGTAATAAGTTTCCGTATTCTCGTTTATTATTAAAGGTTATTTACTTTTCTAAATAATATTTATAACTAAATATTTAGGGTAGGAGGCTTTAGTAGGGTTCCTATCTAAACCTTAACTTCTAAAATATATATATAGTGCGTTTTTAGAAGAGAATAACTTTTTATAAATACGACACTCGATTTATTTAGGCGAATCGATAATAGTTATTTAATAACTTATTATTTCGTTTTATTTATTATAGTAATCCTCTTACTACTAATTCTAGCTCTATTTATTAACGTAATTAATATTAAGTATAGATTATTCTTCTATTTATAACTCTATAATACTGTTTTCTTAAGAGTAGTTCTTTTATACCTCGGTTTTATAGTAAATAATTATATACTTAAAGGGTATTTACTATTACCCGAAATAATTAAAATTATAACTACCGGTTATAAGCCCGCGGTTTTCTTAGCGCGGTTAATAATTAGGACGATTTTTATTTCTAGGAGGGAAAGATATATTTCTAGTACTATTACTAATAATCTATAACTAAATAAATAGTAGTTGAATTTAACGAGGCTACTACTACGTTTAAGAGATATTTAATATATTTTAATAAATCGGATTAATAAATTAATAAAAAGTAGCTTAAGGTAACTAGTTCTATTATAAACGAAACCGGTTAAATTATTAATAATTCTATTAACTTTACCGTAAACCCTCTAGCTTAAAAGGCGGTAGAGGCCTAGTTATTTTATTACTTCGTATTATTCCTAGCTAGGTTTCTTTTTTAACGTTAAGTAAATTAAAGAATTTATCTAGTAGGACGCTAAGTTTAGGCGGATTTACGCCGCGGAATAAAGAAGAGAAGAGATAAAACTAACCCCTATTCCCTTCTCCGGAGTAGGGAAGGGAATAAATAAAAAAGGGAAGAGAATACTAAGAGAAAATAAAAAAGGGAAGAGATTATTTATTATTCCTTATCTCTACCCTCCCTATAGGGCTAGTTATATATACGTGTATATATACTCTATTACTACCCCTATATATAGTAATATATATACGTATATATACTTTATTACTACTCCCGTATAGTTTATATATATATATATATATACCCTATTACTACTCCCGTATAGTTTATATATACGCGTATATATACCCTATTACTACCCCTATATATAGTTATATATACGTGTATATATACCCTATTACTACTCCTGTATAGTTTATATATATATATATATACCCTATTACTGCCTCTATATATATACCCTATTACTACTCCCGTGTAGCCTATATATACACGTATATATACTCTATTAAATAGTATAAAGATTAGGATAATTCGGAAAGCGGTTAAGAAATATTAAATTTTATATCTAATTTAGACTAGCCTCTTAGTACTAGCTATATATAGTTTATAAAGGTAAGAATAAACTATATATAAAAATAGTAACGGGCTATATATAAGGGCAGGAATAAATTATATATATAAATAATAACGAGTTATATATAGGGGTAGGAATAGGCCCTATATAAAAATAATAATAAATTATATATATATATATATATACCCCATTACTGCCCCTATATATAGTTATATATATATTTATATATATTCTATTAATACTCTCATATATAGTCTATATATATATTTATTACTACTCCTAAATATAGTTTATTATTATTTTAAAATATAATTTATATATACCCCTATATATAGTTTATTACTCCGCGTATTACTACGCTAGTCTAAATTAAATATAAAACTTAGTATTTCTTAACCGCTTTCTAAATTATCCTAATCTTTATACTATTTAATAGAGTATATATACGCGTATATATAGGCTACACGAGAGTAGTAATAGGGTATATATATACACGTATATAACTATATATAGGGGTAGTAATAGGGTATATATATATATATATATAATTATATATAGAGGTAGTAATAGGGTATATATATATATATATATAAACTATACGAGAGTAGTAATAAGGTATATATAGGGGCAGTAATAGGGTATATATATATATATATATATAAACTATACAGGAGTAGTAATAGGGTATATATATATATATATATATAACTATATATAGGGGCAGTAATAGGGTATATATATATATATATATATAAACTATACGGGAGTAGTAATAAGGTATATATATATATATATATAACTATATATAGGGGCAGTAATAGGGTATATATATATATATATATATAAACTATACGGGAGTAGTAATAAGGTATATATATATATATATATTACTATATATAGGGGTAGTAATAGGGTATATATATATATATATATAAACTATATATAAAGTAGCCTTATAGGGAGAGTAAGAAAGAGATTCTTTATTATTCTCTTCTTTTCTTTACTCTAGGGAAAGAAATTACCGAGTCTTCGTTTCTTTCTCTTCTTTTCCCCGGTTCTCTTCCTTAACCGGGGAAGGGAAGAGATTCCCTACTTTATTCCATAATATAGGCGGATTAATAAAAGGCTTGAAATTAGAGTTAATATAGTCGTAGATTATAAATATTTATTAATATACGCTGAAAATTTGGTGGCCCTAGTTAGGTTAAGTATTTTATTTATATATTACCTAGGCGTCCTACTAGTACGTATTTAAACGAATTTATATTTACTAAAACGAAGTTTATATATAGTTTCTAGCGTTTTTATTTTAAATCGTTTAATAAAATAACCTATCTATTTAGGGCTAGCGAAGGTATATATTAATATTTTAATATTAATATTTAACTTATTCGAGAACTATTTAAGGGCTACTCTTTTAAGATATAAAAATAAAAACTTTTATACCTCCTCTTCGCCGTACTATTTAATTATATTATTAACGTGATTCTTAAAATCGAAAACGTTCTTATATATAGTATACCTTTTTAAAATAAATAGGTTATCCTTCCTATCGCTTTTAAGGTCGAAGAATCTAATCTCTTTAAATTTTAATTTATTCTAGGCGCTTATTTTAATACTAGTACCGTTTTAATTAATTAAGTTATTTACTTTTAATAGGTCTTAAGGTCCTACCGGGCCTTCCTTTATCCTAATTACTAACTTAATAATAAAAGCTTAAATTTCTAGCGATTCTATAAATTATATTATTTATTCGGAATTCATAGTAGGTTATTCGGGCTCGGGAGGAGTTATAATTTCTTTATTTTTAAATTCGTCCTCTAAAGATTACTCCTCTTATAGGTATTAATATAGCTCTTTAATATCCCTTCGGAAAATATTAATAAACGGTATTACGAATATCTTATTTATAACCTAGGGTAGTTATATAATAAACTATTTAAATTTAATATACTCCGAAAGATCGTTATTAAATTACTTCGCTTTCCGGCCCCTCTTTAATAAATATTAAAAGGGTACTTTAATAGGAGGATAAAGAGACTATATAACTATCTAAATAACTACTCGTCTAATATTAGAAGTAACTTTTACTTATTTTAGGATATATTTACTTAATAATAGGAATTTTTATAAATAGAAAGTAAAATCAATTATAGTAGAGCTTAGCTAAATTTCTTCTAGGGTAATAACTAGGGTAATAATTAATAATAAATACTAAAAATAATAATACTAGGCGAATAATAAGAGTAGTATTAAAAGACTAGTATTCTAGTATTCTTTTTCTATAGCGGAAGCGTAAGAGATATAATTAATAATATATTTACTAGGCTAGACGTTTACCTAATAGATAGTTTATTAAAATAAGTAATTATATTAATAAAAGAGAAATAAATAAAGGGACGTTTTAAATATTTAGTTTAATATTTATTATAAATACCCTAAATAAAAAGGGTATTGAATAGGTTATTTTAATAATTTAATAAAGAGTTTAGAAATACTTATTTAAGGTAGTAGGGTACGGTACGGAAATACTAAATAAATATAACGTAGGTAAGGCTCGCTATCGATACGGAGTAAGTTATTTTGAATATAGTAGTTAATAAGGAGTATATTAGCCGTTTTAAAGATTATTTTACTATTTATAGTTAATATAATCGTTCTTACTAATATAGAAGAGGTATAATTCTATATTAATATCGCCGTTACTACTATTTAACACGGGGTTAGTATAATAATATATAGTATAAAAGATAATAATTATTCTATAGAGGATTTGGCCCTAATATATTAGAATCCTAGACTTACCCTAGTCCCGATAGGGCTAGCGGTAGGGCTTAGCCCGTCGTTTTAATAAATATTTATAGTAATACTCCTACTAAAGTCCACCCCGTGATAATTAGTAACGGAATAATAGTAATTATCTTTACTATATACTCCTATTATACTATAAAAATATTAATAGTAAAGTATTATATATAAACGGTATAGCTCTAATATTATACCGGGAGATTAATAATAATATAACTATTATAATAATAATAAAGTATTTAGCGCGACGGTTTATTATTAAAATAAACTCGCTCGTTTATTTATTTTCTCTCTTCGTAACTTCTTTAGTTTTTTTTATATATTATTACTCTATATTAAAATATAGTTACTTTAATAATAAAAATATTAATAGTATAAAAGATATTAATTATCTATAAAGGATTTGGCCCTAATATACTAGAATCTAGCCAAGGCGCTAGTTTTAATATAGAAGTACCGAGGTTTAGTTTAATAAAATTATATTAAAATCTACCCCGTAATAGAACGCCCTTTTTAAAAGAAAGAAGTTAACGCCCTCGTTAATATACTAATATGGGGTATCGTAAATAATGACGTAAATAGCGTTTATATATAGAAATAATAGAGTAAATAAATATATATAGTATGTCCCTAGCTCTTGAATAGTCGGTGCGGGGTAACTATAAAAATATTATAGAGTTTTAAAATTTAGCGTAGAGTCTTAAGGATTTTTCTTAGTATACTTTTAGATATTAATTCTAGTAATAGTAAAGTAAAGTAATAAGAAGGTATAGAGGTAACGTAGGCGAATAATAGTAGTAATTATAGTATTAATAAAATAGGGGCGTATATATTTAGCGTTATAAAAGTATTAATAAGAAAGTATTAAGTAATCGACTTTTTTCGTATATAAAAGTGAGGTCTTAGCGCAAATTCATAGTCTTAGCGTAGTTTTTAAATAGCTAGCGAGTTTTGAAAATAGTTATTTACTAATATTTTCGAAGTTGAAACTATTTTAGCGCGGTACTAGTCCAGATTCGATTAGTTTCTATACTTAGTCTTTAATTATAACTTAATGAGTATTATATTCTAGATTATTAACGTCGTCACCTTCGTCTTCTTCTAATACGCCGTTATGGGCGGTATAATAATATAGTATAACGGTATAAATAGTATTTTGATATAGTATAGCGTAGTAATTACTAAATAGTTTTTTATCGAATAGTTTATTATTAAACAGTTTATTAAATTTATCCTTAAAGGGTTTATAGGGCTTATTATCGAGTAATTTCTAATTATTCTATTAATAGGGTTATTATTATTGAAATTGAAAATAAAGTGACTTTTAAAGTAATATAAAACCGCGAGAGGAAAAGTCCTCCTAAATTAATACCTTACTATCTACGTCTTTAAGGAATTAATTTAGCGTTATTATTACTTTTAGTTTAAAAATATTACGATATATATTTATATAGAATATATTCTAAATAGTTAAAAGCTAGGAATATATTAAGGTAATATTTATAAATTTAGCGAGATATAGTATATTTTGAATAAATACGCGAGGATAAATACCCTTTCGAATATCCTAGGGTATATATATAAGGGTAGCGATTTTAGCTATAATTATTAAAATTCTAATTTTGAATCAATCGATAAGGGTAGTATACTACTATTATAGATTAAATATAGTATTATATAGGAGTTTCTTTTTAAGCTCTATTAGCTCGACTAAATACTATATTAAAATTAAGCCACGAAAGTACGCGGGAATGAGGTTTTTAAAAACGGCGTAGGTATTAGGCTTTATATCTACTATATTTTTAAATCTATCTATAAAAACGTAAATATTTTAGTAGTATACGTACTTGCCGGTATTTAGAACTAGGGCGTTATTTCTAGGTTTATATTAAGGGTTAAAAAAACTAACGTTTTCAGTCTTTAATTTATCGTTTTTGATAGTAAATTATAAAAGGTTAAGAAGCTCGACGTTATTATCTAGGGTATACTCTTCTAGTTAGTATTACTACTAATTAGTAAAATCGGTTAATATTTACTTTATAACTTGGTTAATAGTAGTAGTAATTATTATTATTAATAATATAGTTTACTCTACGGTAAAGCCTAGTATAAAACCCGGATTAGGGTTACGATGAGGTATATTTTCTTAAGGCGGTATTAATTCCTACTACTCGGTATTTAAACTCTTCTAGGAGCGAGTACTATAATTAGAGTTACTTAATATAATAATAGTAACGATAGGCTTACTAAAAGGGTCGTTTCTAAAGTCTATTAAATATAAAGAGACTATATAAATACTAGTCTAAAGTAGGTAGGCGTTTTCTTATATTAAGGTAGGTAGAACCGTTAGGTTATTAATTAAATAAAGTATATAAAAGCGTTTTAATAGATAAAGTAATCGGTATAAACTATTACTACTATTTATTAAAATATAGTTACTTTAGTAGTAAAAATATTAATAGTATAAAAGATATTAATTATCTATAGAGGATTTGGCTCTAATATACTAGAATCTAGCCATGACGCTAGTCCTAATATAGAAGTACCGAGGTTTAGTTTAGTAATACTATACTAGAGTCTACCCCGTGACACTCTAGCTCTATAATAGTATTCTAGTATTATAATTAATATATAAATAATACTCTCGTTATATATAGTTTTTTTCTAACTCTATAAATAACTCCTATTTATCGATAATATTAATTTATTTATATTAATATAGTTTAGTTATAAATATACTAGTAAATATAACTAGTCCGCTATTAGCGCGACTACGTAATATTAATTATAATAATAATTTATTATACTTCGTAACTCCTTTACCGGGTCTATTTCTACTAGTTTAATAATAATTATATTCGAGGTACGTCCCCTTTTTATATACTTTATTATATTAATCGCTACGGAATCGATTATTATATAAAAGTAAATTATAACCGTAAACTTTAAAGCGGTATATATTAATAATAATAAATCTCTAAATCTTTTCGAAGGAAGGTAAAAAGATTTATATATTAATATACCCGTATTAGTAATAGGACTCTTAAAGAAGAATATAAATATAATTTAATAAATAAGGAAATTATTTAGTAGTATAAAATATATAGTAAAATAATAGTAATTAATAGGTAAACTCCTACTATAATCGCTAATCTATAAAATTAATTAACGGCGGCGAACTAGCGTATAAAGGAATTAAAGGCGATGAATAAAGTTCTCGAAAAAGAGGCCGAGAGTTTCCGCTAGTATAAACGGGACCTTAAGGATTATATTAAGAATACTACGTCTTCTTTTAATAATTCCGATAATAACTAAATCTTTCGTACAATATAGTAGTAATATTAAATTCTTTTTTTTTCTTAAATCGGCGCTAGCTAAATTTACCTAGATATGTTATTTAATAATATATTCTAAATATCTATATAGACTATATTTAAAATAAAAGTATTTTTATAAATATAATATTTTATCGTTATTATATATAAATAATTTAATAGTAAATTAAATTTAGTTATATCTTAAAACTATATAATAAAATTATAAATATAGAGGAGAATATCCGTTATATAAATATTAATATAAAAATAATAATATTTACTTTTAACGTCGGCTCCGTTTACTCCGCTTTATTATCTTATACGACTAGGTAACCTCTTTAGTTATATTTATATATTTATATTTATTACCCGCTTATTTAAAGACTTTAATTAATTTATTAATACTAATAAACTCTTCGTCTAATAATTATTAATTATATTCTTCGCCCTAATTAGTTTATTTAACTTTATACTAGATATCTTCTTTATTCTTAATTTTATTAATTACCTCTTCTACCTCCTATAGTTTATTATTATTAATAATTTCGAGGGCTTATATAAAAGATTCCGCCGTATTAATATAATCGCGAAAACAATATAATTAAAATAATAATATATAAAAGATATTATAGATTCTATATATAGAAGGTAATAATAAATAGTAAATTTATACTTTTATTTTATTAATAATCCTAAAGGGCCCTATAAACTTATAGGATAATTTTTTATTTAAGTATTTTTATTTTAAGTTCTTTATTATTAATATAATTAAATCGCTAATCTTATAACTTTATAATTTATACGTTTTATTATACTATTTAACTTAGTATTCGGTAGCGCTTTATAAATACTCTATAACTTTATCCCTTAAAATTTATAATTATTATATTCTATTATTTATAGTTAGTACTCTTTCTTCCCTAGAATCGTCCTCGACCTCCTAGCGGATTTTAGGATAGTAACTATATATATAGAAAAACAGCGTCGTTCCGATAACGGTACTCTAATTATTATTTATTAAGAATTCTATTATAGGTAGTAATCTAATTTAATTTAATTATTTATTATTAATAAATATACGTAAATAATACTCTAGTACCTAATTTTAATACTTTATTTATTTATCCGTTTAGGGGTAAAAGATAGTATTTAAATATTATTTAATTTTCGAATAAAAATATATAACCGATTAGAAAGCGCTCGTAAAAACAGAGCCTCTATCGTTAATAATATTATTAAATATACTATAACGGTAAATAATTTTAGAATAAAATATTTTCGCTAGTTAAGTAGTATTAATTTTAATAATTATAAATATATATTTAACTATTTTAATAAATCGATTTATAACGATAAAAATAATATTATAAATAATATCTTTATATTTACTAGGCGGTAAACTAGTTATAAAATCTATAGAAATTTCCTTTTATAATTAAATAATAATAGGAAGCGAATTTAATTTATTATATAAATAATATCGCGGCGCCTTCGTCCGTTAATATATATCGTAAATTTTAATATAATTTATAACTTATTTTAAACTACCCTCCTAGAAAAAATTTCGGGTAAATAATTTATATAACTTCGTAATACTAAAATAACTTATTAGAGGATTATTATAATACCTCTTTATAAACTCTTCTCTTAAAGCTTTATTTTTTAGTATATAAAAGCGACCGTTATATTTTAATAGTCTCTCGGAGTTTATAATTTATATTTTATTCTTTATATAACGGCGGTTCTTTAATATATTCGCTCTAGTTCGAAAAAAGTTTATTTAATTATTATAGATTTATAATTCCCGAATTAATATTTTAATAGGTCTTTTAGGATTATTATATATAGTTTTAAATACTATTATAATATCCCGTTTTAGAATTACTACTTTTAACTTTATAATTTAAAAAGTAGAGGTTATAACTATTTTTATTTCTTTATCTCTTTCCGATAATTAACTATTAATCTAAAAAATAAGTTTATTCTAAAATATTAATAATAATTTAATATTTAACGGCGATACTCCCTTATAATTAAAGCGCCGCGATAATATATTAATAGGATTTAATTTTCTAGCCCGATAAAAGATTTTAAAGTTATAAATAATTAATTTAAATATTTAACGAGCCTATTTAAAATTTAACTCCTTCTATTTTATAAAACTCTTTAAATTATTATAATTAATCTAGATTTTAATATAATAGGGGCTACTTTCTAAATAGTATCGCTATTATTTTATTACCGCTATAATAACGAGTAATTCTTAATTATAAATCTTATAGTTTTATTTTAAGGGATTTAATTTCCGCGACTAGAATATTATAAAATATTAATAATTATCCTTATCCTACTACGATAATATAAAGTTAAAGTTAAAGTTAGAAGTATCCGTCTCTATACGTAATTATTTAATTAGATTATAATAGCGCAGAAAAGGCGTATTTATAAATATATCTCGAGTCGTAAAATCTAAAACGCTTCCGTAGCGCCGTCTATTTATTTAAACGGATTTATTTTTTTATTTACTTTACTACTTTTAAATAAGTTAGTAAACGGCGTAGTTATATTAAAATAACTATAAATAAACTATTTATAGAAGTTAACGAAGCCTAAAAAGATTTATACCTCCCGATATATTTTTAATTAAGATTATTCCTTAATAGTTTTAATATATTCCGGGTCTATAATTACCTTATTAATAAATATAATAAAATCTAAAAACTCGACTATTTCGGTATTAAATTAGTATTTCTTAAGGTTAATAAATATTTATTTAATATACCGTTAATACTCCGCCGGATTAATACTATAAATTAGGATATTATCTAAATATACTATATACGTTATATTTATTAAATTCATAAATATATAGTTAATATAAATTTAAAACGTCGCCGGTATATTAACGAGCCTAAAAGGTATAATTAAGTATTCGAAGTAATTATAACGAGTTCGGAAAGTAATTTTCTATATCGTTTTCTTTAATCCGGATCCTATAATAAATATCCTTAAAGTCTAATTTCGTAAAGATTTTAGAACTATATAAATAATCTAATATCTTAATAATTAAAAGTAACGGGTATTAATTCTTAATAATTATTATATTTAAATCTTAGTAATTAATATAAAGACGTAGCCTACTATTCTTTTTAGGTATAAAAAGAATAAGTATTTTAATTAAAAAGATTAAATAATAAATCTAGCCTTTATAAAGTAAAGATTCTAAATAACGTCGTAGCTCCGATAGTTTAGTTTAAAATAAATTATAAAGAGGTTTATAGAGCGGTTCTTTATTAACCTCTATTTTAATAATATAATTCTTTTATTTAAAAGTAAATAAGGTACTCGCTTTTTTATTAAAAAAAATATTATAAAACCTTATAAGTTTTTTAAAAATCTTTAGGTTAGGAAGTTCTTTTTATTCGCCTTATAATACTATAATATATATAACCGCGAATATATTCGGTTTATTTTTAAAACTACTAGTAAACTTAACTAGTTCTTTAATTTATAAATTACTAGAATTAATTTTAAACCGCTATTAGTCCGCTTTAAAATTAATTAATATCTTTAATTAACGTAATTTAGGTATACCTAGAATAATATCTAAATCTTTAAAATCTATAACGTAGAATAGAGTACTATATTTATACTTTTAATTTTAATTATCGACTATTTAATAGTCTAATTAATACGCGTTATAATAATATATATTTTATTTATTAATTATTTTAGCTAGTAATAAAGTAATATTATAAGATTCTAAATTATTTTTAATAATAAACCGTTATAAAATTAAATTAATCTACGCTTTAAAGTTAATTAAGGTAATAAATTATTTTATTTTATTTTAAAGAGTAATCTAACCCTTAAAAAGAATAAAAGGGTATATTTCTATTAATTATTTTTCTTACTCTTCTTCCGAGGCGTAAATTAGGTTTAATCGTTTTTTATTAATACCGCGCCGACGTATATAGTTAGTTTATCTATATTAGGATATCTAGATTTAATATAACCTTCCGTTTTATAATAATAATAAATAATCTTATTATATAAAGAATTAGTAGTATTAGTTTTATATTTATTACTTTTCTTTTTTAAATATATTTATTTAATATTATCGCCGGCGTTAGACTTAATAATTCTATTTATTATAAATTTTCCTTTATTAGGGTTCTTTCACTAGGAACCCGAATTAAAATTAAAATTATTTATTAATTATATATACTCTAAATTCTTTTTTTATATAATAGTCTAGGTAAAAATTTCTTCTCTTTAAATAAATATACTACCGGTATTAAAGATCTTATTTTTAAATTTAGGTTTAAATTTAATTAAAAAGAAATTTATTTTATACTTCTCCGAAAATAAAAGTAATTAGGTCTTTATCTCTTTAAAATAGGCCTTAAATAACGATATTTTTTAAATAAACTATTATTTAGTTTCCTCCTACTTCTCGTAGATAAAAAGATAATAATTAATTAAATCTATTATTAAATTAAAAAGAAACTTCTTAAAAAAGCTAAATATAATACTAGTTAAATTATATAAATCGTAGTATTTATATTATTACGTTAAAGGGTTACCTTCTAACGAGTCTATATAATATATAATCTTTAAATAGTCGGTAATGAAATATTTAAGATTAATTAAAAATTTAATATTTACGTCGCGGAACTAGTATAAATATTTACCTTCGCTCCTATCTTTATAAGAATATATTTTATTAAAACGTAGTATTTTCGCCTTAATAAGAATATCCTTATTAAATATAATTAAATTTATTATAATTCTACCGGTAAATATAATAATTAGGGGACCTTTATTATAAATAATAAATTCTATTAATACTCCGCTAATGAGTATAAAAATAATAGGATTATATAGTTTTTAATTTTTAATTTATAATACCTCTAACTTTTATTATTATTTAAAGCGACGGTTTTCTTCTTTAATAATTTTAACTATATATTTAAAGTCTCTTCGGGGGTAATAATACCTTCGAATTTATTATTATCTTTATAGCGGGGGTTATCGGAGGGGGTTTAATTAATATTATTATTACTAAATTCTTTTAGACGTCCCGAGGTTAAACTCGATATTATAATAATAATAAACCTTTACTTTAGAAAGATTTAAAAAATTAGAACTATAATACCTAAAACCGCTAGCGTAGAGCTAGTAGTTTAATAATAATATAAAAGACGTAAAGTAGTTACGGGGTTTATTACTAAATAGTTTTTAAATTTTAAATTTAATAATAAAACTAATCTCTAAAGAATCTAATAAAATAAGAGAATATTAACTCGATATAGAATTATTAAAAATTAAAACCCCGCGATATTAAGGTTAAAACCCCGTATCGATAAATAATAATATTATAAAGGTAGCGGGGCGTAGGTATATATAATATATTAATATCTTTAACGGGGCGTAGGCGTATATAATATATTATTATTTTACAAAATTATATATTATCTAAAATACGGAATAATTCTAAAATTTTAAACAATCGATCGATATATAAATACCTTACTAATAGATTTACTTTAAGAATTATCTATATATTTGAATAAATAATATCGAAGTAATATTCTTTAATAATTAATATAATTTAGTAATAATCGACGAGTTGTATAAATTCTACTACGACTGTTGGGACAAGATCATTTCTGGCAAGGCGTTACGGGATGGTCGCCGTTCTAGATTCGAATTATACCGACTTATCGCAAGTGAACTTGAAAATGAGCTGTGATGGCCGAGCGGTTAAGGCGTCTGTCTTAAGTCAAATAAACAGATGGAGTAATCCGCGCAAGTTCGAACCTTGCTCACAGCAATTTGTTGTTTTTTTGCTTTTCGCTTCGTTCTCACACCTGCAGTGCAATCAAACACGTCAGTGATGTGATTCGAATAAATTTGATAACGCACATTTGATGGATGGGATTCTATGATCCAGTGGAACCTGATCATACATGTTCGTCATTTTGAGGACTAGCTTGTGTTACAACTAACAGAACACAATCAACCTGAGCCAAGATGAATAGCTCATTTCATGACCCTGACTTGCCAGTTAGATCTACAGCATCCAAGGATGATACCCTTGGAAAGACTCCAAGGCTCCGCGTGCAAAGGTGTATTTCGAGGTTATGAGGAGGTTGCCGAACCAAAATATCGATATTTCAAGGCTCCATCTCAATATCCTGCGCTTTCTACCGAAATCGCACAAAAATTCAGACCGGTGGCGCAGACTACTGCAGGAGCCAATCCAAGTGTCTGACGATCAGCTGAAACTCCTTTTCAAATTAAGGGAATCGGTCAAGAGTTCGTCTGCACCATCGCTATCTCGTCAGACTTTATATGTCCGCTCATACAAGCTGAAAGTGGAACAGCTTCACTACATGATGGCCAAGTGGGAATACCAGGACCGTTACTATAGCGAAAGCGTCAAGTGGGCAAAGACGACAGAGTCTTTGGACCCTAGTGATTCTGTTTTCATTCGACACATCGGTATGACAAGTCGTACTGGCATCGAGCGGTGCATCGAAGACAAAAAACCGCATGTTTGGGCCTCTACGTGCGTTCTTAAGAAGCCTGTATGATTTCTTTGAGTCTCCTGAAGAGCTATGCATATGTTCTGAGTTCGTTGGCGGCAGTCTGGAAGACCTTGCCCCAGCACCATCAGGAGATCTCAAGGAAAAATCATTGATCGCATTGTTTGGCCATCCCTCATTGCTGAATAAGCGACCATGGTGGGTTTCTCAATGACTATGTCCCCTCAAGCCACGAAAAATCATTCCTTCTCTCCCTGAGGACAAATGCGTTTGAGCTGCTAGACAAGTGAGATGAAAGAGCTCAGCATCAGAGGGCCTTGCAGCATTGCAGCATTGGACGGAAAGGATGTAGGCGTATGCCAACGCAAACGCAGACTTGACCGGTACAAACAGAATTCCGTTCTCCGACGCATACAGAAACCGGGTTCTAAGTCAAGGACTACCTATTGTCATACTCGAAAAGTTCGATTTACTCGTTTTCGTAGCCGAGCATGCTCCAATGCTAGAATTCATTGCGGCTTGGTTTTGGGATGGCGGAAGTGCAGCAACCACCCTGTTAAGAAGATCCCTTTCTCGATTATCAGCATGGGAGAATGACAGATCGATCCCCAACGGAGACGATGCAAAGACTGGTAGTATCAAGTGTCGAATCCCAGTTGTTGATTTATGGAACTGGCTCAAACATTTTGACGCTAAAGAGGCCTTCTCATTTATCGGACAATACATGAGAATTTCGGACCCCCTAATAACAGCATGTCTAGGAGGTAGAGCTGTCGCAGCGCTTCTTCACAAGTTCGGAACTTTGGCCGGTCTTCCACTGATACGAGGGCGAATTGAGCTTTGTGGGAAGTTGGAAATTGTTAACTACAATGATGACGAGAAACAGCCCTGGACTATCATGATCCCGTGCATTCATACTGGGATGAACATGTATAATTCTTATCATGTGTCAACACGACAGGTCTTGGAATTCACATTGTGGATCGTTCTCTTGACTGTATCAGCCGCTGGAGAAGACCTCACCAAAGCTTCAACAAAGACACGCCTGCAAAGATTGGGCGAGATCGTCTTGCGCGTCCATGAAACGGTCGAAAAGACAGGGGTTTCTGTTGAGCTGGAGAAAGGAAAGGCAGAGCTAATCCAAGCTCTTGGGGATGCCAGAGCTAAGCGCCAAGAGCTTTTGGAACCCCGGCTGAAAGTAGGCTTGAAGGAATTCGGCCCTATACAAATGCAGGCCGTGGTAGCTCGATTCCACAATCTACCCTAGCACTCTCGCTGATGCTTGAAAGCGGCGTATGGTAGAATGCGAAGTTGCGAAAGGCCCGAAAGGCTCCTTAGTCCGAACTCAGCAGATTCAATCGCTATGGTCCCCTCGGTCCTCCGGACTTGTTGATCTGCATGTTCACGTACCTCGCTCAGAAAAGGCCAAGTGGGAGGCCTGGGCTAACCAAGTGGGTGAGGGTGGCTCTTTCTTTGCAAGAGCCTTGGAGCATTCACCAGAAGAACGTTTCAAGTCCGTTTTGGCCGAATGGCTTCCTCCCCGCCATCCTAATGCCACTGCTCTCCCACTTTCTCAAGCGGAGCGCCGTGATATAGTCAACTCAGCAATCTCGACTTGGTCTACTTTTATGACTATAGGGGAGGCTTTGAGAGTGTCCCCTTTGCCCAATGTGGTCTATCGAAAGTCATTGAATGGTCATCGCATTCGTATATCGCTTAAGGACACGGCGTATCTAGACATCGAGACTCCAAGAAGAGAACACTGTTCCATCAGATTAATTGTCCCAAAATCAACAATACCTAAAGAGGAAGATGATTTGCGATACACCTGGTTGTGAGTAATATGACCCGGAACTTCCTAGTATCACTACATCTAATGTGAATTAGCACTCCCGATGGCATAGACATTCGTACAGAACAGGGGCAAACTTGTAAAACCTTGAGAAAATACACTAACTCTACCTTCGATCTGGCTCGCATGATTCAGGCATGGAGAAGGGGTAATGACCCTCTCGCAGGTCAAAAGATTTGGCAGTTATGGGAGCGAGAGACCGGCCTCAATTACGCTTCAAGTTTAGCAAAATTCTCTGCTTGCATGCTTCCATCTCTTGATCAAGATTGCATACCTACAGCATACTTCATTGGCCCCATTAAGGCTCTTCTTCCTGCGCAAACCGAAATTAACGTCGGACCCGGCACGTCAGCCTATCCTCCGCGTTCAGCTGAGGCGATATGATGGATTCTAGACCAATTTCTAAAGTCTCGGCGACCCAATGGTGGCGAAGTCTTCGCTGGGAATCCAAAGGAATGGGTACTTGATAAGGACCGGAGCTTTTGGACTCCGTTTCTGCAATGAGTGGCATTCCCATTACTTTTTTTTGGGCTAATGCAGCTGTTGGTTGAGGTTTACGTATCAGGCCAAGTGGCTACATCACCCTCACCCTCAAATCCTCAATGTTCGAGCTTTTGCAAGGACCTACGATGCTGCATTGGTGGAATGTTCAGCACTCAGCACTATAGGTTAGCCGAATGAGCATAAATAGACCACTCCCTCCATAGAGAATCAACCAGTCGTTCCTGCCATTCCAACATGCCTTGCTCAATGGGCAAGGGAACCCAAAACCGAAATGCGTCTTCTTGACACCTTGTTGTAGTACTCCGTACAGAGTATGCAACCAGTACGTCGGCGACTAGTTTTGATTCAGACACACCAAAGCCACCAAGAGGCAGTCTTCGAAAACCACTAGCAGCCAATCATGGCTCAAAGGCTCTGCGAAATATGGGAGGAAAGCGGAAAGCGTACTCTACTCCTTTGAATTGTTGAATGGCTTTTCTCTTCATGCAACAACAACGTCGAGCTGGCTTCAGCCTGAGACGAGAATCTGTTACTGATCGCGCCATTTCCTTCTCTTTCACCACAATATGATATCATCAAGCTGCACATATAGAAATCGAGACTGCCCAGTTACAGGCTTATGGAAATCAAGCCAAGAATATTGTCCGTAGTCGAGTAGCCCGACCAGCGTCTTAGCATCCATGTTTGGTATGTCGTAGGGATGACTTCGAAGTTCTGTCCCTGGTCCGCGTTTTCCCTCGCGTAAACGTGGAAGATGTCTCCACCTCTTGGAACTTGGATCTCCTTAAAGTGTGCATTTATTGTTACAATCGTTAATCACGATTTCATTAGATCTGACAATGTGCGTCTGTCTTAATGCTGTTGAGTGTGTTCAGCCATTTACTTTGAAGCCTTGATTGCGAAAGTGCTGATAAGAGATAGCGCCGAAAGCGCAGCAAAGCATTTTTAACACACTAGAAAATTCAAAAACAGACGTTTCCTGTATCTGACTGACAGCCAACACACAAAAGCCTCATGACCAAAACTATCAATCCATCGGTCTTAGACGACACAAGTCTCTCCGTCACCACGAGCCACGTTTGGCCATCTCCACTAGGGCCGGATGAAAGTCCGATGTCGAAGGTGTCGACTTCTAATGCTAGAGACTCTAGCGTGATAATCTCGCACGCTGGTGTCAACCTTTGCAATGATGTGCCGGTGTCTTGAGTTCGCGTCCACTTATTGCCGATGATATGATGTTTAAGTTCAGATGACAGTACTGAGTAAGACAGTCTTGTGTAGTCTTATTCACAGTGCTTGCTGAGGCTGGGAAGCTTGAAGCCTGTGGGTCTATGGCAAATTCTTGCGCAAGACCGAGAGTCATGCTGCTAAGTGTCACGCTGTCGAGAGATATAGGGAAAGTGATGCCATGACCATGCAATTTTGAAACGTATATGGTTTGCAAATGTTTGAGCAGGATGTTGACAGGCTGCTGTATAATTCACAGCATCGTCGACAACACAGCCGCCAGAGAAGAGCGTGCCCTGAACAGAGACTTGTAAATCGTCACCCCCATATTGGCCAGGATTCCCCGATTTGTCAATTGATACTTTATTGTATCGGTTGGCGTACGTTGAAAACGCATTTTGGACGCTGAATAGAGAAGTATTGATTGGGGAGGATGTCAGTATAATGGAGCCCAGTGCGCACAGCTTCATGAACAATGCTATGGTTCTGGAATAAAGCTGTCTTCATACAAAGGAACATAGGATGACAAGAATTCGGGGACTGGCGGAGATTCCAGCTGAGGCCTGACGTCTCCCCCCTGCGCAGCATTGAACTGAGCTCATAACGGAGATAGACCACCATCCGGCAGGACGTAGACGGGACGCAACGGAGATCCAACCCAAACGCCCAAGAACAATTGACTCCAAGGAGAGGTGTCAACTCAAAATAGGTTATTAAGCCGCGGGATTGGCACAATGTCTTGCTACTTTTCCTAGTTTTGCATGAGCGAACGTTAACATGACATTAGCGTTTTCAAAACCGTTGCGTCTTCTTGGCGTGGTAGATCCATGCTACACCCCCCTAATCCCAAGACTTAAACGCTATTATCTCAACGAGTATTATACTCATCTAATTTATTATAGTACCTTATTTTACAGAATCGCGATATTAAATTCTATGATTTATTTCTATAGTATATCTTCATTCTAGTAACTTTCGTTAATCTAAGAATTTACGAGATTCTTTCGAAGTAAATTAATGAAGAGAGGATTTCTGCACGATTTCTTCTCTCTATTGTAGCTGATCAATCTCTATTTAATTCTTAGAAACTTAATAGCGTTTTAATCCAAATGAATATCTTATTCTTTCTTATCATAAAATATTTAGTCTAGAGCTGTGGCTACTACGTTTAAATTCGACCCAGGTGTCTCCACCGAGCCACTTTTTAGTGGCGGGACGACCGGCTTAATTCAGCAACATCGATATTTATTTCTCCAGTATATCGATAACCATTAAAAATCTTGTACTAACACAAAGCCTGCAAATCTTCGTCCCCAATTAAATTGATCTTCTAACCTAGCAACCGGGAATCACTATGGCAGCCTCAAGCAAACGCCAAAAGTGCGAGGAGTACCGCAGAACCCACAAGGAGGAGGGCATCGTGGAGCTCCCCAAGAAGAAATTCTACAGACAGCGAGCGCATGCCAACCCATTCTCCGACCACCAATTGACATAGTAGGTCTATAGCCTGCATTTGCTCTCCTTTGCCTCGCTGACAGCTGACCAGATGCCTCTAGCCCTGTCAGTCCAGCTCAGATGGACTGGAGTCCCTACTATCCTGCTTTCGTGGACACTACTGCAAAGAGCGAAGATGAAGAGAAGCCTAAGCAGTTGACTAAGCCTGTCACTATTGCAGATATAGGGTGCGGCTTTGGAGGGTTGCTTGTAGCACTCGCGCCGCTGCTACCCGATGAGTTGATCCTTGGACTCGAGATACGAAAACAAGTCACAGAATACGTCCAAGCCCGCATCTCTGCACTACGCTCTCAAAACAATTTATCGGCAACCCTAGAAAAGAAACCCATGGAGTCAATAGTCTCACTAGAACCCTCTGAGCCAGAAAGTATGAAGGATTGGATTATATGCCCAAAAGATGGCATGGACGAGCCCCAGCTCGCTGCCACTGAGGCAGCTATCAAGCTGATTGTAAAAAGTGACGATACCAATTGCTACCGAGATGTAAACAGCTCACTCCGTCACTGGCTCCTCCACGTCACCGTCTCAGAACTAAGTGATATACAAAAGCTCCCCGGCGTTTGCACAGTCGAAGAAAACACAATCGCAGGCAAACCCGACGATACATCCTCCATCCCCCCAGTTCCAAGCCTTCCCCCAGATCTACTAGCAGCTACAACTCTCAAACCCCCATCCCCAGGACCGTACCAAAACATCTCCGTCCTCCGCGCCAACACGATGAAATTCCTCCCCAATTTCTTCACCCGAGGCCAACTCACACACATCTTCCTCTGCTTCCCGGATCCGCATTTCAAAGCTCGGAAACACAAAGCTCGAATCGTATCAAGCACACTGTGTGCTGAGTACGCATACGTATTGAAGCCTGGAGGGATGGTATATACGATTACGGATGTGGAGGAGTTGGGGCAGTGGATGAGGGAGAGGTTTGAAGCTTTCGGGAGAGGGGACGGTGGCGCCGGGGAAGGATTGTTTGAAGAGGTGCAAATTCCGGCCGAGGGGGAAGAAAAGGGGTGGGAGCAGAAGGGAGGGGAAGACAGGCAAGTAGGGAGGCTGGTGAGGTGTATCAGGGAGGAGACGGAGGAGGGGAAGAAGGTTACTAGAAATAAGGGGGGGAAATTCGTGAGTGTTTGGCGGAGGAGAGAAGATCCCAAGTGGCCTGATCAGATGGAAGGGTAATTAAGAGACATAGCAATAACAAAACAGCTCATAGTCACAATTGCTGCTCGCAGCTTGGTCAAGCTCCAGTTTCAATGTTCAATTCCTCTTAAGATTCGGTTCTATAACCATACAAATGAGAATGTATGCCGAGAGGTCTTCCATTTTCGGAACTAGATCCCAGACGTCCAATGTCGCAGATAGACCGTAAAAGGGGTTGGATCTTACCAAAAGCCCACTTAAGGGGTCGAAGAAATCTAGATCCTCCATGAACGCCAATCCAGCTTATCAAATATCTCCTGAGAACGCAGAAGTGTTCAGCAAGTGTATTTTCTCCCTCTTACACCATCTGATTAGATGAGGGCGACAAGGCTTTCCCTCGCTACTATAGCTCTTGTTTGCCTTTTGACTGGCTTACTTTGGTTGCCGAATCATGATTGCGGAGTATCTGGGAAACAGTAAGTACAATTTCCAAACCTCAATTCATGTTGTCGTATGAACTCACGCGAAGATGCTGCACAAAGCAAGCAGTATTCCAAGAGCAGCCTTATCCGTAATGATTCGGCCTCCTGTGAAAGCACCGATGACCACAATGAGACAAGTCTTCATATGTCCCACCACCGTACTCTCGACGGCTCCGGCTCCACCAATGATGAAGAATTGAGACAGGTTGATCATTGCGGCCAGGAAACCGCTCAGGAGGATCATCCACCACGTATTCATAGGGGCTTCAGCCAGATTTGGAAATTTGTCCGTCCATGGGACAGCGTAGAGAAGAATGACACCACCAAGTGGTGCCTGGTTGAATAGGAGCTGGAATCCGTTCGCCTCGTATTTTCTTTGGTATGTACCGACCCAGACCGTGTAGATACCGCTAATGAAGACACTGACGATTGCAACGATAACGCTCAGTCCGTTTGTGGCCTTAATGGGTGCTCCAGCCACTGGGGCGGGCTTTTGGTCGTAATATGAGATGAGTGCCACGCCAAAGCACATCGGGATCAGTGCATATGCTGCCATTCTAGGAATGGTCTTTCCGTAAAAGAAGAAGTTGATCACGGCGACGCAGGGAGTGAGAAGCACACGGGTGATTTGGTAAAAGGTTATTGTGGAAATTTGGAGGGAGAGGTTCATGCCGACGATGTTCATGGCCATGGCGATGGCCAAGGGCATCATGCTCGTTATGGCAATCCGTTTGGGATCGAACATGGAGAACATCGGTCGCGAGAGGATATAGAGGGTAGCGGCCGTGACGAAGAAGTGGAAGGCTGCGAAGGCGGCTTGACATTGTCCAAATGATTTGTCGCTGAAGATGGCTTTGTTGCAGAAGACCTATTGAGATATTAGGTATTAGCATAGATTCCTGAGTCGCAACTCAGGAGCAACTCAGCGATGCAGAGGCCAGATAGTCGTTCTGCCGCAACGCGCTCGCCGTCTGCGAAATGTCGATGGATGGTAGCAGCTTACAATCAAGACTGTAGCGACCGTATTCACGGCCATCCAAAATATCAATTTGGCCCTCTTCAAAGGGTCTTCTGTAAGGTGGTCCTTGATCTCGACTTTCGGCAGTAAGCCGTCTGTCGCAGCCTCCTTCTCCAAGTCACCACTCCGCCTCTTCTCATCCATCTCTGTATCTGACATGTTGAGGAGTGTCCTTTCTGAACTCCTTGAATCGCTTCGTGATCGCAGTGGTGGTTCGAGTGAGTTGTGGTCTTCAGTCATAAGTCTAACTTTTTCAGCTTCGGCGTTCAAAGCATCCATCACGGACGCCTGCAGAATGTGGCGGCGGGCCTGTGCATTAAAGAGTATAGAGGGGAGATCGGCAGGATACGGAGTGGCATCGTATTAGAATCTGAGAGATAAGGTACGCACTCACGAATGAGATATGGTTAAGCCCAATTACCACGTTGGGAGACTGCTGCTCAATATGCTTCACACCCTAAACCCCCTGAAGCTCGACCTACGACCTAGCGAGTATTGACTTTTAGTTGGGATTGGGACCTGAAACTATTCTTTGGGGCACAGCCGGTCGCCAAAGGCTCCCTAGAATACCCGATAACTTGCGGGCGCTTCTAGCCGAATATCAAAATCGTCAAAGAGTGCTAGAAATGCTTCGACTGAAATCGCATCAAAGAGCGTGTCTAACTGCCAAACACGACGCCTACGAGTACTTATCATGCTCGTATTGCCAGCATTCAGGGTCTCAAGCCACGAGGCTTAGAAGAAGTGCCAAGTCTCACCTAATCTAGGGCTGACCTCTTTCACGAATGCGCGCTAGAAGGGGTCACCCCCTAACCGCCCTAACCGTCCACTCGTAGGGCTGAAGCCCGTAGACCCCCGAAACGGCGCCCTAGAGCGCGCTGCTTAGGCGACAAGACCGTTCCCCAAAAAACCTCGGCTCAGTCCCCGAAAGGCGGGTTCTAGG